>JACKQG010006900.1_pt1 | contig 11708 bp, 10 predicted proteins | sample 8237621 | NCBI WGS metagenome assembly JACKQG01 (sample SAMN15677084, study PRJNA649215) | marine metagenome | biome: marine; feature: Black Sea; material: saline water; isolation source: suspended particulate matter (SPM) from the Black Sea western gyre | collected 2013-06-09/2013-06-10 | depth... | reverse complement strand
AGATCGACCGCATGAGGGAGGAAATGAGAGGGAACTATATTATGCGGCTTCAGAGCGGTGTCTGCACCGTTGATCCCGGGCTCATTTTGGTAGATATGCTTACGGCTTTTGAGAAAATAGGTGACTTCTGTTACAATGTTTCTCAGGCTGTTGCAGGGCTTAAATAGAGGCCCAGGAAAATGGATCAGGTCCCAGCCAACGAGAGGACCCACTGTATCCGATGTGGTGAGTGCTGCCTCCGTTCGAGCCCTTCTCTCCAAATCTCCGACACCCCCCTCGTAAATGAAAGCGTAATTAAAAGATCCGATCTTTATACAGTCCGTATTGGTGAGCTTGTCAGGGATAATATCCGGGACGAGCTGAAAATAACCGATAAAGAATTGATCAAGGTGAGAGAGAAGAAGTCCGAGGGAGGATGCGTTCTTTACGATGCCGCTGAAAGGGCATGTACCATTTACGGGCACAGGCCAGCCCAGTGCAAAGCCTTGACCTGCTGGGATGAGCGGGAGTTCATGCGGGTTTATGCCACGCCCAAGGCAGGTAGAAAAGAGATCATACACGATCAGAACCTTTTGCGCCTCATGGACGAGCACGAGAAGAGGTGCGCATATGCTCAACTTGAACGTTATGTAAAAAAGATCGAGAGAGATGGAGAAAGGGCGGCTGAGAAGATCCTCCAGATATTGAAATTTGACCACGATATCAGATGGTTGATCCCAGAAAGGCTAAGTATTGACTCCGATGAAATTGACGTTATCCTTGGCCGACCGCTTACAGAGACCATTATTATGTTCGGTCTGAAGGTTGTCCGGGAACCGGATGGATCTTTTTTTCTTACTGTGCTGGATGCCTCCTCCTGAATTTCATTTTAGATAAGACCTCGATAAACAAAAAAGGAGGCCTGAAACCCAAGGCCTCCTTTTTTAATGTTAAATGTTATCGGTTTAGAACAGGCCTTTTACCTCGCCGGTTGCGGTATCTACGTCAATGCGCCTGAAGGCCGGATTGGAACTGGTGCCCGGCATCAGGCTGATGGTCCCGGCGCATGGGCAGAGGAACTTCGCGCCCGAGTAGATCAAGATGTCCTGGATGGGGAGAGTCCAGCCCTTTGGAACGCCCTTGAGTGTTGGGTTATGGGTGAGGCTCAGATGTGTTTTCACCATCATGGTGGCAAAATCATCGTACTTGGAGTCGTTCTCAAGCATCTTGGCCTTTGCCTCCGCATCCGCAGTCCAGGCAACACCGTCTGCACCGTAGACCTCTTTTGCGATTTTTTCCACGCGGTCGCGTAGTTTCATTTCAATGGGGTAGAGAAATGCAAAGTCGGTTTTTTCCTCACAGGCCTCTTTCACGGCCTCTGCAAACTCTACGGCGCCGTCTCCACCGTCCGCCCAGTGGGTAGACTTGGCGCAGCGTGCCCCGGCCGCTTCGGCCGCCTTGCGGACGACTTCAACTTCGGCATCGGTATCCGTATGGAAGCAGTTGATGCAGACCACCGGATTGATGCCGGCCTTGCGGATAGAGTTAATATGGTGGACCATGTTCACGCATCCCTTTTCAAGCAGTTCCAGATTTTCCTGGGTGTATGCATCGTCAAGTGGGAGCCCTGCCACTACCTTTGGTCCGCCGCCATGCATCTTGAGTGCACGGATGGTAGAGGTCAACACCGAGACATGGGGCTTCAAGCCGCTGTAACGGCATTTTACGTTCCAGAACTTCTCAAATCCGATGTCAGCGCCGAACCCGCTTTCTGTAATATGATAGTCAAACAGCTTGAGACCCACGCGGTCGGCAATGATGGAAGACTGGCCCACGGCGATATTGGCAAAAGGCCCGGCATGCACCATGCAGGGCTGGTATTCGGCCGTGCACATGAGCGTTGGATTGATGGTATTTCGCATCCATGCGGTCATGGCGCCACCACATTCCAGGTCGCCCGTTGTTACCGGATTGCCGGCCTTGTCAAACGCAACCGTAATGTTATCAAGACGTTCCCTCAAATCTGCCAGGTCCCTGATAATAGAAAGGATAGCCATACACTCGGAACCCACGGCAATACCGAATTTGGACTGCATGGTGAAACCGTCATACCTGCCGCCAATCCCTATGATGATGTTTCTCAAGGACTGGGCGCAGTAATCGATGATCCAGCCCAATTCCACCCGGGTGGGATCGATGTCAAGACGCCGCATGCCGGTGAGCCTTTTGAGCTGCTCGTCATTATAATTGCGCTCGTGCTGCATACGGGCGGTCATGGCAACCATGGCCAGATTATGGGCGTTCATTATGTCATTGATATCGCCGGTAAGGCCGAGTGAAAACTCGGTCATGGGGATAAGGAGGGAATTGCCACCGCCGGCCGCGGTTCCCTTAATGTTCATGGTGGGGCCGCCCGAGGGCTGCCTGAGGGCGCCGCCTACGTTCAGTCCGATTTTGCCCATACCTTCCATGAGACCGCACGACGTGGTGCTTTTTCCTTCACCCAACGGGGTTGGGGTAATGGCCGTTACTTCGATGTATTTCCCATCTGGTTTGTCTTTGAGCCGGTCGATGATTTTTAGAAAATCGAGTTTGGCCAGCCTCCCCATTGCAAGGACCTCTTCCTTTTCAAGTCCCAGTTTCTCTCTCCACTCGTCGGGGTTGGGCATGTTCTTTTCTGCGGCCTCTGAAATCTGCCAGTCAGCCATTTCTACTGCGTTGTAAGCCATGTTGTTGATCCTCCTTAATGAATTCAAGTTTCTTGGCTCGGACTTATCCTTACCATGTTAATATACAAATAGCCTGTTAGGCGATTTTTTAGTGAACACCCTGCCTATCATAAAAAAAATAGGTCGTCAAGCACTCTTGTGAAATTTTGAACTTTCTCTTGATTGCAGGTTATCACCCGGGTATGATGCCGAAAAACGGCAACCGGTTTGACGAAAGTATTAGACAGGATGAACAGGATGAACAGGATAAAATTGAGGATCCTGTAGATCCTGTCAAGAAACATGAAAACGATTCGACAGCAACTTATTGAAATTTTGAGTGAAAGGGAAACCACCGCGATTGATCTTTCTGGGGATGTGGGAATCGGAGAAAAGGAGGTCTATGAGCATCTCCCCCATATTGCACTCTCTGTGGCCTCGCAGGGAAAAACGCTTGTCATCGAACCTTCCCAATGTCTGAAATGCGGGTATCTTTTTGAGGAGCGGAAACGTTTTACCCGGCCGGGTCGCTGTCCGCAATGCCGGGAAACGTATATTCAAAGACCTGGATATCGGATCCGATAATTGGAACTCTATCGGGCTTCCAATTTTCGAGTAAAGGCTGTGAATTCGAATGATAATAACGACTTAACTACTCAACTACTCAACAACTTAACGAGGTCTGTCAGGAGATATCATCATGTCAGAGAAGCAGCATCTGGGTTTTATCGGGGCGGGAAACATGGCAACCGCTCTTATAAAGGGGCTTATTGAAAGCGGTGTTTACGATCGCCAACATCTGCTGGCGGCCGATAAGGATGAAGACGCGCTGAAAAGGGTGTCCGGGAGTTTTGGTGTAAAATGCTATGCATCGAATATCGAGCTAACATCAGAGAGCTCAACTATTGTACTTTCCGTTAAGCCGCAGAACATGAGGGATGCTCTGGAGGAGATGAAAGAGGCGATCGACGATCATCATTTGATTATTTCCATTGCAGCGGGGATACCGCTGAGGGTGATTCGTGAGGTCGCGGGACGGGAAATACCGCTTATCCGGGTCATGCCAAACACCCCGGCCCTTGTTCAAAAGGGGGTGAGCGCATTAGCGGCCGGGGCCTTGGCAACAGCCGAGCATATGGCTAAGGCCAAAGAAATTTTTGGGGCTGTTGGAGATACTGTTGTGGTGGAGGAGACCATGATGGATGCTGTAACCGCCCTGTCAGGGAGTGGTCCGGGGTATGTCTTCAGAATGATGGAGTGTATGGTCGACGCAGGGGTCGCTGTAGGCCTGGAAAGAGAGACATCTCTCAGGCTCGTGGTTCAGACCTTCATTGGGGCGGCCCATCTGGCAAAGGAATCTGATGAGTCCCTGTCCAAACTGCGTCAGATGGTAACATCGCCTGGCGGGACAACAGAGGCAGGTTTGGCCGTGTTTGATGAGAAGGGACTGAAAGAGATGACCATGAAAGCCATTGACGCTGCGTGCAAAAGATCTCTGGAATTGGGGAAAAACTATTGAGAAACTTGTGGTTATCTGAAACCTATCTATGCATCCGGGTCTTTTGCCCCACGGAACATCAGCTTGAAAGCAGTGCCTCCTGATCGGGCACATTGCTCTTCGCCCTGCACATATGGGCATTTAGATATCACCCCGGGGCAGGAGTCGCTTTCTCCCGGGATGTGTTTACATCTCGTGCTTTCGCATTCTGTCCTGAACCGATAAATTTCTTCAAATATTTTGAGCCTTAACAGTTCCAGGCCTTTCCCCCCTGCATCAAAGTCAAATGGCTTCTTAGTGGAATAAAGGTCAGTTTCCTTGGCATGGTAAAAGCCTCCGAAAATCTGGGCCTGGCTTTCCTCGGTGATACCCACTCCAGTATCTTTGACCATCATCTCGACCGTATCAGATGAGGCCCCAAGGGAAACCAGTACCATCCCCCCGTCGGGGGTGTTTTCTATGGCATTTTTTACAAGACTCATAAAGATCTTTTCAAAGGCATCTTTGTCAATCAAAACATATTGATCTTCCTTGATATTTATGAGCAACCGGACATTCCTGTGGGATGAAAGCTCATTTATTACTGCTGTCATACTTTCAATAGAAGATCCCAACCTCAATGTTCGGACATTGGTTGTCCTCTGGGGAGAAAGCTTTTCAAGCATCTCTTTGAGGGCTGAAAGGGTATGGGCATGAACAGGATTGTTCTCCACAAGTAACTCCACGAGGTCCAGGGTTTGCTCTAACCGGGACCTTGGACTGTGGTCTCTTTCAAAGTCCTTTTGTCTTATAATATCTTCCACATCCGCCTGGATATCCTGCAATCTTTTTAGGTTTCTCTTGATCCTTTCAAAGGGTCTTTGATTCTCAGGTGTCTCCAATCTTTTCAATGAGGCGAGAACTATTGAAAGAGGAGTCCTTAACTCGTGAGAGAGATGATCCAGGACCCTGTGGCGTGCACGGTCCAGCGCCTTAAATTCTGTTATGTCCTTGAATACTACCACGATACCTTCATTTTTCCATTTCCCCGATTCGAGGCGTAGAAACGACGTGGTTACTGCAAGGTCAAGGCGTCGGCCGTCACTTCTCCTGAAAGCGACCTCTCTGTATAGCCTGGTCTCTTTATCCTGGATTCCACTGAGAAGTATATCGTTGAACGCATCATTTTCAGGTTCACCCATAAAAAGCTCTGCATAAGTCCTATCCCTGGTTTCTTCAAACTTGAGGCCGAGAAGATCCAGGCCTGCCGGATTGATATGGGTAATATGGCCTTGAAAATCGAGGACCACTACCCCGTTACTCATACTTTCAATAATAACCGAAGAAAGAGTGTCATCCATGGCTGAAACATCTCCTTAATCTGCTGAAATCTCAAAAACAGAAAAGATCAAATCCCAGGTTCCCTTCTTATCAGACAATGTGGTTATCTGCAACCCGTGTACGGTTACGATATTCCAGTATGCAGTTCTCACTTTTTGCGTATTTTGTGCCTTTTTTCGGCTATATCATTCCTGGCCCAACAAATGTCAACCATTATAAAATGTTTGGTTGACAATCAAACGGAAGGATGTTATCAGGGCGTCTGTTTTTTGAATTATAGCAGGGTCATCAAATCAATAAGCCGATGGGAAAAACCGAATCATGAGTACAAAAGATAAATTGTTGGGATACCTCAAGGAATGTAAGGGCGACTGGGTTTCCGGGGAATCGTTGAGTAATAGAATCGGTATTACCCGATCTGCCATCTGGAAAAATGTCGGCAAATTAAGAGAAGAAGGCTATGCCATAGAATCCTCTCCGAGGAAAGGGTATTGCCTCTCGAAGATTTCTGAAATGCTATTGCCAAATGAGATTCGGGAGGGGCTTGACACGGAGGTCTTTGGTAGGGGGGAAGTCATTCATTTCAGGGAAACTGATTCTACCAACGCGAGGGCAAAGGAATTGGCGGCTCAAGGCGCGCCAGAAGGGACTCTGGTTGTATCCGAAACCCAGACAAAGGGGCGGGGAAGGAAGGGAAGGATCTGGTTCTCTCCATCGGAGGCCGGGATTTATGCCTCACTCATCTTGAGGCCAAATATGCCTCCCAATGAAGCCCCGAGAATAACCTTTGTGACAGCGGTTTCAGCGGCCGAGACCCTCATGGCCCTGACATCTTTGGAAGTCGCCATAAAGTGGCCAAACGATATTCTCGTCAAAAACAAAAAAATAGCCGGTATCCTTACAGAGATAAGCGCTGAAATGGATGTTATAGATTATATGGTGGTTGGTCTAGGGATGAATGTCAACAATCAGGATCTTCCTGATGACATAGAAGAAAAAGCTACATCCATTTTTATCGAGACGGGAAAGCGGTTTCCAAAGGCAGGAATTGTGAGAGAATTTCTTCGACGGCAGGAGAAATACTGCCGAATATTGAGGGATTCCGGTTTTGAGCCGATACTGATGCGCTGGAAGGAGTTGACCAACACTATCGGCAAGCGGATTATGGTTGAGATGATGGACAAGAGATACACTGGTGTTGTCCGGGATGTTGATCAGGAAGGGGTCCTGATTCTTCAAGACGAAAACGGGGCATTTCACAGGATACTTTCAGGTGACGTTATATTTCTATAAGGAAATAATATGAAAAACAAGGGGTTGTCAATACGAGGCATGATCTACGCGTCTGTTTTTGGCGCTGTAACCGCGGCTGGGGCCTATATCATGATACCTCTGCCCCCGGTGCCGATAACCCTTCAAACCGCATTTCTTAGTCTGGCCGCCGCATTATTGGGTGGGCGTTTGGGCGCATTGAGCCAGGTGGTTTATCTCCTTATAGGTATAATAGGTCTCCCCGTCTTTGCCGGTGGAAAGGCCGGTCTGGGGGTCTTGCTTGGCCCGACAGGAGGATACCTCATAGGCTTTATCGCAGGAGCCTATGTGATCGGGAAATTTGTTGAGATGAGAAAGCACCCCAGATTTATCTGGATTGTATTCTCAATGGTTATCGGTACTGTGGTGATCTACCTATTCGGGGTGACTCAGCTGAGTCTGATTGCAAGGCTCTCTATTGATAAAGCCATAACCGTGGGAGTACTTCCATTTTTGATCGGAGACGCGCTAAAAATAGTGGTGGCAGCTCTCATAGCGGTGAAGATAAGGGATAGGGTGAAGATTAAGGGATTGAGGAATTGAGGGATTGAGGAATTTAGGGATTCTGGATTCTGGATACTGGTTGCGCGTTGCGTGTCGAAGATCCCGACTTCAGCGGGATTACGGGTTGCGAGTTACGGGTTATTAGAAACTTGAAACTGGATACTTGATCCTGGATCCTGGATAGCTGGATCAGAGGTTCTAATAATCTGCGTAATCTGCGGATGAAACTGAAGGAATTGTGATGATCAGAGTAGAAGGTCTTACCTTCCAATATGACATGAAAGATGAGCCGGTTCTCGACCAGATCTCAGTGGATATAGAATCGGGAGCATATATAGGGGTCATAGGACCTAACGGCTGCGGGAAGACCACTTTTGTAAGGCATCTTGACGGGCTCTTGTTACCCACCACGGGGGATGTGTGGGTTGAAGGGATGAATACTAAAGATCCGGATGATGTCCAGAAAATCAGGCAGATGGTAGGGATGGTATTTCAAAATCCTGATAATCAGATCGTGGGTATGAGTGTGGAAGAGGACGTCTCCTTCGGTCCGGGTAACTTGAGGCTTCACCCTTTGGAAATAAGAAAAAGGGTCGATGAATCACTTGAACTTGTTGGCATTAAAAAGTATGCCAAGTGGCCACCGCACAGCCTTTCCAACGGAGAAAAGCAGCTTGTGGCAATAGCAGGTGTTCTGGCCATGGCGCCTAAACATATCGTCCTTGACGAACCTACAGCCTATCTTGACCCTTCCGGGCAAAAAAGAGTCCTTGATGTCATAAACAGACTGAATAAACAGGGTATCACCATAATCCATGTCACGCACGATATGGATGAGGTCGCCAGGGCGGATGAGATTTTCGTAATGAATGAAGGACGGATCGTTTTGAAGGAAAAACCGGCGGAGGTTTTCCTTAGAGTTGAATGGCTGAAGGAACTCGGTCTGGGCATCCCCAAGGTCGCCGAGCTTATGTGGCAGCTGCGGAAAATGGGAAGACACGTTCAGACCGATATCTTCACCATAGAGGATGCCTGTATTGAGTTAGGCGATTTATTAAGGGATTGACAACACCCAGTATTGAAGGCGTAAGGCGCAAGGCTCAAGGCCCAAGGAAAACAACACGCAACCCGCAACCCGTAACCCGCAACGCGCAAGGCGCATCCAAAATCCAGTTTCATGTACAAAACAGGCCAATATATCTCCGGGGAATCAATCATCCATCGCTTAGATCCGAGGGTCAAGATCGGGTTTGCCGTTGTATTGAGCATATTGATCCTAAAGGGGGAGTTTTTAACAGCGGCGACTATAAGCGCTTTCCTGGTTGCTCTTGTTCCGATCTCACGATTAACTTTTCGCCATATGGCTAAGGCCCTCAGGCCGATGTTGTTTTTCTTTGTGCTTCTCTTTCTGCTGCACCTCCTTTTCACCGACGGGACACCGATTCCCCCGTTTCCCTCCTGGCGCGTGACAGTGACCTATGAAGGCCTATTCAGGGGTGCAATTACTACATGGCAATTTATTCTCCTCATATTGAGCGCTTCAATCCTTACCATGACAACATCACCAACTGAATTGGTGAACGGTATTGAAAGACTTCTGCGTCCCCTTAAGACCCTCAGGATTCCGTCACACGATATTGCAATCATGATATCCATTGCCTTAAGATTTCTGCCCACGTTTCTTGAAGAAATAGACAGGGTCAAAGAAGCGCAAATGGCCAGGGGAGCCGATTTCAAGACCGGGTCTTTTATCCGCAGGGTAAAATCCTCCGTATCTTTAATAATGCCGCTTGTATTATGCTCTCTGCGCAGGGCTGATGAACTTGCCACTGCCATGGAGGCACGCGGATACAGGAGGGGGTCTCGAACCTATATGAGGGAGCTGTCTATGGTTCGGGCCGATTATGTGGCGGTGGCAGTGATGGTTTCAATGACAGGTTTCCATTTTTTTTGAATGCATCTTTAGCCACCCCGACCTCGACTCACGAATTGTCTGAAGAGGACGACTGAAATGTTTTATCAAAGAATCGTTTTGTATCCTCTGGCAGAGAAGTAAATCTTAAACAGACACGGACATGGGGAGATGTCGTCGCGGGCGGATCAATGGATGTGACTTTTGCGTAGATCTCAGAGAGAGATGAGGTCTCGGTGGAAACCAGGAGGATTTTGAGGTTCGAAAGCAACTCCACCTCCTTGTCGAGTGAGACCTCGGCACCAGATGGTGAAAGCCCTGTTAGGTGGCCTGGTATCGCCCTTTCCGATACGGCTTTACCCTCCACGACAAAACAGGTAATCGCCAACGGTGCGTCAAGCTTTCTGAATTCCTCAGGCGCCTTCTCAGACAAAGAAACTTCGTATTTTCCCTTTATACCGTTTACATCATAGAGTGTCACCGCCTGATCGATACCTTTAAAGCGAACCTCCGTGGTATTTTGTATCAGCAAACGGGATTGTATCTTCTGAAAAGTGGTAGGGCTGATCAGGATCTGTCCACCAATAGTGTGGGACTCAATGCGATAGGTTGTGTTGATAGGGCTTCCCACTGCGCCGTACTTAGTGCGTTTTTCAGAGCCGATGTTGCCGACAACGACCTCACCTGTATTAATGCCGATACCCATTGAGAGTTCGGGGAGATTTCTTTGCCGCTGAGCTTCATTTATTCCGGGCATCGCATTTTGCATCTCAATGGCACATGCAATAGCCCGTTCTGTGTCATCGCTTGCACTAAGAGGCGCGCCAAAGAATACTAAGATACCATCACCTTGCAGTTCATCTACGGTTCCCCTGTAGCGTGAAATAATTTCCACCATTCGTTCAAAGTAGTTATTGAGAATATTGATGATTTCATGGGGAGAAAGTCTGGATGAGAGGGAGGTAAACCCCCTTAGATCGGATACGAGGAAGGTTACCTGACGGTTTTCTCCGCTCATCTTCAGGCCCTCAGGTGAACCGAGCAATTCCTCAACCACTTCTTTGCTTAGATAACGGCCGAAGGTGGCACGAATAAAATGCCTTTCACGCTCTTCTCTGATAAAGCGATAAACCACGATGAAGATAATGGCAAAGACAAGCATCAGGAGGGGTTGGAAAACCGGAAAAATGAGGTTTCCGTAGAAAAACCCTGCGCCTACAATAGCGATATAAGATGCTGCGATACCGATGGTCCCGAAGGTAAAATAGAGTGAGGCGAACCTAAAGGAGAAGACAAAGAGAATAATCAGTAATATTATCTCTATCATCATCTCTTGTGGCCCTGAGAGTTCTCTCAGAAACGACTCCTGAAGGATGGTATGCATGATATTGGCATGGAGTCCACTTGAAAGAAAATTGGCATCGGTCGGTACAGGGCCCAGGTCTGATGACCCTGTCAATACCTCCGATACCATGACGATCTTCCCCTTTAATTCATCTTGCCACATCTCCATTTCATCACGATCATCTGAGGCGTAAAAGAGGTCAGCAAAATTATAATGTCTCATGCGCTCCCACGGGCCAATGAAGTTAATCATCATGTTTCCATGTCGATCTATGGGGATCACGATGTTATGTCCTGATGATTCTCCGGGTCTCCTGGCATTCTTGAGCGTAATCGATTTCCCGGGCCTGATAGTGATATTTCCCGGAGCAACATTAAGAAAGTCACAGATCCCCCTAAAAGCAAAGCTTGGATAAAATGCTTCTTTAAACCTGACCAAGAGCGATATCTTGCGATTTACCCCATCAGGGTCTGTTTTGAGATTGAGATAGCCTAACCCGCGCGATACTGATGCCAGTTCCGGAAAGGTAATAAGTGGTTTGATTCCTTTATAAAGATCATCAGGATCTCCATCAACGACCACATTCCACTCTGTCAGTTCGAGGTATCCAATATCTTTTAAATCCCTTTTAGGTTGCTGAGACCTTTGACCTCCCTTTTTTTCTAAATTGAATGCCATTCCAAAATATACGTTACCGGCCTCTTTTGTGGCGTTTATCAGAGCACGGTCTTCAACCTGATTGGAATGTGCTGCAAAGATGAAATCGTACATTTGGGTTGATACGTTCATCTTAGTCAGGTTTTGTATCACCCGTGCGTAGTGAGATCGGTCAAGGTAAAAGGTCTTTAGTTTTTTAAGGCTTGTGTCGGAAATATCCACATGGACGATAGTTCCATCGTATTTGGGCTGGAAATAGGATGAGGATGATCTGAACAGAAAAAGCCGGTCAATGGCCTTTGCATCCCATGTCTCAAATAGATGTGGAAGTAGCCAGAAACATATGTGGGCTGTCAAATATGCGCCTACAATCAAAAGGATCGTAATTTGAATATGTTGTCTTTTATTTATGATCAATAGTAAATGTCTTGCTGTAAAAATTAGATGTCGAGACCTCAGACGCGATTGGATCGA
>JACKQG010006899.1_pt1 | contig 11709 bp, 9 predicted proteins | sample 8237621 | NCBI WGS metagenome assembly JACKQG01 (sample SAMN15677084, study PRJNA649215) | marine metagenome | biome: marine; feature: Black Sea; material: saline water; isolation source: suspended particulate matter (SPM) from the Black Sea western gyre | collected 2013-06-09/2013-06-10 | depth... | reverse complement strand
TCGATGCGGACTTTGAAGTTGTGGATGATGATACATAAATAATTAACCGGTTGAATTTGTTGAATCGGTTGAAACAGGAATAACACCTTGAAAAGGTTTATACAGAGGGATTCTCTCATATAGACCTTTTCAGCGGTTTAGGAAGAATAGAGTTGAAACCATTGCAAGGATTTAGCAGGAAGATAAATTACTTTTAAATCCTTTCACAAGATTTATTCGACTTGTAAGGGACGACGAGTCGAAATAAACGATTGCATAATAAAGTTTCGAGTCGTCGTCCTTCGTCCTTACGACTCGAATGGTTTTAAAGGAAAATAATGGCAAAACGAGATTATTACGAAGTTCTGGGTGTGCAGAAAAATGCTTCCGATTCGGAGATTAAGAAAGCATATCGCAAGTTAGCGATGAAATATCATCCCGATAAAAACAAAGACAACAAAGAAGCGGAAGAAAAATTCAAGGAAGCATCCGAAGCGTATGAAGTTCTTTCCGATCAGAATAAAAAACAGAGGTACGATCAATTCGGTCATGCCGGATTAGAAGGAGCATTCGGCAGCGGCGGATTCAGTTGGAACGATTTCACTCATGCCTCAGACTTTGAAGATATCTTCAGTGGATTCGGAGGTTTGGGAAGTATTTTCGAAGGACTTTTCGGAGGTGGATTCGGCGGTAGAAGATCATCCAGACGAAGTAATCGCGGGGAAGACCTGCAAATCTCGCTTTCCTTAACTTTGGAAGAAATTGCCAAAGGGATCGATAAAAAGATCAAGATCAATGTCAAAGAAAGTTGTGATAAATGTAATGGTTCCGGTTCTGCCGACGGAGATGCACAAACTTGCTCGCAATGTCATGGTTCGGGTCAGGTCATGCAGACAACTCGTTCACTTTTTGGACACATGCAGACTGTTGTAACTTGTCCATCCTGTCACGGAGAAGGAAAGATCATCAAAAACCGATGCCCGAAATGTAATGGAGACGGAAGATCTGCTCATGCCAAAACGATCAATGTCCATATTCCGGCAGGAGTTTCGGAAGGTCAATACATTCGCTTGCGCGGGGAAGGAAACAGCGGGAAAAGAAGCGGTCCGAAAGGCGATATTCTGGTTCTCATCCATGAAAAAGAACACAGCATTTTCGAAAGAAACGATGCAGACCTGGTATGTGAATATCCGATAAGTTTTTCACAAGCTGCACTCGGCTCAGAAATCCAGTGTCCAACTCTTTCCGGGAAAGTTAAGATGAAAATCCCGGCTGGAACACAATCCGGTAAAATATTCCGCTTACGATCACAGGGATTGCCGCATGTAAACAGTGCTTATCATGGCGATCTTTATGTTAAAGTTATGGTGATCACTCCAACCAGAATGAATTCACAGGAAAAGGAACTGTTCCAGAAACTTGGTGAGTTTGATTCGGAGAAGAAACTCCAACCAGGAAAAAGTTTTTTTAGTAAATTGAAGGAGTTTTTTGTTTAGAGGAAATTAAACACCGATATTAGTAAAACTTGAGTTAAGCCGGATTTATCCGGTCTTGACTTAAGTTGACACATATTGAACCGTTCGCGAAATCGAGCGGTTTTTTTGTATTTAAAAATGGATTTGTTGACAGCAATTTATGAGTCTCAAAATTTCCAATCAATAAAAAAAAGGAAATTGAATGTTCAAAAAATCACTAAAAGAAATGTCAAAAAATCCCAATCATATCGAAGGGATTTACGATTACTGTGATCGCTATGTAACATAAATTGTTAGCCCACGATTTCAATCATGGGAATCGTAATCCACAAATATTTCAAAAATTAATTTTCCCATGAATAAATTCATAGGCTATCATCAGGAGGGAAAAATGCCCTGTTTCTATACACCAAGCCTGAAAAAAGATGATAAAATAATTTCTATCAGCGGAGATGAACATCATCATATAAAAAATGTTTTCCGCAAAAACATCGGAGACGATATCCTTCTGACAAATGGGAATGGAATTCTGGCAGAAGCGAAGATCGAAAGTATCTCAAAAAAAGAGATTGATGTTGAGATCGTATCTGCAAATGAAGTGCAAATCTCCGAACCAAAAATAGCAGTTGCTTTTTCTCTCCTGAAAAACAAACATGACAATCTGATCATCGAGAAACTGACCGAACTTGGAGTTAAAGATTTTTTTCCAATAATAACAGAAAGAACTGTGCGGAAAACATCCAAAAACACAGAAGAAAAATTCGAGAAGGTGGCAATCTCCGCTATTAAACAGTGCGATAATGCTTTCGTGCCGAAAATCAATCAAACGCAAAGTCTGGATAATTTGTTGAGATCGATTCGAGATTTTCAACCGATAGTCGCGCTGGAAATCGGGAAACATCAAACTATTTCCCGAATCGCAGCAGAAATTCAAAAACCAATTTGTGTGATTATCGGTCCTGAAGGTGGTTTTAGTGAAGAGGAAATCGAACTTTTCCAACAAAAAGAAATCCCGCCTTTCAGTTTGGGAAATCATATTCTGCGAGCGGAAACGGCGGCTATCTCTTCTGTTTCTCAACTTTTAGAGTTTTATCTGAAAGAGGATCCGGAGTATTATTGAGATTACATCTATCTTTACCTTGCTCTCTTTGATTAAGATATTTTGTTATCTTTTATTGTGAAATTGGATCAGATTCTGGCTATTATACCAATATACACTATTTCTATTTCTCGAAAGTGATGAAGTATTTCTTATCCGTTCAGAATTATTCAACAAAATTGATTCGGAAGCAGGAATAGTATCAAATAAGCCGGATTCTGTGGTTAGTTAATATTTGTTCTCAAAATCACCGGAGAAGATATTAAGCCGAATTCTGTAAATTACCTAACAGGTAATCCAATGTCTATTTCTCTAAACCGGATATTGCTATTCTCAAAAGAGATCCATTTAATGGACCGGTTTTAGCTGCCCACCCGAGAACAATCCGGTCGGGCAAACCTGTTCTCCTATTTGGCATTGCACCGGATAAGGCATTCCGGGCTTTCCGATTCACACCGGAAACCGGTAGTCTCTTACACTACCATTTCACCTTTTCCTGACCACTATTTTGAAAACTGGTTTCAGAGTTCAAAGTAGTGGTCGGGTAGTTTATTTCTGTGGAGCTTTCTCCCCGTCACCGGGACTTTCCGTTAGAAAGTATCCTGCCCTGTGGTGTTCGGACTTTCCTTCCGGTATTTTGGAGTGGCTTGATCTACTGAAATCGTGATTGCAATATCATGACATTCTTTTGAAAAAAAATGCACTCCAAAAACCGGGCAGACATTTTATCTTCTCCGGTAATAATTTATTTTTCTATTGTTTTTTGAACTAATATTCTTCCGCAACTTTCGCAACTGATTATTTTCTTTCCTTCATTTATTTCGATTAAAAGCTGCGGTCTGACATTAAATCCGCAACCACTGCAAGCATTTTTCTCACAGAAGACAACGGCTTTCCTGCTCCTATTTTTTATTAAAGAGCCATATCTTTTTACCATATTCCTGGGAATCTTCTTTGCCAGATCATTACGTTCTTTTCTCTGACTATCTATCTCTGCCTGCACAATTTCAATTTTACGATTGATCTTATCTTCATTCTCTTTCAGATCGGTTTCTGCGATTTTCAATTCAGCTTCAACTTCTTTGAGGTTGTCCTTGATCTTAGATTCCTGCTCCATTAATATTATCAATTCATCGTCGATTCCGGAATTTTTCAGTTCATGATGACTGATCTCGCTATTCAATGCTTTGTATTCTTTATTGGTTTTGATATCGAGAAGCTGAATTTTGTATTTATTGATCTTATCCTTATTCCCCTTGATAGTAAGCTCTTTCAGCTTTTGATCTTTATGATTCTTGTCGAGTGTCTTTTTTGTTTCATTAAATTTGTCTTCTGCAAATTGTAGATTTTCCTTCATACTGCTCAATTCCAAAGGAAGAATCTTTGCCTGTTCCTCTTTCTCACCGATAATATCATCCCGCTTTTGCATCTCGATTAATATTTCAATCTCTTTGATCATAATTTTCCCTCAAATAATAAACTAATATCCAACGATTTATAAGAATGTGTCAATGAACCGCAGGAAATGTATTGAACACCCGTCGCAGCAATGTTGTGGATAGTCTTCAAGGTGACATTTCCCGATGCTTCCAATTCGATCTCATCCCCGTATTTTGTTACTGCATTTTTCATATCCTGTAATGACATATTATCGAGCATCACACGATCTACACGATTTTCGACAGCTTCTTCCAACTCAGCCAGGTTAGTTACTTCTACTTCAATTTTGTAAGAAGTGTTTTTTTTTTTGATCATTCGGACAGCATTAGAAATCGAACCGGCAGCTCGGATGTGATTTTCTTTCAGCATGATCATATCATAAAGTCCGAACCTGTGATTATAACCTCCGCCGATTCGGACGGCATATTTTTCTAACTTTCTGAGCAAGGGAGTCGTTTTTCTAGTATCGAGAAGTTTCGCTTCATAAGGAACTATTTTCTCGGTGAAATCTCTGGTTAGAGAAGCAATTCCGCTTAATCTCTGTAAGAAATTCAGAGCAACTCTTTCTGCCTGCAGAATCGATGATGAACTACCGGTGATTAAAGCTATCTGATCCCATTTTTGCAGCCTATCACCATCATTCTTAAACGATTCGCATTTTAGAGAGTTATCGATTTTTTTAAAGACTTCAAAGGCGATATTGAGTCCGGCTAAAACTCCTTTTTCTTTCGCGATAATAAAAGCTTGGGAATTCTTATCCTCAATGCAAAGATTTTCGGTCGTAATATCTCCATGACCGATATCTTCTTCCAGGCTTAAATCGATTATTTTATCAATATTCATAATGTTCATTCCATAAAAAAAAGCATTTACTCAATTTTAGTAAATGCTTTTTATCAGAGATTGTATCTTTCTATAAAAAAAATATACTTCATCTTTGATCTGATCACAATATTTCCCCTCGCTCAATTTGCAGGTAATAATTTTTTCTTCTCCCATTCTGTCAATTTTTTCATAACTATCACAAAAAAGATTGATAAACTATCTTTGAATGATATTCAACAATATCAAATACTATGCGATTCGATTTGATTTTTTATATTTTCAAAAACGACTGCATTCAAGTCTTCCTCGACAGTTATCGAGCTATGATAGATCCTGACAAATGTTCCCCGAAAAACTTTCCGAAGCACTTTGATATTATGATCACTTTTTTTTATAATCAGAAATTCATTCAGTTTTTTCTCGAATTCCGTTTCCATTTCCTCCGAATGATGTAATGATGAGCTTATTTGATGTTTTAGATAAGGAGCAACGGTTATCTCAATTTCCGTGGCAATTGAAAAAGGACTTCCGATCGTACCGATCTCGATTTTCCAACCACTTTGCGTTTTACCGCCTTTGATAAAACTTTCGTTGTTTCCAATTATTTCTCGATCTGAAACCAGGAAGCAGAATCTGGCACTCTTCCCGATCGTTATCTTTTTCTTACAGAAAATACGGGATTTTTCCGCAGATCCAAAAGCAATATTCCCATCAACAAATATTTCGGAATCAGTAATATCTGCTTTGACGATCAAGTTTGAAAAAATGGTCATTTTTGAATTTTTTATATCTTTTTTATAAATAATGTCAGAGATCACATTGAGTTTTCCATTATTTCCTACGAAAAAGTAACCGCTTTTTTTGGCTATTATTTGCTCTAACTCTTTTGAATAAATGACATTTTTTCCGAGAAAATCATCTACAGTGTTTTGCTTACTGTTTTCCGGTGAATATTCATTCCCAAAAATATCGATACCTTTTTGCGTACTGCCGTTTATCTTCAAATCGGCAATTATCGTGCTTTGTTTTATGAAGGGAATTTTGTTGAGATCGGTTATATCTTTCAGGTTTTCAGGATCGATCAGAGAATTTTTTTCGAGCTTCAGGTCAATCTCAATCTGCTGCTCCGGTTTTTCCCCAAGTGCAATTAGAAACGGTTTGTTGAATTCTTTCTCAACTTCCTTTTTTAGATTATATTCTTTCGCTTTATCAAATCCTGTTATTATTCCGGCAGTTTCGATCAGCTTTTTAATCTCATCCTCATCGATAATTTCAAGCTTCTTCTTAATTGTTAGGTAAGCAGAGAAACCACCATCTGTAATTTCCAGGCAAATGTTCCGCAGATCATTATAGTAGATTTTATTGTCCGGCATTTTTAACACTTTCTTCGATAAAATGAACAACTTCATCTGCCGGAGTTCCGGGAGTGAAAATCTCTTTAAATCCGCTATCCTTTAGAAATTGAATGTCATTATCTGGGATCACTCCGCCGCCAAAAAGCAGCATTCGATCAACTCCTTTGTTCTGCAATAATTCTGCCACTTTTGGGAAAAGAAAATTATGCGCACCTGATAGTAGACTTAATCCAATCCCATCGACATCTTCCTGGACAGCAGCATTAACGATCTGCTCCGGTGTTTGTCGAATTCCTGTGTAGATCACTTCCATTCCGGCATCCCGTAAAGCTCTGGCAATATATTTTGCTCCTCGATCATGACCATCCAATCCCGGTTTTGCAATCAATATCCTGATTTTTTTCATTGTCTAAAATCCAAATCCTCGTTCTATTTTACATGCGAATATAACTCTATAAATTACTTAAACATCGAAAATCCTGGAATTCTTTCAATAACATACTCAAGATAAAACGATGAACACACAAACCAAAAACTCGGTGTTATTCGGTGTTCTCGGTGGTGCATAGAAAAACATTGAAATTCCAATATGGTAAATTAACGAATAACATTATTGAATCTAATATAGTTTTGTCCAAATCAAATTCCCCCTTTTCCAAAACAACAAATTTCGGGATTAGTTTTTGGAGTCAATATTTTTTTATACAAATGATTGGTTGACATTTTAATTGGGGAAAAAGAGAAAGTTATCATAATAAATTGTTAAAGGAGTGTTTATGTCCGCAATTGCCGTATTAGGTTGCATTTGGGGTGATGAAGCGAAAGCAAAGATCGTTGATGTGCTCGCCAAAGATGTCGATATTGTTGTTCGGTTTCAAGGCGGGAACAATGCCGGTCATACGATAGAATTGAAAGATAAAAAATATGTTTTTCACCTGGTTCCGTCCGGTATTTTATATCCGAAAAAGATCTGTGTTTTGGGAAGCGGAGTTGTGATAGATCCACAGCAATTGATAAATGAGATCAATTACCTGAAAGAACGGGGAATAAATTTCAAGAACCGGTTTTTTATCGATCCCCGGGCAAGTGTCGTGTTACCGTTGCATAAAGAGTTGGATGAAAAAAAGGAATCTGATGCTGGAAAAACAAAGATCGGGACAACGAGAAGAGGTATCGGACCGTGTTATTCCGATCTGATCGCCAGAGTTGGTATCAGGATGCAGGAATTGATCGATAAAAACATTTTAAGAAGTAAGCTCGAAGAGATCTATTCCTATCATGGAATAGAATTATTGGATATAATTATTCAGATTGAAGAACTTTTCAAAGTTGGAAAGGAACTGGAAAAATATTTCAAACAGATCCCCTATTTCCTGAATGAAGCTGACTCAAACGGCAAAAAGATACTTTTCGAAGGTGCTCAAGGCGCACTTCTCGATATCGTATTCGGAACTTATCCGTTCGTAACTTCATCACACACGGTATCGGGCGGGATTCCAATTGGAAGCGGATTACCAGCCAACAAAATAAACAAGATCGTGGGAGTTTACAAGAGCTATTTTACCCGCGTCGGAGAAGGTCCTTTCCCAACGGAATTAAAAGATGAGATTGGAGAACAAATCCGCATAAAAGGTAACGAATTCGGTTCTACAACCGGTCGTCCCCGTCGCTGCGGCTGGTTCGATGCTGTAGCTGCAAAATACACTGCTATGATCAATGGAGTCGATGAAATTGCTTTGACCTTGCTCGATGTTTTTTCCGGTCTGAAAACGATCAAGATATGTACCGGATATTTGATCGAAAACAGGCGTGAAACACAATTTCCTGCAGATTCCTCAATCCTGCAAAAAGTTATACCGGAGTATATCGAACTTCCCGGCTGGGACGAAGATATCACTTCCATCAAAAATTATGAGAAGCTTCCTGAAAATGCAAAAAAATATATTCGGAAAATCGAGGAACTGCTAAAAGTAAAAATCACAATTGTTTCTGTTGGTCCGGAGCGTTCGCAGACGATCAATATCTCATAATTCGCTGAACCAACCGGGATAGAATAATACCACGAATTTACGCGAATGAAGAGTTGCCACAAATTCTGTTCCGTGTGAATCATTTCTAAATAGTATCTGAACAAAAACTGCAATATTTAACTGTATTGGAATTTCAATGTTTTTCATTCAACACCGAGTTCACAGAGAAACACCGAAAATTTTTTCTCGGTGTGTTTCAGTGTTTTTCGGTGTTTAATTAATTTACGAAGTTATGTTCACAAAACCTTGCGAATGGTTGAAAACCTTCGCAATGGCTGAGCCGCAAATACCGACCATTACGGAGGTTTAATCTTGCTGGAATATGTAAATGAGTTTCAAGATTTTAAATCGTTCCTCAATCATCCGTAAGGTCTTATTTAATCTATAAATTATTGAGTTTTCGTTCAGGCACTAAATATAAATTTTGAACTGGCACAAAATGACGATTCGAATGGTACATCGAGTCGAAGCGATTATGTTGCTTTTGCTTCGAGTCGTTGTCACTTCGTTCCTTACGACTCGAGGAGACGACGACTTGAAACTTTTCTCAAGATATTCGTTTTCAAATATTTCATTCTCTCTAAAGATTGTGGCAACCATGCAGCTAACATCAATAATTCCAATCCGTTAGCTTCAACAGTCAAATAAGTCTTGACACCAGAAAGACCTATTTCAATTTATCGCAACCTTTTTATAAGGATTAAATATATAGAGATATATAATAAATACATGAAACTGGAAAAAGGAGAAACCGGTGAAAAGAACTTACCAGCCACATAATCGTAAACGACGGAACAAACACGGATTCCGAGCCAGAATGGCTACAAAAGCCGGAAGAAAAGTTCTGGCAAGAAGAAGACTTAAAGGAAGAACTCGCTTAACAGTCAGCGATGAATGAGATTTTTGACCTCGACCGGAGATTATTCTAATGTTTATAAACAAAACACGAAGATCTCTGGTAATTTTTTTATATCTTTAGTTCGACAAAAAAATGTTCAAGACCTATTTGCTGCTGGAATTATTGTAAGCACAAAAGTTGGGAAAGCCGTCATCAGGAATAAGATAAAGAGACGGGTGAAAGCTTATTTGAGAGAGAATCAACACTTGCACAAAAATGGTGTTGAGGTGGTTTTTATCGCCAGACCGGAAGCTTCGGCTGCTGATTGGTTGGACATTAAAGCCGATCTATCGAAAATATTTCAAAAAATAGATAATGAAATTCTTAAACAGGATCGTAATATTAATTATTACAATTTATAAAAAATTCATCTCTCCAATTCTACCTCCAACTTGCAGATTTACTCCATCCTGCAGTGAATATTCATACCAGGCATTTCGAAAATACAATTTTCCAAAAGCATTTATATTGTCGGCTCACAGGATCCTGAGGTGTCATCCTTTTCATTCCGGAGGTTATGATCCGCTTCCCTAAAAAATAGATCAACATCTTTTAATTACCAGGAGAATTATAAAATGGATAAAAAAACTATTATTGCTTTGCTGCTTATTCTTGCAACATTTTGGATCAGCAGTGAATTACTTTGGAAAAACAAACAGCAACCAGCAGCAGATCAATACAAAGAATCGTCAGAAACAGAAGTCGTCGAGAAAGCACCGACAGCAACCGAAATTCCATCCAAAATACCGGAAATCATCCAGGAAAATCCAGAAGAAATAGCTGTTGCCAATGATATTGTATTAATGAACGATCTTCTCAAAATAACTTTTTCAAATCTTGGCGGAGTCATTAAATCCGTTCAATTGAATGAATATTTTCTGACCGATAAAGAAACGAACGTTGAACTTATTCCTGTCGATCAGTCTTTATTGAACCTGGAAATTGTCGAATATAATGGAAATTCGTCCAACCTGGCGAACCGGATTTTTCAATATTCAAAAAGCGATGATAATTCACTGAATTTTAGTCTCCAAACAGGGAATGGAATAATTGAGAAGAGATTCAGGTTGATCGATAATTATCAGCTTGAATTCGAGATCGATGCTTATGATCTTGATCAGAATATAGATTACCGCTTATCTTTGGAAAGCGGAATTGCCGATACCGAAGAAAATCTGAAAACCAAATCGATGGATTATAAGATCTACACTCAATTGAATAACAAATTGGAGAAGATCAAACTGGCAAAATTGAAAGAGAAGAAGGAGTTTTCGGGAAATATCGACTGGGTTGGGATCAGATCAAAATATTTTGTGATCGGGATCATTCCAGAAAAACCGATCAACCTCAATAAACTGGAAATGTTCAATAGTAACAACAGTCCGGCTGCCAGGATTGGAGTTCAGATCAATCGCAGAAATTTCAAGCATAAATATCAAATGTATTTTGGTCCCGTCATCAAAAATTATCTGGTTCAATTTCATCCCGGATTTGATAAAGTTCAGGAAGGTCCGTTCATTGAGATCATTCGTCCGATCAGCTCTTTCTTTACTCTTATTTTTAAATTACTACGAAAAGTTATTCCAAGTTACGGGATCATCATAATCGTTTTTGCGATTTTATTGAAGATCATTCTTAATCCGTTGACACACAAGAGTTTTGAATCCTCTACAAAAATGCAGAAGATCCAGCCTTTGATGAAAAACATTCAGGCAAAATATAAAAGTGATCCGCGTCAAATGCAGGTCGAACTGAAAAAATTGTATAAAGAGCACGGAGTTAGTCCGCTTGGAGGATGTCTTCCGCTGCTGTTACAGATGCCGATATTTTTTGCGATTTACCCGGTTATTCGTTATTCGATCGATCTGCGTCAGAATAGTTTTCTGTGGTTACCCGACCTTTCTGAACCCGATCGTTTGTTGATCCTGCCGATTGCCATGGCGATCTTCATGTTCGTTCAACAGAAGCTGATGACACCTTCCAAGCAGACTTTAGATGACATGGACGATAAACAAAAAGCAACCGCTCAAAGCCAGAAAATGATGATGTATGTAATGCCGGTCATGATGTTCTTTATTTTCAAATCTCTATCGTCCGGGCTCGTTTTGTATTGGACTGTCTTCTCGATTATGTCTTCGGTTCAGCAATATTTTATTAAGAAAAAATTTAACTAGAAATGTTGAAAAATATTCAAAAGGATTAAATGTGAAAATTATTGAAAAAAAGGGAAGGTCAACTTCCAAAATTGTCTCTGATTTTATGAAAGAGCAGAATGTGTCGCTCGGAGATTTCAAGTTTGAAGTTATCGACAAGGGATCTGCGGGATTTCTTTATTTGTTTGGAGCAAAACCTGCCAAAATCAAAATATTTCTGCCGGACACCGCCGATGCAATCATATTCTTCGTGGAAAACATTCTAAAAAAAACGAGAGCATCCGTTTCTCAAATCGAGATAGAACACAAAAATAATGTTTATAATGTAACAATTACAGGTGCCGAAGATCCGGGATTTTTGATCGGCAAAGAAGCCAGATTGCTCGATAGCATCGAATACCTGACTAACCAGATGATCAACAAAAAAGAGAAGCGTCAGGTTGCAGTTAAGATCG
>JACKQG010006898.1_pt1 | contig 11710 bp, 4 predicted proteins | sample 8237621 | NCBI WGS metagenome assembly JACKQG01 (sample SAMN15677084, study PRJNA649215) | marine metagenome | biome: marine; feature: Black Sea; material: saline water; isolation source: suspended particulate matter (SPM) from the Black Sea western gyre | collected 2013-06-09/2013-06-10 | depth... | reverse complement strand
AACAACCTGTTTAGCAAAGATAAATGCACTCCAAAAGGAATGCCCCCTCCTCTAAGAAAACATCATTTTATCTCAACTCCGGTTCATGAAAATCCAAAAACCTTGATGCGGGATGTTTGAGTATCTCAGAATCAATATATTTTATTACCAACTGTCTGTTCACTAAATCTATATCGTCCATCGTCTTAATAATGCTCCCAACATACAAACCAACGCCGATGAGCACAGGAGGAACCAAAATTCGGCTATCCACGCTACTTGAGCCAAGCGTCATTGGAATTCGATGCCTGAGTGGAATGTTCCAGTCGGATGATGTCGTCTGTACCGAATTGGAATAGGCAATGGTGTTACTTAACGCATCCTGATAGGTGAAACTCCCTGTTGCATTATTATTGTTTGCTGTAAATGCATATAGTAGAATTGCCGTACACATAGTCCCTGCAACTTCTCTCCAGTTTTTTAAATATGACTGACCTGCACCCGGAATAACTGAAGCGATCATGGCAAACGTTCTATTCTTTTTAGGCATAGCTTGTGCCGTCTCTATCGATGAAAGTAACGGAGCAATCATTTCCGAATAATACGCATGATCAAACCGTTCTTCTGCAGCTAATAAGGTTTGTTTTGCTTCGCTCCACTTTAATTCATTTAGAAGGGCATATCCTCTGAATATAAGGAAATACGGATCTTCTTCATCCACAGTTTCTTTATACACCTTCTTCATGTTATTTTTAATCAAGTGCAGATACGTCGTTCTGTATTTTGCATTTTGAAAAGCAATGGAGGTAGAATCCCCACTCTGTGTTAATCGCGAATAATACTCAATGGCTAAATCATATTTCTGAAGCTCTTCATAAGACCTTGCAATATAGTAGTACAGAATCGGTTCCAGCTGATCGTCAGGATATTTGTATAAATATCGAAATAGGCTTAATTGTGCTCGGTCGTAATAGCCATTTTCAAATAGAAAATCGCAGAAAGACAAAAGCTCATGCCGTTGAAACTGTGTGTAGTCTTTCCACTCCTTCTGAATTTCATACTCAGAAAGGTAAGATGATTGCCCAAACAAGACGGCAATCCATAGAATTAGTGGACATATTCGCTTCATACTTGGGTAGAATGTACTCAATATTTCCAGTATTACAGAAAAAAAAAGAGGGCTCATATGAGCCCTCTTTTCAGATTGATGTTTTCTCGGAGCTACTTAAGCAGCATGACCTTGTTTACCCGAGAAAACCCCTGGGTTGTCATGTGATAGAAATACACGCCGCTTGGGACGAGTTTTCCATCATTGGAAGTCCCATTCCAAACAACAGAATACATGTTCGGAGTGTGATATCCGTTGACTAAGGTGTTTACTTCTCTGCCAAGCATATCGTAGATTACGATATTAACATGACCCGCATTGGCGATTTGGTAATCAATGGTGGTCTCAGGATTAAACGGATTAGGATATCCCTGACCTAATGCAAACGTCTCCGGTGCCGTATTAATGCCATCCTTTGTCAGCACATAGCCATCGGATGTAGGTATGTCCATTTTTCCTTCGCCTGTAAGCGTATAACTGTTCGTCGCACTCTCAAGAGTCCATACATTGCCATCGGTAATGGTGTAAGCAATCGAAATAGTTTCGACAGGGTTCATCACTTCAATGATTCCACCGGTTTCAGCAAGTTTCCAATCTCCGGCAAATCGTACATCAAATGCACCAACCGGAGGTTTCGGCGGTAAGCTGTAGCTGAGCATTGCCTTTTTAGGGATGCTCACACCAAAATTCAGCGTAGATCCATTAAATGAGATTGAATTTGCATCTACCATCAGATTTTCAAATCCGGTTGCGCGCGCCAGTCCTGAACCACATAGAGTAATATCTCCGGCAGCGTTTGTACGCACCCAATATCCATTACCCGGTTCAAGAGTTGATACTTGTTGATAACCTGCATCAAACGCGTAGAAAGTCCCGGCGACAATAATCCCATTCGGATCACAGATCGTAGCTACATCAACGTTGTAGGAACCACCTGACATTAAATTCCAACCTTCGCTCAAAGATATCGTGATATCATCCAGACATGGTCCTTCTATGAGGTTCGATCCTGCATCGTTAAAGCGCAGCCAGTAACCGACACCTGCATTCAGATTTTCTGCCTGCTGATAGCCTGCACTAAAATAATAGCAAGTACCCGTAATCGAATTCGGATACAGCGTCTGATAATTCGGATCTTCTGCATCTTCCGGTAATCCAACCAAATTCCAACCGGCATTGTTCTCTACGGTGGTTTCACAGCCGTCGCCACAAATTGGTTCAGTCGTCAAATCAACCCACCCCGCGTACACACGGTTTACCCAGTTGGCAGGATGATCAAGATCACCTGTTGTTGAACCATACGGATAATCCGGCATTTGGTAAGAATAATATACTCTGTCATTTGTAGCTCCGTCCGGTGATGCATGAGCAGAAACTTCATCAGGGCGATCGTCATCCGTTGTGTCAGGGTCTGGTGTGGCAAACTGGTATGGGCACCACCAATAATTCCCGGCATCTTCTGTTTTAATCACAAAATTATCAAAAGACCATTCTAAAAAGTATCCCCAGTCATCACAACCGTCATCCGGTGTTCCACCATCGTCGGTGACGGTAAACGGACCCGGTTCAATTAAACTGGTAACAACATACATTACATCATCGCTTTCCCCACTGATCGCAAGAGACGGGAAGAAAGACTGATACCAATAATCATTGGCAAAATAGTCATCCCAATCTCTGAAAGATTCTGACGTGCTCAACACAAAGGAATAGTTCCATCCATTAGGTGTATTCACAAATCCCGGAGACTGAAGATGATCTTTGTCAATCCAAAAATGCCACCAGCCGATGGCATCGGTAATGGAAGTGTAGATCCCACCATCTGATGAAGGAAGGACACTCGTGATAAAATGCGGATTTCCGTCACTGTCAACACGCATATCAAAATCATAAGCAATAAATAATTCGTCCCACGTGATCGTTGTATCGGCACATTCGCTGTTATCGGGTCCGTAATGGTCCGGATAAGCACCATTATTGAGCATGTGATCAAACACATTATCATCAATAAAGAAGTAATTCGTTCCTTCCTGTCCGCCGAACCATGTTGCACCGTAGTCTTCTGTCATTTTAAATGCAATCGTATGTGTATTACAATATGGGCTTGTACCGACATCTGCACCTTCAAAATAGGTAGAAACGGACACATAACCAATCCCATTGTCATTGACATCCAAGGTGGGGGAAGACGTATAGGAACCCTCTTCATCGCCGCCAACCATATCAGCATTTACATCAATAACTTTAATCTCTTCTCCAAAAATAATCTGTCCGTCATTATATGCTTCGGCATGGAAGACAAATTTATCTTCTCTGGTCCAGTCGGCATAGGCTACGTTAAAGTTATGTACGCCATTACCATAGGAATAATCCGGTGAGCCAACCCATAGGTCTTTATCCCCCGTCCAGTTCAAATCTACCGAAGAGGCGTCGGCAAATGAACCTCCGTCCCAGCCAAATTCATCCCAAGTGTAATACGGAGTTCCGCCATAACCGTCTCCTATTCCGGTGTATTCGTTCCAAAATGCGTATGGATAGTCTTCCATCCCAATTGCACTTGGATACCGTCCGATTCCCATCCCGGGGTTCAGGTTTTGGTATGTCGTCCAGTCAATACCGTCTTCAGAATAGGCAGCACCAATCTGCCCGCTGGTTCCGTTTTCTCCTGCCCATTGGCGATACACAAAAAACAAGCCATTCTCATTAACGGCAAGCGGTCGTGTAGGGGCTACAATCATCCCATATCCGTTTTTGGAAGAATCCACCACTGTAAAGTTAAATGAATTCCTATCGTTCGGATAGTTGTAGATAGGTCCGGTAGGTTGTCCTTCCGGGATATCCACTGATGTTTCCGGTTCTATTTTTGGCTGATATACTTTACTGTGTTTTACCGGTGACTTGTGTAACGGAATCGCAGAACCGAATACAATTCCTAAGCCAAAAACGGCAATCAGCATGATGTTAATTAACTGTTTCATGTTTCCTCCATGTTCGTTGTGAAGTATCAAACTAAGTATTTTCCATCAATTATTGAACTAGATTGTACATCAAAATTCAACAAATGACAATTCCTATCTTCGCAAAATATGCAAAATTATATACTGTTTGATGATTATTAATAAAATCTTTCTCATTCTGATGTAATTGTAATATTGCCTTCACCGGATGTTCGAATCCAATAGCCTTTCCCGGGAGATAAAATCTCGGCGGGTTCATATCCACCGTTAAATTCGTAGATTGTCCCATCGATGATAATTCCGTATGGATCATGAATTAAATCCACACTCACGGGTGCAGTTACTCCTGTGAATAAATTCCAGCCTTCGGCTAGAGAAACCGTCACGGATGATATCGCCGTTCCTGTAATCGTATTTACTCCATCCGATGGAAAGCGAAGATAATATCCGATTCCGGCGCTCAATTGCTCTTCTTGAATAAATCCGCCATCAAATGAAAACAACGTTCCCTCCAGAGCATCCGGGAACAGACTTTGATAATGTGTGTTCTCCGTATTCATCGGGAGTCCGACAAGGTTCCACCCGGATAAATGGTCCACATTGACAGACGTAGGTCCGCCCGTGGTCGTGCTGTAAAATCCTGTTCGCTTCAAATTACCTCGATACATATTCCAAAAATCGAAAACGCTACCGGATTCTTTCACATCAATATTTTCCAAAGAGGCACTGGTCCCGATCATAATTTCCAAATCTCCATCGTTATCGGTATCAAAAATGGTTGGTGAACCTTTATACGGAAACGTATTCTGAATCGGGAAATGCGCATACATTTCACCATTCAATTTATAGGCGTAAAGATTCCCGTCTGTGGTCGCAGAGATAACTTCAGGTGAACCATCGCCATCCAAGTCAGCAAACACCGGGGAAGCAATCACATCTCCGTTTAGGGTTTTTGGCCAGCCGGGGAGAGCGTTACCGTTTAAATCCACACCAAACAATGTACCGTCTTCCGATCCGATAAACACGGCAATTCCTTCGGGTGTTTCAACAAATCCAGGAGATGTGCTCATATCATCATTCGATGCAATTTCGAACCGTAATTCTCCATTACTGTTTACTGCATAGAAATTATCGTTCCGTGAACCGGCGAAAATTATTTTTTCTCCATCCACGTCAACAATAGACGGAGCGGTTCTAAAATCGCTGGAAACCGTAAAAGGGAATCCGTCTGCGACGGTTAAATCATCGTAAATCAGCCAGAGACTTTCTCCATCCGTGCCGCAAACAATGTCGACTTTACCGTTTCCGTTAAAGTCAGCCAACGCTACACCGCGCTGGATTGTTTCTCCTAGTTCATACGGAAATCCGGGCACATCCGTTCCATCCGGGTTTATGGCAAAAATCTTCCCGGGAGAAGAATATCCTCCGACAACGATTTCTAGACTTCCGTCGCCATCAATATCTCCCAACGCAGGCGTCCCCATTAGATATTGCCCTGCGTCATAGTCTGTTTCTACGCTGCAATTTTGATCGAGGACAAATACATGTCGACTTTTCGATGCAACCACAATTTCCAATGCTCCATCGTTGTCAACATCGGCAACTGCCGGAGATCCCCAAATTTGATTCCCGGTATCAAAGTTACTGAGTTCTTCACCGGATGTTGTCATAATCCGCACAATACCGCTGTAGTCTGAAAAAATAATTTCGTTGCTGCCGTCATTATTGATATCCACAACAACCGGAGAAGACCAAACCTGATTACCAACCACGAAAGGCCATCCATCTTGATTAAGAGAAACTGAGATTTGGAACGCAATGGTTTTTGAATATTCATGTTCCTGTCCGGAATTTGCTGTGATGCTCAATTGAAATTCTATCTCGCCAAGATCGACGGCATCTGAAAGTTCAAACTCAAAAGGATCCGTCAGATTTATACCAACTCCGCCTGCGTAAATGATACCGGGATATTGCGCACTATTATCGGTAATGGTCACATTCGGATTTGAGCAAGACAACGTCGCAGAAACATTTATCGCATCTACCCATCCTTCTTCATTTTCTATGGTCACACGCAATTGAGTTGTTTCTCCGGGATTTAGGACATTATCCCCGTCTCCCTCTCCAAATATTAATGTATGCGAAACATAGGTGATATTCGGGTAAATCGTAGCGCCAATGGCTTTGTAAACATCCACCATCCCTGAACCCAGACGATTTTGCAAATAATCCTCGGTGTTTAAAAGGTAAATCAACGGGTCTGCGGTTTCCACAATTCTTGTCTCTAGCGTTTCATTGTCCCACTCAGGATAAAATGCCTTCAACAGCCCGATACAACTTGCTGCATTCGGACTTGCCATAGATGAACCGTCCCAAGATTCATATCCCGTTCCAATAATTAAGCTGGTGATTCCTTCCCCGGGAGCGGAAAGGTCAACAGATTCATGGTAGGTTGCCCAATGCCCCCAAACGCCGTTACATCCCATGGCGGCGACAGAAATTACATTGTCATAACTGGATGGATAATGAGACCCATATTCCTCTCCATAATTCGGGTAATCTTGACCATTCCCCGCGGCCGCAACAATAACGGCTCCGTACGTGTTATGTGCAGTATTGACTTGATTTTGTTCATAACTGCTAAAACCGCCACCACCCCAGCTGTTGTTGATAATGGTAAATGTTCCTGCGTAATATCCTGCGCGGGCTGCGTAGTACATCCCCGGATAACCGTCATTAACATAAGGTTCAGTTCCCTGATTTTCTCTGGAACATTTTACAGGGATAACGCTACATCGAAATGCTGTTGAAGCCATTCCAAGATTATTATCCGTTACCGCGCTCAAAATTCCTGCAACATGGGTTCCGTGCGCCCAGGTGCTGTTGTTGGGTACGCCGGCTTTCGGCATGGGATCGTTATCATCTGCCCCTGAATACCCTGAGGCGTCCCAGCCGATGAGGTCATCCACATAATTATCGCCGTCATCGTCAGAATTATTGGTAAATGGAGATGCGGGTTGGAGTGCATCGCGCAGATTGATTCCGTCTCCACTATAATAATCCATATTGTTTGCCACCAGATATGCTACGACTTCTTCAGCATTTACATATCCGTTACCATCAGAATCTACCGTTGAAAATATGCTCGATGGAACCTCTCCCTGATTAATCCAAATATTGTTCTGCAGGTCTGGGTGTGTATAGTCGACACCGGTATCTACGCTCGCAAGGAGGACATGACGATCTCCCGGAATTTGTCCGCTCTCGACAAAGAAATCCCAAGCCTCAAATGCTTTTACTGCCCCAAGACTGCATTGCTGTCCGACCATCGGGTCGTTCGGGACATAAGTTGGTCTCCGTATATAATCATACTCTGATGACAATACCGAAGACAGCGTTGTAATGCCGTCTTTGGCGATGGAGATTTGTACTCTGTCTTTATCCGAAAGATATACGCGATAAATCCTGTTCAGATATACATCCCCGTCGTGATCTCTTGGGTCTGCTTGCGGAATCCATGCTTCAATTTTAACAGCATTATGCTCATCCAAAAATTGTTGAACAGCAGAATTGTCCACTTTCGGCGGATTGTAAGATTGCAGTATTTCTAACGGTTTTGTGCTTGGTTTCAGACAAAACATAAAGGTGTCGTCTGATTGTTCCGGCATTACACCTGCAAATAGGAATCCGGTTCCTATCAAGATTGTGCTCAAAATGATTTTGATGTTACGTGTTTGTTCCATTATTTATTCCTTCTTTATTACCTCAATAGTAACAGTTTTTTCGTTTCTGTGTACTCACCTGATATTAGTCTATACAAATACATCCCCGATGCAACGGGCTGACCATGAGTGTCTATTCCGTTCCACGTTACATGATGTGTCCCACTCACCACGCTACCACTCACCAGTTCCTTTACTTTACGTCCCATTAAATCATATACCATTAATTGTACGTCACTGGTAACGGGTACCTGATAACGGATAACTGTCGTCGGATTGAACGGATTTGGGTAGTTTTGTTTGAGAACAAACTCTGTCGGAAGATTTGCTGAAGTGGATTTCCGTAATTCCATTTTTGTTACATCACCTGCAATTTTGACTACGCCGTCATCGATGAGTTCAAAGACGTTTCCTCTCTCATCTGTCAACTCCCATTTTTCATCAATGTTTACATGATAGTTTACCATCAACATTTCATCGGGATTCATCACGTTAATTAATCCGTATGTGTCTGTTACTTTCCAATCTCCTGCAAACCGGACATCAAAAGACCCTACCGGTGGTTTGGGAGGTAGACTGTAACTGAGTTTTGTTTTTTCATCAAGCTGAACACCAAAATAGAGTGTCGTATTATTGATTGTGAGATGATTGGCATTTTCCAGTTTACTCACAAAGGAGTGCGTCTTTGACCTCCAAGCGGTGGCAATGGTTATCTGTCCTTCCCCGTTCGAACGCACCCAGTAACCCTCGCCCGGTTCTAAGGATTCGGCGACTTCATATCCAACACCAAACCCATAAATTGTTCCGGGGATGATGAGGGCATCAGGATCAATAATATTGTCAACTGAACTATTTTCAGAAGTCCCCGATATCAAATTCCAGTCAGATTGTAGATTAATCTCAACCACATTAAGTTGCGTACCGGTAACTACATTCGATCCGTTCTCTGTAAATCTGAGCCAGTAGCCTACGCCCGGATACATATCCTCAACCTGTTCGTAACCAGTCGTGAATGAGTATAATGTTCCTTCAATCGCATCAGGGTAGTAGCCCAAATAATTGCCGGGAATATCTTGAGTTCCAACCGGTGCTCCTACCAAATTCCAATCCGATAGATGTGGTACGTCTATTGATATCTCTCCACTGACAGGATGATCCAACGAAACTCTGAACATCAGATTCCCTGACAATCCGGAATTTGCAATCGGCTCCCACGTCCCACCATCGCCAACCCGAAAATAGGAGTTTCCGGTATCGGTTCCGGTGTCTAGACCAAATGGATGCGTGGAACTAAATTCCTTAGCTCCAACCCAAAATGTACCTGATAACGTCAGATTCTCGTCAATTAAATCTCGAGTATTCCATCCGTCAACCCCTCCGGTTACAATTGTACTGAAAATCTCGTTGCCGGGTGTATCGCCATCATTGGAATATATTTTCAGATAAAACGCACCTCCGTCACCAACCTGATACCATTTGACGCGAACAAGAGGATCATTACCTATCGTTGTGAAGCGAACGGCGGTATAATTATTTTGACCAGCATTAAATCCAAATTCAGATGTTCCGTCATCGTAGGAAAGCTCATAAACCGAATTGGACTGAGGTGTCAACTCAACCGCCTCGCTTAATTCACTCTCAGAGCCATCCGGATAGGTTGCGCTAATGGCAAATGAATAGGTTATGTTATTTTCAAGATCTTCAACGATATAGGAATTATTTGTCAAACCATCAACGATAAGATTAACTCCACTTTCGTAAATATTGTATGTAACTCCGGCACCACTGTATGTAATATTTGCCCGGATACCCCATTCACCATCATTCAAACCGCCACCGGATCCCGCGGCAACATCCGCCCACAAATCCCAACCGCTACCGAGCATAACGACACTGTTAGTACTGGGTGTTGCAGATGCGTCCAGACCCGCATAAATGAAATTGGTAAACTCCATAGCAATAATATATGAACCGCTAAATGACCAGTCGTTCACCAACTCAAAGGTGTTCCAACCGGGTTCCAATGTGATGTATAAATCGTAAGTTGGGTCTGTATCAAAAAAAGCTCCAACGGTACCAAACGCGGAGATTCGTGTATCTACAGTCATTTCATTTACGCTGAATACCGAAATTGAGTTTACGGTAGATGCACCGACAAACTCAAATATTTCACCGGCATACGCTTCACCAGCATCTGTTAGATTAATTTGATCGGTTACATCATCGTTGTCATAAATAAAATCGTTAGTACCTGAGGCATTCATATCATTCCACCAAAGATTGACCTCTCCGTCAAACGCTTCTCCACCAAATTCTGCGGGTGGCGGATAATTTGCACTGGATTCTTTATAAATCGTTAAATCGTCGATGAATAATCCGTCACCGTTCCCGCCATCGTCATCCTCATCATATCGGGAGGAGAATCTAAAGATGACATTTCTACCGGCAAAATTGCTGATATCAAGATAGGTGTTACACCCGTCGCAGAATGGATATCCCGGTAAATATTCTTCCCAACCCAAACCACCGGGACGGTCATCTGCGCCGTAATCATAAAACTGCTGCACCCAGACCAATCCGGTTGGGTTCATTGGATCGTTGGAATCTGCATCAGCTTCAAACACGATATCACTTCCGTTGCTGATGACAATGTCATCGACAATAAAACCTGTTAGTGAAGCATCATCTACGGTGCTATAAGCAGGGTCAGATCCAAATGCAAAACGGATCATGACTGTTTGCCCGGCATAACTGCTTAAATCAAATGAAACGCTATGCCAGTCTGCTTGTCCGCCCCATCCAGATGCGAGTGTATGTGTACCGTTAACGCCATCGGGTTCTCCATTATATATCCAACCGTAGCCACTATAAAAATCGTAGGAATCGCTACCAATTAAAATTTCCCATGTTTGTCCTGCATCAGTTGAAATGCGAACATTTGCAGCATCCCATCCATCAATCCAATGTCCTGCTACACCTCCGGCATCGGCAGGACTTTCAATCCCCCAGCGCATTTGAGTACTCAATGTATATCCGGTTTCAGGGATGACAATCTCAGGTGTATCTAAGAATTGAAGCCATCCGTCCAAGTATCCTTCAACTTCTTCATCCCCACACCAGTATGAATTCCCTGAATAAGCATTAAAATCTGATGTATGCCACGCCAACGCATCCACATCGGCAATACTAACCCAATAATAATCCTCAAGAAAGTTATCACCATCTCCGTCAGAATCCGGCATATTACAATTTAGTGCAAACTTGAAGTGCATGATTTCATCTGCGCCTAAGTCCGGCAACTCTAAAACAGGAGAAATGAGAGTCCATACGCCTTCGTTGCTCCCATTGGATTCGTTTGGCGACAAGAAACTGTGTGTTGGACTGTAGGATTCTAATTCAGTCAACTCCCATCCGGAATCATTATTCCATTCACTAACATCACCTTCAAAATCCTGTTCATATAGTATGATTTCCTCACGAACCGTTCTTTGGATATCCCTATTAGTATCATTGAGGTTAATGCTAATATTATTAACATTGATGGCAGTTTGAACATTGGGAGATGGATTAAAGTCCTTCCCAAAAACCAGGCTCATTCCTAATATAGTCAAGACTAAAATACTACTTGTGATTTTACGCATGGTACTTCCTTTTTTTGTTTAAGTTAATCAGTGGTGCTACTATGAAATTTATTGCACACACAATATAAAATATTTCACCCCATCGGCGGTAGTATTATTTTGTGTAAATATGTGGCATGTGCGGAACATCACACGTTACTTTTGATGTGTTTTATTGCTAAAATATATTTGACAACTGTATAATGCGAGGTTGGATTATTTCGTCTAATATGTCTCTTCAACAAAAGATAAAGTCAGGTCGACTTATTTTAAAATTCCAGACTAAGTCCTAATTGGTGTGTGAGCTTCAATACGCCCAAGTCT
>JACKQG010006897.1_pt1 | contig 11711 bp, 6 predicted proteins | sample 8237621 | NCBI WGS metagenome assembly JACKQG01 (sample SAMN15677084, study PRJNA649215) | marine metagenome | biome: marine; feature: Black Sea; material: saline water; isolation source: suspended particulate matter (SPM) from the Black Sea western gyre | collected 2013-06-09/2013-06-10 | depth... | reverse complement strand
AAACCATCGGACAGAATAGACTGCCGGAACTATCATCTTACTTACGAATCGGAAGAGCGCGTAATTAAAGACGATCATAAATTTAAATATCTCAGTTTCAAGGATATTATTGCTCATTCCAGTAATGTGGGGATCAGCAAGATCGTAGAACAGATAGGAAGTGAAACTCTTTATGAAAGAATGATCGCTCTGGGTTTCGGGCATAAGACCAGTTCCAATATCTCAGGGGAAGCATCCGGCATCTTCCGGAAATTAAAAGACTGGCAGGGATTTTCTCTTCATTCCATATCTTTCGGACAGGAAATTTCCGTCACTGCCCTGCAGTTGGCCAATGCATATTGCGCCCTGGCTAATGGCGGTAAGGTAATGCAGCCATACATTGTTAAAGAAATAGTAAATGAGAACAATAAAACCATTTTCACCTATGAACAGAAAGCCCTGCGATCTATTTCCAATAAGAGATCATTAGATACTTTGAAGGTTTTCCTTAAAGGTGTGGTAGATTATGGCACAGCTACCGGTACCAGGATGGATTTCCTGGAGATAGCCGGTAAGACTGGTACTGCTGAAAAGTCAATTCGGGGCAAACAGGGTTATGCAGAAGAAAAATATACTTCCATCTTCGCCGGTTTCTTTCCGGTGAAAGAACCGCAATATGTTATCGTGATAGTGTATGATGAACCGGATTACGAATCTTATTCTTATTATGCTACTCTTTCGGCAGTTCCCACTTTCAGGAATATCGTTACTAATATGATCAATCTGCCCCAGAGCGATATCCTGGTAAGTGAAAAAGAAAAGAACAAACGCTTCATCACTGCTCCCGATGTTACAGGAATGACTCGGGAAAAGGCAATTGAGCTTTTAAATAAGAAAAAGATAAAATACCAGGTTCAGGAACTTAGCACCGATGGAAACGTAGTGAACCAGTTTCCCAAACCCGGTACTTCCTACCCTGAAAATGAATTTCTGATAGTAATTCTTGACAACGTGAGCATTCCAAAAGAACAGAATGAATTGGATTATAAAATGCCCGACTTTACCGGGCTTACTTTGCGAAAAGCGATAGCTTTGGCAAATAAGAAAAATATAAAACTTATTATAAAGGGCAACGGCACTATCGTACGGCAGATGATACAGCCCGGCTCGAAGATAAAATTCGGGGAAATATGCAGCGTAACAGCAAAATAAATTACATAGAAATATTAAACATCTTAGAAAAGAACAACCTGCTTCGAGAAGTTTTCGATATAGATAAACATTCTGCTTATACTGGTATGGCAACCGATTCCCGGCAGGTGCTAAGTGGTGATGTATTCGTCTGCATTCCCGGGTTTGTTACCGATGGACATCTTTTTGCCGGCAAAGCGGTGGAAAAGGGTGCCGGACTTCTTATCGTGGAAAAACGATTAAATATTAATATTCCGCAGATCGTAGTAAATAATTCCAGGAAAGCTGCATCACTTCTGGCAAAATTATTTTTCAATGATCCCACTTCTCAATTTACACTTGTGGGAATAACAGGCACAAACGGCAAAACTACAATTACCACGCTCATCGAAGCGATGCTTAGAAAAAATGGTATGCCTGTTGGATTTATTGGGACATTCGGATACATGATAAATGGTAAAACATTCATTACAGAGCGCACCACTCCGGACATAGTGGAACTTAACAGGATATTCCGCCAGATGGCAGATGCAGAAGTAAAATACGTAGTAATGGAAGTTTCTTCTCATGCTCTTGCCCTGGACAGGGTTTACGGTCTGCACTTTGATGCTGCGGTTTTTACCAACCTCACTCATGAACATCTCGATTTCCATAAAAACATGAATGATTATGCTAAAGAAAAGTTTAAATTATTCGATAATCTGGCAGAGAAAAATGGAACTGCCTTTATAAATATAGATGATGAATACGGTAAAAAATTATATGCAAATCTGAACTGCCCCAAAAGATCGCTCTCTTTTAAAAAAGGTGATATTACCATCCTGGAATATAAATGCAGCCTTGAAGGAACTGATCTCAGTTATTCCGTTGGGAAAACAATAAATAAAATTCACACAAGTCTGATCGGTCGGTACAATGCCTTTAATGCTGTTTCCGCCTGCGAAGTAATTCGAGAGATATGCCCTGAAATAACCGATAGTTTCATCTCCAGTGTTTTTGATTCATTATCGGAAGTTCCCGGTCGGTTGGAGAAAGTAAAAAATAGCAGGGGAATCGGAATTTATGTGGATTATGCTCACACTCCCGATGCACTGGCAAATGTTCTTAAAACATTATCTGAACTAAAACAGAAACGGCTGATCTGTGTTTTTGGCGCAGGTGGAGAAAGAGACAAAACCAAACGGACCAAAATGCTGGCGGCAGCATTGGAATTTTCTGACCTGGCAATAGTCACCAATGATAATCCACGTAATGAAGATCCTTCTGATATTATCAGGGATATTGTAGGAAATACTTCTCATGATAAAGCTTTCTGGATAATTCGAGACCGTGAGCAAGCCATTAGAACAGCTATTTGTAATGCTCAAAAAGGTGATATTGTTCTTCTGGCAGGTAAGGGACATGAAAAGTATCAAGAAATTAAGAATAATAAACTGGAATTCAATGACAGCACAGTTGCAGAGAAATATGCTGATCCCAAAGAGTGCGAGATTGACAAATTGTCATTTCCTATCGATCCACTCCAACTTGAATTCATTTTAAAAAATAAAATCATTGATAGTTCTGAACTGGTGCTGGAGCATATTTCCACAGATTCACGCACGATTGAAGATAATTCCCTATTTTTTGCTTTGCAGGGAGAGAATTTTGATGGTCATGATTACGTTGATCAGGTTCTGAAAAAGAATAACTGCTGGGCTGTAGTTTCTCAGGATTATCAAAGTGATGCTGAAAGATTGATTCGCGTCGAAGACACCCTACAGGCATTTGGCAATCTGGCAAAAAAATTTAAATCGTTATTTAAGATAACCACCATTGCTATCACCGGTAGTTTTGGTAAAACCACTACTAAAGAATATCTCTATAATATACTTTCTAAGAAAGCACTGAAAACATTTTCCAATGAAAACAACCTGATCGGTTTACCAAAGACGATTTTCAGGTTAAATCCGGAATATGAATATGCCATCCTGGAACTTGGCTCCAATCAGTTCGGTGAAGTTGCCCGGCTTACCGAGATCTCCGATCCGGATATTGCTGTAGTTACTGCCATTGGTCCTTCCCATCTTGAATTTCTTATCGATGAAGAAGGTGTTTTCAAAGAGAAATCCGCTTTGCTTAAACACAATGTGAAGCTGAGATTGTTCCCGGCAGACGATAATAGATTCAAAGAATTTACCGGAAAAACCTTCGGTTCAAGTGATTCCGCCGATTACCGTATCTCAAACATAGAAAACAATGCCCAAACCACTCGTTTCTGCCTGAATGATAAACAATATTCCATTCCCACACCTTTTAAGAAATTCACTTTGAATGCAGCTATTGCAATTACTTTAGCTTCAGAAATTGGAATATCAGATAGAGAAATACAAGACGGTCTTGATAAACCTCTGGATCTCTCCCTCAGGATGGAAATAACGATTTCCGGCAATAGAACGTTGCTGATAGATTGCTACAACGCAAATCCCGATTCTATGAAAGCAGCAATTGAATTCTGGAGTGATTATGAAATCAATAGACCGCATGTTGCCATTCTTGGTGATATGCTGGAACTGGGAAAATTAACAGAGAAATTACATTTGAATATCAGGAAATTATTAAATAATTTTGAGTATAACCAGTTGATTTCCGTGGGAGAATATTCTGTTTCCTACGGTGCAGAGAAGCATTTTGGGAAAGTGGAAGACCTGATATCTTCCGGTATTCTAAAGGATTTTCCCGATAATGCAATAATTCTGCTGAAAGCATCTCATGGAATATCACTGGAAAAAATTATAGGAAGGATATAATATGTTCTATCATCTATTTTCTCCTTTAGCAAATACGGAAATTATGGGATATACCATGTTTAACGTGTTCCAATATGTAACGTTCAGGTCGATTGCAGCATTCATCACTGCCCTGGTTTTTTCACTATTTCTTGGTCCCAAATTTATCAGGCTTCTCAAAAAGCACCAGGCTGTGGAAAGAATTAACGAATATGTTCCCATTTCTCACAAGGAAAAAGAAGGTACGCCTACTATGGGCGGTCTCATTCTTATTTCCAGCCTGCTTATCTCTTCCCTGCTCTGGAATAACCTGGTAAACAGCTATATTCTTATAATGATCATCACCACCATCTGGCTGGGTGGAACAGGCTTCCTGGATGACTATCTGAAGAACTTCCTCAAGATAAAACAAGGTCTTATCGCCAAATATAAATTAATGGCTCAAATTACTCTGGGATTGCTTATTGCCACGGCACTCTATTATGGTTCGGCAGATAAATCTTCGATAACCCAGATAAGCTTACCATTTCTAAAAAACACAGCTATACAATTAGGGTGGTTTTTTATTCCTTTTGTTGTTTTTATGGTTACAGGTACATCAAACGCAGTGAATTTAACGGATGGATTGGACGGTTTGGCCAGTGGAACGGTGGCTCTTTCGGCACTGGCACTGGGTATAATGGCTTACATTAAGGGGAATTTCGTTATAGCTGAATACTTAAACCTGGAATTTATAAGTAATGCAGGTGAATTAACTGTATTCATTTCTGCTATGATAGGAACATTACTCGGTTTCCTGTGGTATAATACAAAACCGGCTCAGATAATAATGGGAGATACCGGCTCACTTTCGCTTGGTGGTATCCTGGCCGTGCTGGCTATATTATTAAGAGAAGAGATATTCTTTGCCATAGTCGGTGGTGTATTCGTTATTGAAGCACTATCCACGCTTATCCAGAGATATTATTTTAAATATACACGCATAAGATATGGGAAAGGGAAACGGGTTTTCCTTTGTGCTCCCATACACCATCACTTCGAAATAAAAGGGATTGCCGAAGAAAAGATCGTGATCCGTTTCTGGATCGTTGCTGCACTGCTGGTAGCAATAGGGCTGGCAACATTAAAACTGAGATGATATATGAATGTTCAAGAACATAAGATCGGAATCCTGAGAATAGACCGCAGCGGACTTGCTGCAGCGTATAAGATAAAAGAATTAGGTGGTGTTCCCTTTCTCAGTGAATTAAAAATTGCCAATATGATCGAAGGCTCTGAGAACATTATTAAAGAATTCGATTGTGAATTCGGAGAACATACAGAAAGACTTCTGGAATGCGATACGATAATTGTAAGCCCGGGGATTTCACTTGATATTCCAATTTTAAGAAAAGCAAAAGAGAAGAATATACATCTTATAAGTGAGATCGAGTTCGGGTTTCTTATAAAGCATCCCGAAAGCAAAATAATAGCAATTACGGGTTCTAATGGGAAAAGTACAACCGTAAGTTTAATACACTACATTTTACAAACTGCGGGTTACAATTCTGTTCTTGCCGGTAATATTGGAATGGCATTCTGTTCCTACCCGATAGAAAAACCTGGTATCGATTTTATAGTTTTGGAATTAAGCAGTTTTCAGCTTGAACTCATAGATAAATTCAAACCGGATGTAGCTGCTATACTGAATATTACTCCTGACCACTTAAATAGATACAACAATTTTGATGACTACGCCCTGGCAAAGTTCAACATCTTTAGAAATCAGGATAAATCCGATCTTGCGATCTTGAACCTGGACGATACGATGAGCCTGAAACACAGAAATAAACTTGATCCAAAATACTTTTCTCTGAATTCCAAAACAGATATTTATTTTGATGGTAAACAGATAAAATTTGGTTCGGAACTTCTTAACATTGATAATTCCACCATCAAGGGACCACATAATATTGCCAACATAATGGCATCTATCCTGGCTGTTTCTCCTTTTGGAATTTCAAATAAAACAATAGAAAAATCACTTTCCACATTTGCTTCTCTTCCCCACCGGTTGGAATTCGTAGCCGAGATCAATGGAGTTAAATTTGTGAATGATTCCAAGGCAACTAATACCGAATCCGTAAAATATGCACTTCAATCTTTCGATAAACCGATCCGCATAATCATGGGTGGCGGCGGTAAAGGTGAAGATTATACAGTTCTAAATCCTTATTTAAAAAAATATGCCAGGAAAGTTTATTTAACAGGCGAAACCCGATTGGAAATGAAAAAAGCGTTTAACGGTTCAGTTGAACTGGCTGTAATTGAAAATTTTGAAGAGACTATACGGATAGCCTTCAAAGAAGCATCTGCGGGTGAATATGTGGTACTTTCTCCTGCCTGTACAAGTTATGACATGTTCAATAATTTTGAAGAACGCGGAAACAGGTTTAAAGAGATCGTATTGAAATTGAAAAATGAAAGCTAAAACTTATATTGCCGGATACGATTATTACATTCTTTTTGTGTACATGTTACTCATGTTTATCGGGCTGTATATGCAGTTGAACATAAGCTCCATACGAACTTCCATGTCTTTCTTTTACAAGCAGTTCATCTGGTTCGGACTTTCTATTATCTCGTTGTGGTTTGCTTTTAAAGTAGTTAAATTAGAAAAAATCCGTCCTTTCATTTTCATGTTTCTTATCATTACCATCCTGCTTCTAATAGCAGTATTGATCTTTGGGGAAAACGTAAATGGGGCTGTCAGAAGCTTTCGTATCTGGAAAATAAACATTCAACCCAGCCTGATAGCGCGAATTGTACTTATTTTATATTTTGCTCACTTTCTGGATAAGAAACAGAAATATATTGATGATACCAGACCCAAAGGGTTTCTCAGGCATTTTAATGCTCTAATAATAATGACATTAATTGTATTTTTACTCATCCTGGCAGAAAAGCATTTCAGTCCGCTTATTATTTCCAGTTTCACACTTATCTCGCTTCTGCTACTTGCAAAGATCCGGTTTTCTACCATACTCCTGATAATATGTATTTCATTATTTGCTTTAATGATTGTATTGAAACTTGGTCCCAGATATCGTGGTGAACGGATGCAGATCTATACAAAATATTCTTTATTCCATAAAGCATTCAACAAAGAAATTGAATATAAAGGTACAAATGATTACCAGATAAGAGAAAGCCTGCTCTCTTTGACCGGTGGAAGATTATTTGGTACTACTCCCAAAAAGGGAACCGGAAAACACTATTTCCTACCCGAAGCAAAAACAGATTATATCTATTCAATTATCGGAGAGGAGTTCGGGTTTCTGGGCGCATTATTTGTTCTGGGCTTGTATGTATTCCTTTTTGCCCGAGCGATTATTAATTCATACAAAAAGGACATGTTCTTAAAATTAGCTGGAATTGGACTGGGAATGAACATCTTCTTTAATGCTATGGTTAACATAGGAGTATCTTTGGCAGCTATTCCTTCCACTGGAGTTACATTACCATTCATAAGTTATGGTGGTACTTCGCTATTGATAAACTCTTTCACTGTAGGACTTTTATTAAATATCAGTGCAAAAAGACAAAGGTTTTAAATGAAGAACTTAAAAAAGAAAGTCATTATCGCAGCCGGAGGAACCGGCGGGCATATTATTCCTGCTATCTCCATTGCCGAAGAACTTATCAAAAATAATGTTGATGTTCTATTTGTGGGAAACAAAAACAGTATGGAACAAGAACTCACAACTAAAAGAGAAATTGCTTTCAAGAGTATTAATGTTCAAAAATTCTACAGGAAGATCACACTTACGCATCTTAAATTTCCCTTTAAGCTAATAAAAAGCATACTTGATTCAGTAAAAATAATTCGGGATTTCCAACCTGATGCTTTCATTGGAACAGGAGGATTTGTAAGTGGACCTGTGGGATATACTGCACATTTGAAAAAAGTTCCTATCTTTCTGCAAGAACAGAACAGCTATCCCGGAGCAACCACCAGGATTTTAAGCAGATATGCCGAAAAAATATTCCTGGGTGCAAAAGAAGCTGAAAAATATCTTCCCAAAAAGAAAGTGATCTTCTCCGGAAATCCGGTAAATAGCAAGATAATTGGAGAAACAGCTAAATTGGATTTCGACGAATTTGGTTTAAAAAAAGATACAACCAAGCTCTTTTTAACGGGTGGCAGCCAAGGTTCGGTTGTTTTGAATAAAACTTTTTTACCAATTGTAGATGAGCTTCTGGAAAATGGAATTGAAATCATCTGGCAGATCGGAAAATTTAGTTTCAGCGAATTCTACCCAAAGATTCAAAATAAGAAAGGTATTTATAGTTTCGATTTTACAGATGAGATTGGAAAGGTATATAATTCGGTAGATTTTGTAATAGCACGTGCAGGTGCCATATCTCTGGCAGAACTCGAAACAAAAAAACTTCCTTCGATTCTGATCCCTCTTCCCTCTGCTGCTGGGAATCATCAATATTATAATGCAATGGAATTGCAGGATAAAGGTGTTGCCATAGTTATCGAGCAGAATAAGTTAACATCAGCATCTTTGCTGGAAGTGATTTTGAAAATGAAGAATGAGTATAAAAAGATGAAAGAGGATTTTAGAGAAACGAAACATTTGAAATCAGCTGAAAACATCTCGAAAGAGATTTTGGGATTAATAAAATGAAATTTGAAGTGTTTGATAACTTGTATTATTCAGGTAATATTATGTTATTAAAAAATCCATCAATTGCTTTTTTCTGCTCTAGAAATATTCCAATGACTCTTTATTTACCGGCACTAGAATTGACGACAATAATCATGAGTACTAATATTACGATTTCCGGAAGCTGGCATTCTACTGTTGAACAAAGTGTATTAAAGAATAGAAAACCTGAATCACAATCGAATTTGATAATTTATTTGGCAAAAGGAATTGAACATTATAAATTACCAGAAACACTAAATGACGACTATGAGAATAATAAAATCCTTATCGTTTCCTTTTGGCAAGACACTAAAAGAATATCAGCAATAAATTCAGAAATCAGAAATCAATTTATAATCTCTAAAACGGATAAAATCTTATTTCTTAATATCAATGAAGGGGGAAACCTTAATAAACTATTTGACCAATCTTTAGCTTTGAACAAGAAAGTTTATATCCTTGAACACTTCAGCAATGAAAAGTGGATTGATCAAGGCGCTTTCCCATTATCCAAGTATAACCTGGAGGAAATTTCGTGAATATGATCGATTTGTTGAGAAATTTAAAAAATAAAGAAGATATACAAAATCTATTTATCGAACATCTTAATTATTCACACTCTTCCGGCTCCATTTCATCATCTCTATCAGATAAATTGAGAAAAGAAATTATCTCAATTGAAAAAATCGCTGAGCAAGATACATTTATAATTATTTATTGTATCCTGCCAAAACTCTTAAAAGGTTCCGAAAGACCTATCTCAATCCAAATATCAAAAACCTTCACTTATAATCTTATTATTTTTTCTAATGAAACAGAAGATGAATTCCATTTTACAAATTTAAAATATCTCGAGAAGAAGAAAGAAATAATTAAAACACCACACAGACCCTTCCGAAGAATTGTTATAGGTCCAGTCGAAAAACTGAGAACAGCAGCCGAAAGAATTGAACTGCTGAAAATTGAAGACGAACATGAATCTTCACTTCTTGTTAATCTCAAATGCGATAGAGCCTTTGATGTTGAAGCAGTATCACGTGAATTCTATAAAGATTATGTTAATTTCTACAGAGAATTCCGAACGTATTTGATGAAAAAAAATCAAGTATCTCAAACCAAAGCAGATGAATATACTGAAACTATTTTTAATCGAGTTTTCTTTTTGTATTTTATTCAGAAAAAAGGTTATCTGGAAAATGATCCTGATTTTATTTTTAAAAATTTCGTAAACATTGGTTCTAAGAATTATTATTCAGACTTTATAATACCTCTTTTTGAACGAATTTCGATTAAAGAGAAAAATCCCGAACCAGAAAAAATCCCTTTCCTCAATGGTGGTCTTTTTGAATTTAATGATGATGAAAAAAATATAAAGATCGAGAACAATATATTTGAAGTTATATTAAAGGGTCTGTTTGAAAAGTATAATTTCACAGTTCGTGAAGATACGGAGCTTGAAAAGGAAGTGGCAATAGACCCGGAAATGCTGGGTACTATTTTCGAAAGATTGATACTGGGACTTGAACAAAATAAATATAAAGATATTCCGGATGCACGTCGAGTTACCGGCTCATATTACACACCCAAATTTGTCGTTTCATTTATGGTTAAACAATCACTTTTAAATGATCTTGTTAATCAGAATACTTTGCATTTGGATAGGAGCAAAACAAAAGACCTTGTTTTTAATCTTAAAACAGAAAAACTTACCGAAAGTGAATTGAGAAAAATTAGAGAACGATTATTAGAAATTCACATTGTCGATCCTGCTGTTGGTTCCGGTGCCTATCCGGTAGGAATTCTATTAAAGATCGTTGAGATTATCGAAGCTATAGATACAAAGATCGATCCTGATCTTATTAATAAACAAAACTACAAATACGAACTTAAAAGAAATATCATCGAAAACTGTATTTATGGTGTGGATTTGCAGGAAAAAGCAGTTCACCTTACAAACCTGCGCCTTTGGCTTTCTCTCATCGTTGATCTGGAAGTGGAAAACATAAATAAAATTCCACCTCTTCCCAACCTCGATTTTCACATTTATCAGGGAGATTCGTTGGTTTCTCAAATTGCCGGATATGATTTTGACCACGAAAGAAAACTTAAACCTGATGCGAGTGGCTTAAAACTATTAAGTGAGTTTCAAAAAGCAAAAACTGATTTTCAAAAGATAGTTATCCTTGAAGATAAAAACAAGGCTAAAGAAAAAATCTCTAAACTTAAAACAGACTATCTGAAATGGTTTCTGAATAAGAAAAAGGAAGAAGAGATAAAATACATGGCAGACATAGCCGAAGGTCAGGGCAATTTCTTTGAGGAAGACGAACAGAACATCGATCTGAAAAAAGATACGAAAGAGCGAATCAAAATAATAGAAAAGAAATTAGCGGAAGTCCATTTGCTGGCAGAACACTTCAATTGGGGACTCGATTTCTTTGACGAAATAGAAACAAATGGTGGCTTTGATATTGTTATTGCCAACCCGCCTTATGGTATAAAAGTAGAAACCATAACCCGTGATGAATTTAAATTAAACAGCAAAGATAGTTACGGCATCTTTGTTTCCCTTGGGTTGAAGATACTTAAACCAAAAGGAACTCTCTGTTACATTATGAGCGATACATGGCAAACAATTAAATCTCATAAAAATTTAAGAGATCAGCTTCTGAAAGAAACCGACGCTCAATTTCTCATCTCCGTTCCGGCTGATACTTTCGGCGCTACAGTAAATACCGGTGTTTATACTTTTGTTAAAAAAACTACTCCACGGGAAAAACTTACCGAAAATGCTGATAACTGGCTGATTGCTGCCGATCTTTCTCCTTTTAAAATTAAACAAGCTGGTGGAAGTTGGAATACCGGTAACCTCGAAGCCGGTTTTGAACTGCTGACAGAACAGGACAATTTTGATGATACCAAAGATGGCATAACGCTTTACAGTGAAAGAGATTTTGCTGTTTTTGCCTACCGCCAAAAGCTCATCCCCCGTTTCTCTAACCACAGCTTCCTCATTGCTTCTCCCAAACTTTTTAAATTGATGGAAGATACCGGCAAAAGCGAAATGCACGATGGT
>JACKQG010006896.1_pt1 | contig 11711 bp, 8 predicted proteins | sample 8237621 | NCBI WGS metagenome assembly JACKQG01 (sample SAMN15677084, study PRJNA649215) | marine metagenome | biome: marine; feature: Black Sea; material: saline water; isolation source: suspended particulate matter (SPM) from the Black Sea western gyre | collected 2013-06-09/2013-06-10 | depth... | reverse complement strand
GTTAGGCAAGGCGCGGCAGCTCGAAGTGGGCTGCTATGTCAACTGTTATTGGTATTCTTTTTAAGCTTTTTTTACTCCTGAAACTCTAAACTCTAGATTACCTATAGATTTATTTTAAAATTTATGTAATTCTCAAAAGCTTTTTATTTTTTCTTGTGGCTAAAAAAGACAAAGTACATCCCTCGAAATAACAACAACTTACAGCAATCCCAGTAATATACGAACGATAAGCCCCATCAGCAGAAACAACGCAGGATGAGAAAAAATGTATTATTTATTAAGATAATATAAAAAATCTGAAGCGAACATATTGAGAAATACACAAGAGAAAGTATCTGTCTGCAAAGTTTTACCCTATAGCAGAACCGAATATAACCTCTTCAGTACAAGCGACCGCTGTCAGTGAGTTTCTAGAATGACTGCAAAGTGCCAAATACCTGCCGTTCGAACTCACCGGGGTGGAAGGCAATTCCATGGACTAATGTAAAGCTCCACATAAGTCCATGATTTAGCCGCGTAGGTATTGCTGGTTATTTGGTTGTTAAACTACAAGTCCTAATTCCCTACTGGGCATCTATGTCCGTTATGGAGAAGCCATAACGTGTCTTATTTGCCCGTTCCTTGTTAATTTTATAAACAGCCAGTAATCCCATATTAATTATTTTCCGAATAGCAGTCGACGACAGATAAAAATTAATGTTGATATTACATATTTTTAACGCATATACTGATGCATGAATTCGTGCGGGGAATTGAAATGAGAACGACTTTAAATATCGATGACCAATTATACGAAGAAGCTGTCAGACTGACGGGCGTAAAGGAAAAAACAGCTTTACTTAAAGAGAGTCTAAAAGCGTTAATTCAACGTGAAAGTGCAAAGCGTCTCTCTCAGCTAGCCGGGAGTGAACCACTACTTGAGGATATTTCTCGCCGAAAACCGCTTTTATGATTTTGGTCGATACATCTGTCTGGGTTGATTACCTGCGTGGAGTCTGCCCATCCCTTGCTAACTTGTTAGAGAAAAATCAGGTGGTTATGCATCCTCTCATCATCGGTGAACTTGCATGCGGAAATCTTAAAAATCGAACTCAACTATTAACTCTCTGGAAAAGTCTTGAATCCCTGCCCACGACAAGCCATGAAGAAACCCTGTTTTTTATTGAGCAAAATAAGTTAATGGGAAAAGGAGTTGGGTTTATTGATGTCCAGCTTCTGGCTGCAGTTACAATATCTCAAAACGTAAAGCTCTGGACTCGTGATAAACGATTGGCAATATTAGCTGAGCAACTAGGTTGCCACTATACAGTGTAGAAACTGAATCACAAAAACAGTTTCTGATGGAGCGGGGCTGTAGTCGATTTCAGGGATATCTGTTTGGTAAACCCATCCCAATAGATCAATTTTTAACATCTCTAATTAGATAATTGCGACTCCTATTTCTAATAAAGTGTTAAATTGCAGTGACGATTGATCCAATTTACGGCGTTATTTACATATTGTATTGACCCGTAAATCTTCAAAATATCTCGTCATAAGATTGTAAAAGAAATTACCCGAGACAATTCTTAATGCAAATAAGGGGGTAATATTTTGATGCATTAAACAGTCAGAGGTTGCGACATTACAGACATTGTGGAGTCCAGAAATCGAATGATAGGGCTAGACAACTGTCGACCAATGCTGACATTCCCTACAGGTTGTAGGCTACGGCAAGTCCGTGGCGCAACCAGTCGTTGCCGATGACCACGTTGAGCTCACACAAAGTGCCATTTGCTGCTATTCAAGTTGAAATGAATAGTTCAATTAGAACTCGGTTCATGCCGGGGAAACCTTGCAATCGCAACAGCACAAATAGCCAAACACCAGACGATAGTTGCTCCCGATGGCCAATCCATTAGTGCTGAAAGCACTAGTCCGAGGGCATAACCAGCAGCACCGGTGAAGTACGCTAAAAAGTAGCCACCACGTGTGCGAAGGCGCACAGCGAGGGCCGGAATGATCAAGCTGGCAAATACGAGGTAAACACCCACCAGTTGAACCGAACTGGTGACCGCCAGAGCAAACAGTGCGTAGAACATCAGCGGGTATTGTTTTCTTCGCAGTCCGAACCATGTTGCTAACACCGCAACGGAAAGCAGGGAGATAGGGGTCAATTGAGCATAGCTCACCCATAGTATCTGCCCGGCCAATAGTTCCTTGAGCTGTTCACCACCATGTGGATTACTACTCAGTGCCAGAATGCTTGCGGACGCCGCCAGGATGAAAACGCTACCGATGATCGCCTCTTGTATATCCGGCCAGAGGCGATCAGCCCAATAGAGGAAAATTGCGCCCGTCAATGCCGCACTCACCGCGACAAACTGAATTTGCCAGCCGCCCGCTTCCCAGCCAAAACTGTAGGCAATGATAACGCCAAGTCCGGCAATCTGAGCTACCGCCAGATCAAGAAATATGATTCCGCGATGCAATACTTCTCGCCCTAATGGGACATGAGTGGAAAGCACCAGAAGCCCGGCCAAAAAGGCTGGCCCCAGGATGCTGATGTCGAGCCCGTCCCAATTCACGGCCTAACCGCTTGCAGCATTAACAAGATGGTGTGATCGAATAGCCCAAACAGATCCCTGGCGATGTCACTGCCACCGACGGTATAGGGGAGTTCAACCGCTGGTATCCCGGTCTTGTCCGATAACCACTCGGATGGGCGCGCCTGCTGGTATGCTGTACGCACAATCATCGCGGCGGGTTGTTCGCTCATCAGTCTGGTCAGGCTGGCCAGGTGCGCAGCATTGGGTGGTAGCCCCGGTTTGGGTTCCAGAGTAGCAACCTCATTCATTCCCAGCCACTCCAACAGGTAACGCCAATCCTTGTGATGCACGACCAATGATAATGCCTTGAGCGGCGTGGCCACGTCTTCCCAACGGTTGATTGACGCCTGCCAGCGTGCAGTAAAATCGCTTAACCCGGATTGGTAGGTCGAGGCATTGGCCGGATCGATGGTGATCAGGCGTTCTGCCAGATGCCGGGCAACCTGTAGGATGCGATGTGGATCGAGATGAATGTGAGGATTACCACCGGCATGGACATCTCCCATCGAGCGGTCGATGACCTCGGGCACGTCAAGGCGCTCCACCTGCTCCGCCGCCATAAAATAACCTGGTTGACCGGGCTGAACCTTCGCATTGGTAGAGCGCTGAAGTAACAGGGGCAGCCATCCCGCCTCCAGTTCTGCACCGGTACAGATGACCAGATCTGCACTGCGCATCCGGGCAATCAGGCTGGGACGTGCCTGAATACGATGCACGTCCTGTTTGGCCGTCGTCGCACTGTAAGCCTTCACCTGAGCACCCCCAATTTCTTCGCTGAGAGAAGCCCATTCCGGCTCACAAGCGAATATATTGATGGCTGCCTGAGAAGGCAGCACAAACAACATCAGGCTTGAAGCAATTAAGCGGATAAGTGTCTTCACGCCCTTCTCCTAAAACTGGTGAGCGCCATGCGCCCCCAGGCTCATTACATACTGGAGGTAGATCTGGTCATCGGCACTCTCGTAGGAGTCATCACGATTGAACTGCAGGCGTAACAGGCTGAACTCTGAGTGTGCATAGTCAATCATGATGCTGGTCCGCTCGGGATTATGACCTTCATCATCCAGCCCGGCTTCACCCAGGACATTGTTATCGGAGCCTGTATTGTCAGACTTCAGGCTGTCAAAGCGAATCCCGGCCCGCCATTGCGGCATGAATTGATAGACCGCCTGCAGGTACCACCCGGTCTGTTCACCATTGTAAGTCGTGGTTTCTACTGGGGGACCACTATTTTCCAGTTCGACACTGCCAACTTCTTCGCGTTTGAAATACTCGAACTGCAGTTTCAGGTTGCGCTCGGCAAAGTTGCCGTCCGGCGCCCATTTCCAAACGACATCAACACCGGTCACATCACTGTCACCGGTGTAGCCTGGAATCTCAGCCTCGCCTCCCTCGTGCGCATGACCACCGCTTTCCCGCCCTGCTATTTTAGCGGACCAGTGTGACAACCCAAGCTGCCAGCTGTGACTGGTGCCTACATCGCCCCCAAGCTCGACGAAGAAAGCCTGTGCGCCCTTGCCATCATTACTGGCTCCACCAGCCGGAAAGCGATCTCCGCGACCTAGTTCAACACCGATTTGGATAAACAGGTCGGTGGGTGCCAGCCAACGAAGCTGGATGCCATCGTCAATCAGTTGATTGCCAAACAGGCCTCTATAGATCAATGGTGCATCGATAAAGTCCCAGGCGTGAGTATGCTGGCTGTTGAGATACCCGATATTTGAAAAGTAACGCCCAGCCTTTACCGTGAATCCCGATCCCAGGGCCAGCGTCTCGATATACGCTTCTTCCAGTTCGACTTCCGTCTCACCTGCATGCTCAGCAATCGCCAGCGTTAGCTTGCCGAAAAACTTATCGTCCACATTCGAACTTATGACCAACTCACCGTGGCCTAGCCCAAAACCCTCTTTCGCCAGTTCGGCCTCGCCACCCAGCATAAAACCGGGTAATTCGTAATCCTCCGGATTCAGCTTGTAATCGGCGAATTGTCCCTGCAGTACCATGCTAATTGCCGGGTTCATACTGTTATCTGACTGTTGGGCGATGGCTACGGATGATATGCATGCAGCCCATGTGACAGCACTTAATAAATATTGCTTGTTCATTAGTTTCCTCGAAATTGTTTTCCATGCTCACACGGGTATGCCGCTGTAAGCGCCTGGAATTTGATTAAACGGTGTGGTTTTAAATCAAGGAAGAAGCTGGGGGAGCACGTGTTTGCGGCAGGTAAAAAGAGAAAGTCCAGGTAACTTTGGTACGCCTGGGAATGTGGAATACATTAATTTCACCGGCAGGTGCAATTTCCGTAATGTCGCTGAATACACCGTCACCCACATGGCTGAAATGGATGCAGAATTCACAAGCGGATTCGCCAGTATGCGCATTAAGATCAGCCTGGTGGCTCGATATCTGGACCTGCACAACCAATAACAGCAGTGCAAAGAACAACTGTGTGAAGATTTTAGAGTGGCTGCTTTTCACAGGGTGACAATTCTAGTACCAAAAGTTTTAAATATGTTACCAGACCCCGAGGTTTAGTATCCACATTAATATTATATGGTCGCTCTACAAGCGGCAGGCCTTAAAACATAGATCCGGTTAGAATCGTGAAAAGTCAATTCCCGACTGTGCATGAAGGTCAGGTTAGTCCATATTTACGACTGAGTAGATATTTTGAGTATTCTACTTTTTTTACTTATAGACCGAAGATTCAACTACCATCGATGACCGGTTTGGAGAAACCAGAAATTTCTGAGCCGATTTAATTGGTTTCAAGTGTTTTTCATGAGAATCTGATTTATTAGATTTTTCAGAGTATCGATACCGGATATGAATTTACAACCGTTGCTTGCAATATGTAAGTTCATTATACTATTTTCTAATTGTCACCCAATCGGTATTCTTCCCGGCCTGTTCCAGGGTCAGACACAAATCAGCTTAGGTATCTGCCCCAACCATTCGGACTGAAGGTTTTAATTTATGAGCATGGAAGTTTACCTGTCCTGCATCTTTACCATCGAAGGCATTACGGATATTTAGCACCACTGACTCCGCATGAGGCATAAATTTTTTAATGACTAGAATTGCTTCACAGCATCTTCTCCAAGCAGCTTACTGAGTGCCATCAAGTTGACCAAACCATCCTTCTGCACAGGAGAGGAGGGTTTTTAGAGTCGCTTTATTCACCAGAACTGTCAGGAGATGTGTCAATAAACATGGATCTAACGGTGGCCTGCGCCGCCTGGTAATCGAAAGCTTCTATCTGTTTTCTCAACTGATTAATACCCAGTCCATAAACCCCCAAAAGCAGTCGATAATTATCGGCGAATAAATTATTAGCTGAGGCGTCACTTAGCTCAATCAATGTCTCCAGCTGGGCCAGAACCTCGCGAGCCCTGGCTGGATCTGCTTCGACAACGTCTCCAGATTCACTGTTAACGGTAATATGCATAAGACTATTATGCAGCCCCTGCTGCTGTTCACTTAAAGTATCAACATAATTACTGGCAACCTCCCTGTGAAGCTCTTCATCGTAGTTAAGGAGTAACGAATCCAGTGTATTAGCTGTCTGCTGTATTTGTGTTAATCCTAATGTCCCGGCAGTACCTTTAAGCGTATGGGTCAACATTTTCGCCGGTGCTAACTTTCCTTCCAGCAGCTGTGAACCCAGCGTTTGTCCATCTTTTCCATGATTATGGTCAAACTGAAGTAATAATCGCAACAGGGTAGACAGATTGCCGCGTACATTTCTCAGAGCCTGTTGCAGATCCAGTCCGTCAATGTTGGCCAGCTGTTCCTGCAGGGCAGCGTCGTCTGCAAGTGCTTTCGTAGACGCCTCCCCGGTTGCTTGACCGGCATCTAATTGATCTGCCTCCACACGAGGCTGTAGCCACTTCAGCAAGGTTAAGTACAGATCCTGTGGATCGACCGGTTTCGCGACAAAATCATTCATACCTGCTGCCAGGCAGGCCTTTCGGTCATCTTCAAAGACATTCGCAGTCATCGCCAGAATGGGCAGGGTAGAGTTCCCCCGCATACTTCGAATGATTTGAGTGGCCTCAAGACCATCCATCTCCGGCATCTGTATATCCATCAGGATCAGGTCATATTGAAAAGAGCGAACCTTTTCCACTGCAATACGTCCATTTTCTGCTGTGTCTATCTGCAGTTTCAAAGCTCGCAGTAAGTCTGTTCCAACTTCCAGATTAATCTCGTTATCTTCTACCAGCAAAATGCGTGAACCACGGTAATGCTCACGCAGTACTTTTTCGACATCCTCCGGATTAGTTGATGGCTCTATGGGAAGAGCGCTTAGTCCAGGTTCGAATCTGGCACTGAACCAGAAAGTACTGCCTACTCCCTGCTCACTTTCCACACCAACTTCGCCACCCATCATCTGCGCCAGACGTTTTGTAATGGCCAGGCCCAGGCCGGTGCCACCGTACTGCCGCGTGGTGGAAACATCGACCTGCTCGAATGCCAGAAACAGGCTGCTTAATTTATCTGTTGCGATGCCAATCCCTGTATCCTGCACTTCAAAGCGTAACAACACCGTGTCATCTTGCTGATCCAGCTGCCGTACACGCAGGGTAATACTGCCCTGCTCGGTAAATTTAACCGCATTGGCCAGATAATTCAGTAACGCCTGGCGCAGACGCGTCGGGTCTCCCTGCAGCCATTGTGGTACATCGTCCCGGTCTATATCGATGCTGAGCCCTTTACTGTTTACCTGCCCTCTCAGCATAGACTGGATATGGTCAAATACTGTATCCAGGTGAAAATTTGTTTTTTCCAGTACCAGTTTGCCGGATTCAATCTTGGAAATATCCAGAATGTCGTTGATGATGGACAGTAAATGCCGTCCCGCATCTTCAATTTTATTCAGTCGATCCACGTTTGCAGGTAATGCTCCGGTACGCTTGATAATGTTGGTCAGCCCGAGGATGGCATTCATCGGAGTGCGAATCTCATGGCTCATATTGGCCAGAAAGGATGACTTTGCCAGACTCGCTGCTTCGGCCCGTTCCCTGGCTTCTGATAATTCCTCAGTGCGTTCGCTAACCAGTTTTTCCAGGTGGTGGCGGTGTTGCTCCAGCTCCAGACCCAGCTGTTTCTTTTCAGTAATATCTTCTTTCACTGCTACGTAATGGGTAATGTTCCCGTCAGCTTGACGGATAGGCGTAATAATCGCCAGTTCGATATATTCACTGCCGTCTTTTCTGCGGTTATACAGCTCGCCTTTCCAGACCTTACCCTCGGATAAGGCTCTCCACATGGCTTTATAGTTTTCAGCAGGAGTCTTGCCTGACTTTAGAATGTTGGGATTGAGCCCCTGTATTTCCTCTCGACTATAACCCGAGTTAAGAACAAACGCTTCGTTGACGTATTCTATGCAGGCATCGACATTGGTGATAATAATGCTTTCCGGGCTTTGCTCTACCGCCTGGGCCAGTTTGCGCAGTTCAGCCTCGGCCAGCTTTCTCTCTGTTATATCGCGGCCTATACCCAATACACCAATAAGCTCACCCGAAGAGTCAAATACCGGGGATTTTACCGTTTCGAGGTATTCTTTATGACCATCATCTGCAAAAGTGACTTCTTCTTCGTTGAGCAAGGGCTTGCCTGCGTCCATAACAGCCAAATCATTCTCCCGAAAAAAATCAGCTAGGTCATTATCAACATAGTCATAGTCTGTTTTCCCCTTGATCTCTGCTTCGGTTGCACCGAAAAAACTCTCGAACCTGTGATTACATGAAAGATAAATACCTTTTGGATCCTTTAGCCAAACGAGATCCGGTAAGGTTTCGAGCAGATTACGTAGGCGTGTTTCACTTTCTGACAACGCATTCTCAGCTGATATACGTTCGGTGATATCGGAAATGAATCCCTCCAGAATAGTCCAGCCATCTACGGATTTGGATACTTGCTGTCCTCGTTCCCATACCCAGCGTAGCTCGCCGTTCTTGTGCCGAATTTGATAGGTAAGTTCGAATGGATTGTTCTTTTCAATCGCCTGTTGAATCTCGGCCCTTATCCGGCCGATATCTTCAGGGATTACGAGGTCAATGTAGGGATGATCCCTGTTGTTAACCAGCGATAGCGGCTCGTACCCCGTCAACGAAAGGCAACCGGCACTGACAAACTCCATCGTCCAATTCTCATCATTTCGGCAGCGGTAGGCCATGCCGGGGAGATTACTCATCAGAGTAGCTAGTTTACGTTCACTTTCTATTAGCTTAGTCTCATACTCCTTCCTTTCGGTAAAATCTTCACCATAGGCCTGGAGCACAGCTACCTGATTTTCGGCGTTGAAGATTGCCCGGTTAGTCCAACGCAGATAACGGGTGCTTCCATCTGCGGCATAGACGGGGTGTTCATGAACCATCACTGGCTTTTCAACATTAAGCCTGAGAAAATTGGAGAGTACACTTGCTCGATCCTGTTCAGGAATGAGTTCAAGAAAATTATGGCCGACAATCTCGTCACTTTTTTTGCCGAAATAGTCACAATAACTATCATTGACGACAAGTATCGTGCCATCCGGTTTGAAGCGGCAAATAAGGCCAGGCAGATCCTGAACAACAGAGCGGATTTCTTGTTCGCTCTGACGTAATTGAGCTTTAGCTTTTCTTTCCTGTTGCAGTAAATTAGCCGCTCTCTTCTCCATTGTGTTGATGGCATCTACCAGTACATCCAGTTCATCCTCGTTATCTGGGAAAGGAGGTCTGCTACGCGAGAGGGTCAGCTTTGTCACCGGCTCGTTATAATCAACTAGCGCCAGATGTGTTGCTACCTGTTTGATATGACGCCCAATTAGAAGCCGGAAGATTTCCAGAATAAATAGCGAAACAAAAAATGTCTTAATGGCCTGAGTTAAAAGAATATCGAATACTCTATGCCATAGTTGTTGAATAATACCATCCAGGGTGGCTACGATATGTAAAGTTCCCATAGCCCTGGTAGTTCTCATATTTTCAAACGACAGTGGGAAGTCTTGCATGATGGTACGTTTGCCTTCAACGCTACCGGCAGACGAATGAAAACTGTTATGCTCGTCTCTTATTTCAACATACTGAATATCGGGTATCTGCAGTATACCTTCGAGTTGAAGCTGAATACTATCCTCTTCAAAAGTCCACAGTCCATGCCCAAGACTCCAGCTATAACTGGTACCTATCTGCTGTATACGGTCATCCAGAGAGTTGACGCCCCGACGGTAGTCGAGTCCCAGGGTTATTGTCGTTAATATTAAAGTGACCACCGAACTGAACATCAGAATAATAAACGCAAAGCGCCAACCGATATTTCGACGCATGAATGAGCGTAATGTACTCAAACGAATACGCATAAATCACCTCTTGATAATAGCATCATGGCACTGCTAGTAAGCGCCGAGCCTGCTCTGGCCAGTCACTGTGTGATCGTTGTCGTGCAATACTTTCCCAGACCGCATCAAAAAATAGTGCATTCGTTTGATATAAATGTCGCGCTACACCAAAGTATACTGACACTTCCTCGAAGGTCGTCGGTAAAATCTCCAGTTGGCCACCGAATTCGGGAAGCTGCACCAGGGCTTGCGCTTCATTGCGGCGTAGTGCACCCAGTTCGTAGCGACCTGCGAATACCATCCTGGCTACCTGAGCCAGAGTTTTAGCTTCTTCTGACCCTGGGGTATTCAGTGCTGCCAGTTTTAGCCGAATAGCTACAATACCTCTGCCGTATAGAACCGGTCCAGTAAGGTGTTCAAATCGCTGCCCATCCCACGATGCATCAATACCTTTTCGACGCATAATCACGAATTCCAGTGGTGCCAGGCGTTCCTGCGAATTGACTACACCCTGAGAGCGAGGATAGCTGATGAAAGAAAAAAGTTCGGGGTCATCCACGATACCAAGAATACCATCGTATTCACCTGTACGATTACCCGCGATACAACGTTTCCATGGAACGGGAATGAACTCGACGCTGCCACCATTCGCTTCAATGACGGTGCGAACCAGATATTGCCCTGGTGCTTCGTGATCCACAGCACTGACTGGCTCGTAAGGCTCATCAATCATGCAAACACGGATTGGCGTAATGGCGTATACCGCTGTGGATATATGTAGGATTACAACGCAAATTAGCAAGATCACGCTTTTCATTGGTATATTACCTGCCTGGTCTGGAAGTTAGTTATTCGAACATAAACAGATGTGACAAGAGACAGGCCAGACCGGGCAATAAGGGACTGATATATAAATGACCTCTTGCTCAAAATACTGTCAGAAAGTAACTGTTTGTCAACGATGAGGAAACTGATATTGTTTTTCGCCCTGAGTCCAAGAAGATCACCTGTCGAGCAGACGGGAGCCATGGCGCTAATCGGGAAGGCCATAAAATCGGACTGGTTCAACAATGACATTGCTGAATCTCCAAATATGTGGATCTATCGAATCTGGAGTAAATGTATTTTTTACTTTCCACTCTCATGACTATAATGAATTGCAATTGATTCGAACGATTTAGCATGACTTACTCGCTTATCTGGAAGTCAGTTATGTACTATTGTTTCTAGTGTAGTTTACATTAGCAATATTTTTTAATATCAGTTAAGTTTAATCACATGCACTGAAGAGAGATAGTGGTAACATACTGCTGGTGAAGTATTCTAATCACGGAAAATGCTTCGCCAGCCCCCCCCCTTATCTAGGTCAAATTTCCTCACTTGAGTGGCGCAACATCCTGATACCGAAATAATTGCTCGAAAATGAAGCTAAAGAAGCAGCGAAGAAAACCTGTCGTGTAAAGCTTTTATAAAGATCGTCAGAAACTATCAAAAGAATCACTGTTTACAGAATTAATATGATCCTTTTTTAAGGGTAAAATTATGAAGCTACAAGATCACAGTTTCCACTGGTATACCGCATTAAGATATTCCATTAACTTCAGGTAACGATATGCTTTTCAAGGGATAACTCGTAAAACACTGTCATGAACTTGTATTTAACAGAGTGAGATCTAACTGTACTGTGAAATAGTGAATCGCCGTAACTCCATCAATGGATTGATAGTGATTTAAAACAGATAATCACTGCTGTCCCGTTAAGAACTAAATAAACAGGCCTGAACTCCACCTTATTT
>JACKQG010006895.1_pt1 | contig 11712 bp, 8 predicted proteins | sample 8237621 | NCBI WGS metagenome assembly JACKQG01 (sample SAMN15677084, study PRJNA649215) | marine metagenome | biome: marine; feature: Black Sea; material: saline water; isolation source: suspended particulate matter (SPM) from the Black Sea western gyre | collected 2013-06-09/2013-06-10 | depth... | reverse complement strand
AAGAAACGCCTCTATTAGAATCCTTGTTTTTGTAGAACTTCCGCTACCTAATTCGACAAGGACTGTTTCTTGAGGAAACTGAGAGACGATATCATCAGCGTTTGCCTCAAGGATATCTGCTTCTGTACGTGTCAGGTAATACTCCGGAAGTTCACAGATTTTCTCAAATAACTGCGATCCTATATGATCATAGAAATAGACAAAGGGAAGATATTTGGATTCAGATGTAAGACCTGTTTTAACGTCTTCAGAGAAGTTATTTATGAAGACTTCGTCATCAGTTGTTGTAAGCGTAAACCGCTCTTCAATTCCTGAAAGTGTCACTATATTTCCTCCTTTCTGAAATCATTATTATAAAGTGTTCATTTTATAATATGATGAGTTGTAATTCCAATGTAATTTCAGCGATAGCAATTGTGCATGTACAGCATAAAAACTTTCAGAAATCATTGTTTCTTTGGTGCAATCCCTGCACTCGGTATCATTTTTGCGATTTTCCCTATTAGAGTACTTACTCTATTGTTTTATCTAAAGTTTTTAAGACAAAAATCGACAATTATGTCAGTAGATGTACATATTGAATCTTACTGGAAGCACTTATACACTAAATATTTAACACTGTCGCGATAATATTAAATGAGAACCAAAGTGGCTTAAAGGACTTATAAAGGACTTATAATGTAAAAAGTAGTTGTACAAGAAATATACAATATATACTCATAAAGTCAGTAATTTTAACTTGGGAGGGGAAAATAATGACTATCGGCAAAAAATTTATACTGGTATTTTCAATATTTTTAGTTGCGGTATTACTGGGTGCATTCTTTGTATTCAAGACTACAAGAGAACAGCAGTCTGACCTGGTAGTTGTTAACCTGGCGGCAAGGCAGCGCATGCTTATCCAGAAATATGTTAAAGAGTATATTAATGGATTAATGCCTCGCCAGGTTCGCTACAGTACAATAAAGGCTGCTAAAATTGCAACCATTCAGATTGTAGAGGATCGTAAACAGTATACTAAGAATATAATAGTAAAACTTAAGAAAGACGGCATAACCAATGTACATCCAAACAGGAACTACACTAACCTTGACGGAGGTATTCCCCTTCCGGCCACCTTTGTACAGGAAGTTTCAAGCAGTATTAACAAACAAGGTGTGTACAGTTACGACCTCCTGAGTAAGTGGAACATAAACAAGGAAAAAAACCTGCGCACAGACTTCGAGAGAGAGGCATTTGATTTCTTATATCAAAAGGAAGGAAAGGTTTTTATGCGCTTCATGGAACACAATGGTATTTTTACCCTTCGCTATGCAACACCAGATGTCGCCGGTGCCGAGGCCTGTGTAAAATGCCATAACTCTCATGAAGATAGCCCTAAAAAAGATTTCAAGCTTGGAGAAGTGATGGGCATTCTCGTTGTCAATATTCCGATAGGTACTATGAGTGCGAAAACGGAGACATTCTTTGCCGATTCAGGTGACGGAGAATTTGGTGAAGACACCTTCCTCAAGACAAAAAAGGTATTTGACACCACACTCGGAGCACTCATTAGCGGTGGAAAAGCGCCTCTGGATATGGAAATGAAAAAATTCACAACACTCCCAACATGTGAGGATCGTCCGATTCTTGCTAAATTAATTGAGGCTAGAAAATATTGGGATACTACACAGGCGAATCTGCAAGCGCTTCTGGATACTGAAATAAATTCAGCTGAATACATAGTTGCGTATGATGATGCATTTACCAGCGCAAATTCCACGATGCATGCTATAAATGATGCAGCAGCTTTGTATCAGGTCGAATCGAAAAACAGGATGTCTATGCTGTTAAAGATACAGACACTTTCTATAATAATTGTCTGTGCGGTAATCGGCCTTGGTTGGTTACTTTTTGCACGTCCATTAATAAGTTTTTTGAGTGGTCTCGTCGCGAAATTATCAGATAGTTCAGAGCAGATTGCCTCGGCAGCTGAAGAGCTGTCTTCTGCAGGACATTCCCTTGCACAGGGTTCATCAGAACAGGCATCCTCTCTGGAAGAGACATCGGCATCCATGGAAGAGATGTCCTCCATGACGAAACAAAATGCAAAGAACGCAGAGGAAACATCGAAATTAGTAGACGTGTGCATTGTTGATGCAGAAAACGGTAACAAGGCGGCGGCTGAAGTAAGCAGTTCAATGGAAGAAATAGCTTTCAGCAGCAAGAAGATAGCGGAGATTACGAAGATAATAGATAGTATAGCATCGCAGACCAATGCTCTGGCACTTAAAGCCGGTCAGGACACATCTCAGATCATAAAGCAGGGAAACAGCTTTGCTGTGGTTGCAAAAGAGGTCAGAAACCTTGCTAATAAGAGTATGGCTGCGGCAAAAGACACCAGTGTAATAGTTCAAAGTTGTCTAGCAAATACCGATAAATTTGAGAATGAAGCAAGCAAAAACAAAGAATTTAATGAAAACATTAAAAAGATTGCCAGAGGTATCAAGGACATAGAAACTATAGCATTTCAGACTAACCTCCTGGCCCTTAATGCTGCAGTCGAAGCCGCTCGCGCAAGTGATAACGGGGAGAAGTTTGCTGCTGTCACAGAAGAAGTAAGCAATCTTGCCAAAAAGAGTGCGGATGCTGCAAAAGACACTACTGTCCTGATAAGTGAATGTGTTCAAAAAGCAGGCGAGGGAACCAGGGTTGCCGCTAAATGCAAAGAAGATACAGAACATATTGTTAAGGACGTAAAACGAGCCGCGGTTCTGACAAAAGAGATAACGGAAGCATCTGCAGAACAATCAGAGGGTATAGCCCAGGTAAGCACTGCAGTACATCAGATGGACCAGGTTACACAGCAGACGGCGGCAAACGCTGAAGAGACAGCATCGGCAAGCGAAGAATTAGCGGCACAGGCACAAAAAATGAAAGAACAAATTAATATATTAGCGATGCAGGTTGATGGCAAAGGCAAAGGAGAACATCGAAGAGATAAACCTGCAAATCCTGACAAAGGCAATGCCGGAAAACCTGATAATGTAATTTCCAGTCAGGTGCCGGAACAGAATGTTACAGACGTAAAAACACCAGGCAAAAGTGTATTGAAATTAATTTCTTTACCAATATATATATTGAAATTAATCGCCAAACTGAGAAAGCGTGATGATTCCAACAAAGGAATTAAATCCGAGTCTATGGATTCACCTCAAACTGCTCCTGGTACTGACAACGAAACGGGAGATAATGGTAATGGCAGGAATGAAGACGTTCTAGTCAAAACAGATTCTAGCGAAAGCATTATTCCAAAGGGCGAGAATAGGATTCTGGAACATGATGAAAGTTTTAAAGATTTTTAGATAACAATACGATTCATATTACAATTCCAGATCTTATGCACGGAGGTTTACCCCAAGGGAATTGCTGAGATTTGCAAGGATTTTTTCCTGCAGAATATCTACTTCATCGCTCTTCAGGGTTTTATCATCTGCCCTGAATATAATCCTGAAGGCGATACTCTTCCTGCCCTTCTCAATCTGCTTGCCTCTGTATACGTCAAAGAATTCTATGTCATCGACATAGTCTATCTTAAGAGATTCTATACACCCTTTTATCTCTGCCCAGGTAACCGCCTCATCACTTACGACGGCAAAATCTCTCGTCACTATGGGAAACGATGGTATTTTCCGATATGAACTCTCAAGATTTGTTTTATCTATCAGTATGTTAAAATCAAGTTCTGCGACGCAAGGCTTGCTTCTTAAATCATAATTACTAATTACTTCTCTACTTAATTCTCCAATAAACCCCAGGACGCTATCTCCAAGCCTCAGCTCTGCAGATTTTTCTGAACTGAACAGACCAAAATCAAAATGCATACTCTCAAGACTGTCTGCAATATTAAGGTGACTGAGTATGGCCTCTATCACGCCTTTTAAAGCCAAATACCCTTCCTCCCCGAGAATACATAAACACTCCTTCTCTTCCGGTAATTGGTCGTCCTCCTTAGGCAAATAAACCTTGGACAATTCATATATATCAGTTTTCTCTACACCATAGTTCTGATTATGTTTCTTCACCCTCAGAAGATTATGCGCCAGTGCCTTCCTCAGAAGATCCTCATCCTGTCGAATTGGATTCAAAATCCTCATACCTTTTCCGTCCGACCATATATCGTTATGCCGGCCCTGTGAATCACCTACAATACTGTCAGTGATAACCTCATTAAAACCTAGTCCGGAGAGGACGTTTTTTGTCTTCTCTGTAATTTTATCTAGTCTATTTTCACATGCCAGCCTGACACCAATATTATTTCTTACAGGTATTTTGTCGTATCCATGTATCCTGGCGACTTCCTCTATCAGATCTATTTCCCGATAGACGTCTTCCCTGAAGCTGGGAACACCCACACTGAACCCGTCTGCAGTTTCAGAATTTATTCTAAACTGTAAGTGTTCCAGAATATCCTTCGCCGTATCTTTTTCTATCTGAAGTCCCAACAGGCTGTTCAACCGGGACATCTTCAATGAAACACTCACCTTATTGTCTTCTAGATAGTTTTGATCGATTACGCCATCCATAGCCTGACCACCCGCTATCTCCAATATCATCTTTGCCGCTCTCCTTGATGCCCAGCCAACGCATTCAGGATCCACGCGCCGTTCAAAACGATAGGAAGAGTCGGACATCAGACCAAGTTTCCGGGAGGTTCTTCTGACACTTCTCGGATCAAAGAAAGCACTTTCCAGAAGGATGTTCCTTGTGGTATCAGAAACCTCTGTATCCTTTCCTCCCATTATACCGGCAATAGCAACCGGTTTCTGTGAATCTGCAATCACCAGCATTTCTTCAGACAGCGTACACTTGCTGCCATCGATTGCCTCCATAGTTTCATCCTTCTTCGCCCTTCTGACAACAACCCTGTTCTCACCCAACTTGTCAGCATCAAATGCATGTAATGGCTGACCGCTCTCCATCAATACATAGTTTGTAATATCCACGATATTATTTACGGGACGCAACCCAATACTGCGAATTCTTTTCTGCAGCCATTCTGGTGATGGCTCTATTTTCACATCTTTTATGATTCTCGCCGTATACCTCCGGCACAATTCATTATCTTCTATAGCAACACTTGTTATATCATTTATATTTTCATCCGTTGTATCATAGTCCACATCCGGAATATCAAGCGTACCGCGAACAATGGCAGCTACTTCTCTTGCAATACCGATAAAACCCAGGCAGTCAGGTCTGTTTGAAGTCACCTCAACCTCCAGGCAGAAATCATCTTCTATTGGGCTTACAGTGTCAACTACCAATCCCGCATTCGTCAAACTTTCTGCCAATTTCTCTACGGAAAGACCGTGTTTACAATAATCCTTAAGCCAGTTGTAACTGATTTTCATAGGTTTTAAAATTGTGATAAAAATCTCAGGTCATTTTCAAAGAAAAGCCTGATGTTATCTATTCCATACTTTAGCATGGTAAGCCTCTCCACGCCCATGCCAAATGCAAACCCGGTATATTTTTCAGGATCATAGCCAACGGCCTCAAACACATTGGGATCCACCATTCCCGCGCCCAATACCTCAACCCAGCCACTTTGGGAGCACACACTGCATCCCTTTCCTTTACAGAGAGAGCATGAAATATCGATTTCTGCACTTGGCTCGGTAAAGGGGAAGAATGAAGGACGAAATCTCATCTTTATATCCTGTCCGAAATACGACTGGGCGAACAGGGTTAAAACATATTTTAGATCGCTGAAGCTGACACCTTCATCCACCATCAGCCCTTCAATCTGATGAAACATGGAAGCATGACGAGCATCAACTGTGTCCGGACGAAAGACCTTGCCCGGAGCGATCATCCTTATGGGAGGCTTTTTCTTTTCCATCACCCTTATCTGGACGGTGGAGGTCTGGCTTCTCAGGAGGCGCTTGTTACCAAGGTAGAATGTATCAAAATCTTCTCTGGAAGGATGGTCAGCGGGAATATTCAGAGCATCAAAATTGTAGTATTCGTGTTCTACCTCAGGTCCGTATTCTATATCGAAACACAGTTTCTTGAATATCCCTTTAATTTCATCGATAGTTTGTGTAAGCGGATGTTTACGGCCATAGGGTTTGTGCTCGCCCGGTTGCGATACATCAAATGACGGCAGTGTAAGTGACGCTTCAGCAGAAGTGTCAAATCCATCTTTTTTTTCTTCTATCCACTTGCCTATTTCATTCTTAAGAATATTTGCAGACTTCCCGGCAGACGATCTCTGTTCGGACGGCAAACTGGGAATTGCCTTGATTATCTCATTAATTACACCACCTTTTCTTCCGAGATATCTGGTCTTTATCGTTTCAACTTCTTCGATAGACCCAGCCTTTGCCAAATCGCCCTTTGCCTGGTTTTTTATTTCGCTTAATCTTTCCTGCATAATAAATCAGCTCCCTATGGTTGCCAATTCAGGTAGTGTTGTTCCACAAAACAAAATTTATATTAAGGGGGTATAACGTGCAAGTGGAATTGCATGCTGCTTAACTCAAGTGTCAATCCCGCTTTCAGGAATATTCCAATGTGTCACTGGATCCTTCCCGTCCGAACGACTTATCCGGGCGGGCCGAAAGGAAGGGTATATAACAATATTCCAAATTGCGGATTGGATATCGAGGATTGTTAATCAAAAAAACAAACCATAAAGAGTGGAAAAGCCAGAACGCATGGTACGCATTCTGGCCTTAAATATGTTGCTTTGACAACTCAACCAATTTATCAAAAGCTACAGGATCGTTTACTGCTGCTTCCGCTAACATCTTCCTGTCAACTACAACATTGGCTTTTATTAACCCGTTGATAAAACGACTATAATTTATCCCACGCATTTTAGCAGCTGCGTTTATGCGTATTATCCAAAGTTTTCTGAAATTCCTCTTTTTACATTTTCTATCCCTGTAGGCAAAGGCCATTGCCCTCACATATGTTTCACTGGCCTTTCTAAAGAGATTACCTCTACCACCCCAATACCCTTTTGTTGCATTGAGAAGTCTTTTTCTTCCCTGTTTCTTTGCTGAACCGTTTCTTACTCTTGGCATCTTTAAAACCTTTCTTGCGCTTATTCTAAAATATTTACTATGCTTTTCCTAAAGCACGTAACACAGATCTGGTAAACCCCTTTGATACAAGACTTGTTCTCTTGAGTGTTCTTTTACGACTACCGGGTTTTCCTGACATTAAATGACCGGTACCCGCCTTCTTTCTCTTAATCTTGCCGTTAGAAGAAACCCTAACTCTTTTCGCAAGACCTTTGTGTGTTTTTAATTTTGGCATTCCAATACTCCCTCATTTTCTAAATTTTAACTTTAGTGTTATGCTTTTGGTGTTAAAATAATCCCCATACTTCTTCCTGTTGACTTTGCCTGTGATTCCACCTTGGCAATATCTTCCAGTGTTCTAATAATTTCGTCAAATATTTCTTTAGCCTGATCCTTGTGTGCTCTTTCTCGCCCTCTGAACATCATGTTTACCAGAACCCTATCCTTTCTTTCAAGAAATTTCCTGGCATTCTTCATTTTCGTCTGCAAATCATGCGCTCCAATTTTTGGCCTTACCCTTATTTCCTTTAACTGAACGGTACGACTTTTCTGATGCGATTTTTTGCTCAGCTTATATTGATGCTTACCGTAATCCAGAAGGCGACACACTGGAGGGTCAGTATCCGGCGAGACCTCAACCAGATCCAAGCCTAATTCCAAAGCCTTACTGAGAGCATCATGCTTTTTCATGATGCCTAATTGCTCTCCACCTTCACCAACAACTCTTACTGTCTTCGCAAATATTCTTTCATTAATTTTCAGGAATTTCGAAATCTCTACACCCCCATTCTAAAAAAACTATAATTTCCACTAACGCAAGAATCCCAGCTAATCACAAATCTCCATATAAAATAAAATACTAAGTTTTGTCCTTAGCCTCCCTTTCAACACGTACCAGGAATTCGGACAAAGGCAGCGCCCCCTCATCTCCATTCTTACGACTCCGAACCGACACAGTCTCTTCCTCTAACTCTCTATCACCTATAATAAGTAGATAAGGGATTTTCTCCAAGGTGCCTTCTCTTATCTTAAAACCGGTCTTTTCATTCCTCAAATCACAATCAACACGAATTCCTATCTCGGACAATCTATCCTTTATCTTTTTACTATATTCATCATGAGCGTCTGTTATTGGCAGAACCCTGACCTGTGTAGGCGCCAGCCACAAAGGGAAATCACCGGCATAATGTTCCAGCAAACACCCGACGAATCTCTCCATGGCGCCAAGCACGGTCCGATGTACCATCACTACCTTATGCTTCTTACCATCAGAAGCGATATAATTAACATCAAACCTTTCAGGCAAATTAAAATCCACCTGAATGGTTGGCCCCTGCCAACCCCTGCCCAGAGCATCCTTAATCTTTATATCAATTGCCGGGCCGTAGAATTTCGCCTCGCCTTCCTCCCGCGTATATTCCAGCTCTTTTTGTTCGAGGGCATTCTTTAAAGCTTCTTCAGCAAGATCCCAATTTTCGTTTTCACCTATATACTTTTCAGATTCTCCATTACCTCTGACCGCAAGTTCTATCTCGTATTCATTAAACCCAAAACGCTGAAGCATATATTGCGCCAGATCTATAATACCAACTATTTCATCCTTTAATTGATCAGGTCTGCAGAACACATGGGCGTCATCCTGCGTAAAGCCACGAACCCTTAAAAGCCCATGCAAAACCCCTGACCTCTCGTATCTATAAACAGTACCAAGCTCGCCCCACCTTTGTGGTAAATCGCGATAACTACGTACCTTTGTTTGGTACATAAGAATCGCAAAAGGACAATTCATCGGCTTCAAGATATACTCTTGCCCGTCAACTTCTATAGGAGAAAACATGCTCTCTTTATAGAAGTCCAAATGACCACTTGTTTTCCAAAGATCTATTTTTGCAATGTGAGGACTGTAAACTATTTCGTAACCACGTTTATAATGCTCTTCTCTCCAAAACGTTTCAATAATGTTTCTTATTCTTGCTCCTTTTGGATGCCAGAATACAAGACCGGGACCACCCTCTTCATGAAAGCTGTAAAGGTCTAACGCGGTACCAACTTTCCTATGATCACGTTTTTTAGCCTCTTCTAAAAGCTTTAGATGTACTCTTAAATCCTTTTTATTCGTAAAAGCCGTTCCATATATTCTCTGAAGCATCGGATTGGTTTCTTTTCCACGCCAGTATGCTCCCGCAACACTTAACAGTTTAAATGCCGTAATCTTTTTTGTACTGGCCAAATGCGGACCTCTGCACAAGTCAACAAAATTACCCTGCCTATAAAAAGAAATAGTCTGATCTTCCAGCCCATTAATCAACTCAACCTTGTAATCCTGACCAGACTCTTCCATTCTTTTTATGGCAGCATCACCGGCCTCCTCAAAACGGTCAAACACCTCATCTGACTCAATAATCCTCTTCATCTCTGCCTCTATCTTCTCAAGGTCTTCTTCAGACAGGGTTGTTTCCAGATCAAAGTCATAATAGAAACCGTCCTTGATGGAAGGGCCAATCCCTAATTTAGCATTAGGGTATAAATTAGTAACTGCCTGGGCCATGACGTGAGCGGTACTATGTCTTAGTATCTCAAGACCATCTTCAGAATCAGCCATCACAAAATCCAGTGTTGTATCCGCCTCAATCTGGCTATCAAGATCTACAAGCATACTGTTAACTTTACCTGCTATTGCCATACCGCGATTCTTTTCGGCAATATCGCAAGCCACATCCTTTACAGTGACTTTATCTTCATATTTTCTTTCAGTACCGTTGGGTAATGTTATTTTAACCATTTTAGCCTATTATAGTGTAATCCCCACGTAATATGGGAAACAGTCAATTTACCTGATTTTTCGCGCTATTTCAACTAATATTTTTTGCTGTTAAAAACAATTTGACTTTAATATTTCCATAAACTATAATTTTGACTCGAAATCAGGAAACCATTTGATAATAAGAGGTTGAAAATGATCAAAAGTATTGATAAGCAACTAAATCCGTTAAAAAACAGGCTCGTACATTTAAGGGACTCTCTTTGACCTGAATTCCAAGGAAAAAGAACAGGATGATATTGAAACGCAGTTAGGAAATGCTGATTTCTGGAATGATAAGGAGAAGGCACAATCCACCATAAAAAGGCTCAAAGAATTAAAAGAATTAACCATACCTTTTCATGAACTGCGGAAATCACTTAGTGATGTCGTTGATTTATCCGAACTTGCAGAGGATGAGGACAGCGATGACGAATTAGAAGCTGAGATAGCGAAGGACCTGCAATCATTTACCCAAAAGCTTGAGAAGCTTGAATTACGTATGATGCTGAATGGGCAAAATGATTGTTGCAACGCATTCCTCAGTATACATGCTGGTGCAGGAGGCACGGAATCGTGTGACTGGGCCTCAATGCTACTAAGAATGTATAGTATGTGGGCCGAAAGAAACAACTTTTCCATGGAGACAATCGATCTTCTGCCCGGTGAAGAAGCAGGGGTTAAAAGGGTCTCTACTATAATTAAAGGTAGTTACGCCTATGGTTATTTAAAATCAGAGATTGGCGCCCACCGTCTGGTTCGTATATCACCATTCGATTCTAACAGCAGGCGACACACTTCATTTGCGGCTGTTGATGTAATCCCCGAAATAGATGCTGAAATAGATATAGAAATTAACGAAAAAGATTTAAAAATAGATACTTACCGTTCTTCCGGCGCAGGAGGCCAACACGTCAACAAAACATCTTCTGCCGTGAGAATTACATATATACCAACTGGCATAATAGTACAATGCCAGAACGACAGGTCTCAGCATAAAAATAGAGCAACGGCCATGAAAATGTTGAAATCTAAGCTATATCAAATAAAAGAGAAGGAACGTGAGAAAGAATTTTCAAACGCATATGATGAAAAGGGAGATATTGCGTGGGGCCACCAGATAAGATCGTATGTGCTGCAACCCTATACAATGATAAAGGATTTACGGACAGGAGCAGAGACCGCTAAAACGCAATCATTCCTTGATGGAGAAATTGATGATTTCCTTACATCATATTTGAAATGGAAGATCGGCAAATAGAATTTTTTTAACTACTTTAACTATTTTTAACTGAACACATTCTAATATTATGAATACTCTAAAAAAAGTTGACCCTGAAATTTACGCGGCAATCCGAGACGAAGTTAAACGGCAGCAGACTCACATTGAATTGATTGCTTCTGAGAATTATTGCAGTACCGCAGTAATGCAGGCACAGGGTTCAATAATGACTAATAAATACGCTGAAGGCTACCCTGACAAACGATGGTATGCCGGTTGTGGAGAGATTGACATAGCTGAAAAACTTGCAGTTAAGCGGGCAAAGGATATATTTGGAGCAGAGCATGTTAATGTTCAACCGCATTCAGGTTCGTCGGCAAATATGGCCGTATTGTTTTCTTCATTAATTCCGGGGAATAAGATTTTGAGTATGGACCTTTCTCATGGCGGACACCTTACGCACGGCTTCAAAAAGAACTTTTCAGGGCAGTTGTACGAAAAAATTACCTACGGTGTAAGCGAAAAGACCGGATATATAGATTATGATGAAGTAAGGAAACTAGCGAAAGAAAGTAATCCGCACATGATAATTGCAGGAGCAAGCGCTTATCCAAGAG
>JACKQG010006894.1_pt1 | contig 11715 bp, 7 predicted proteins | sample 8237621 | NCBI WGS metagenome assembly JACKQG01 (sample SAMN15677084, study PRJNA649215) | marine metagenome | biome: marine; feature: Black Sea; material: saline water; isolation source: suspended particulate matter (SPM) from the Black Sea western gyre | collected 2013-06-09/2013-06-10 | depth... | reverse complement strand
GTACAGTAAGGGTTAGTGGGTTTTGGTTGCTAACTGGTTGATAGTGTCTGGAGGATGTTGTTGACTGGGAGTCGTAGCAATAAATGCAAGTCAATCAATCAACCCATCTTATGAGGAAGGAGTAGACAAAAGCTGTTGCCCTGAGGCAAGTTAGGTTCGACCCATACTTCACCGTCATGTGCTTCAGCAATTCTCTTCACGATAGCAAGCCCCAATCCTCTACTACTCTTCTGATCGCTGGAAAGCTGGATACCACGTTCATAAACATTAATCCGATTTTTCTCCGGGATTGTATTGGCAAAATCTTTTACAGATATCAACACCGAATCATGCTCTACAACTGCTTCGATTAAGATCTTTTTTCCATCTCGGGCGTATTTGATCGCGTTGCTGATATAATTTTTAAAGACTTCCCTAATCAAGGTGTTCGCAGTAATAATAATACTTTGTGGAATATCCATTCGGAGATCCATTTCAGCCTCATAAAGTCGGGATGAGAACTCATCGGCAACCTCTGTGACCAAGTCATTTAAATTCAGATCTTCGAAAGGAATCCTTTCTCCAAATGTAGCCTGAGCTAGAGTTGTGGTGTTATCTAATACCTTGAGTAAGCGCTCACTACTCAAATGGATTTGATTGATGAGCGTATTCTCTGGTAATTCAGTGTGAGCTAAATCTGAAAAGCTATAAATTGAACTTACCGGATTTCTTAAATCATGTGTAATTATGTCTAGGAGTAATTCTCGTAAGCTATCAGAATCTCTCACTTGTTTTTCTGCCTGTTTGCGTTTTAAGGCATTGATAAATATTTCTCCGATTATTTTAACCATGGAAATGATCTCTTTCGGCCATGTTTTTTCTGATCTAACAGAGTCGAATCCGAGAAATCCAACCAGAGCTTCAGCATAGATAATTGGAACTACAATGAGTGATTGAATATCTTGATCCTGAAGAATTTCCTTTTCTGAATTTGCTTCAGGTGGAAGGTCAACTACACGAGGGATATGAATATTCTCAAAATTTTTGAGTTTCTCCATCCACCAGGGCAGAATTTCAACGGGGAGATCCTGTAGATTGTCCATCTGAGGTTCAATTCCTTCGCTGCACCACTCATGGGTGTTATTCATCTCTGTCAGGTTATCTGTAAACAGGAAAACATAACTTCGATCTACATCAACAAATTCACCAATATCCCTAAGTGCTATATTGATTCCCTTATCAATTTCCTCTATGGGTAAATTAATAAACTTGCTTGATATATGAGAAATGAGGTTGCCAAGTTCATTGAGCAAATGAAGTAACTCTCCCATCGCACGTTGCTCAGTGAGGTCGCGAATATATATTCGGACGCCGATGGGAACCTGATTTTGATCCAATACAAAGGAACCCTGACACTCTCCAACAAAACCACGCCCATCTTTTCTACGCATCATAAAATCGTGTAGATCTTGTTTCTTGTACCTGGTATAGGGTGTTTGGGTTTGATAGCTCTCTAAGCCAAAAGATTTTGCAACTTTTAAGGCATTCTCATATTCATGATCATTTTGAAATATGTCCCTTAGTGGTATACCCGTATCAACATCGCTTTGGGAGTGGCCAAGTAGAAAGAAAGCCATTCTGTTCATATAGATGATCATCCGCCTTGATAAATCGATCTCTATCAGGGCACCGGGGAGATAGTCCAGGAATTCATAAACCTCCCTTTTGAAATCATCCATGTGTTAATTGATCTCCCTTATTATTGTTTTCGAATGAATAGGTTCCCTGTGGCAGACAAGTGTGCATAATTTAAGAGAGAATTCATGACTTCGTAAGGTGTTTTGCCTGTGTGGGATATAAGAGGTCTGTCATAATTATAGAACTGCTCTCATGCTCTGACTCCTTTATTCATTCGACATCATCAATATAGGGCAATAGCTTTTAAAACTTATCCTGGTCAGTTCTGGGGGACTGCTCAAATTTACCGTCTAATTGGGAACGTTGGGGCGGGGGAGACTCAGCCCATTTCAGGTCATTCGGCTTCCTGAAAGTTTGCAATTAACTTACAATCGTTGTTCCGTCTTCGCTACCGCTACGCCGAGACAAGCCGGAATTGTCCACGTCGTCCATTTCTTGCTAGAAAACTTGAAAGTGGCCTAAAAACAAAATAAGGGTTGGATACAAAAGCCCAGTGTGAACTGGGCTTAGTAATCTTATGATGAAGGACGCTAAAAGCATCAGCTCTAGGCGCAGTGACTATTACTCCATTTATAATTTTTCAGCTACAACGATGCAGTAGGCGGGTTCAATACCAAGTTTTTCACCAAACTGAATATATTCAGTCATTTTTAATCCAACTTCATTCAAATATGTGTCTACTGCAGCTTTTGGGTTATCTGACATGTCCAGACCAAACTTCCAGGGCTCTCCCATTTTTTCAATAACCCCCTTAAACTTATCCGCCGCTTTTGAATATTCACCGTCAACCATGGTCTGGGAGTAAAAATCTTGAGCAATTTTGCTTCCGTTTGCACACAAGTTGCCCATTCTGCGGAGTGTTGCACTAACAGCATCAGGTTCTAGGTATAAAGAAACGCTTTGCCAAATGAACAAGGTCTTTCTTGATTTGTTAAATCCTGCTTCCACTAATTTGGAATCCCAGGATTCGTTTGAAAAATCAACCGGGATGTAGGTGATCCAGTCGCATTCTATGTCAGCTTTGTGCAATGTCTCAACCTTGACATTGAGGGTATTAACTTGATCGATCTCAAACACAGCTAGGTTTTTACCCTTTGTGAAATGGTGTGCTATCAGGTCAAAACCAGATCCAAGTAGGACAACTTGGTCCTTTTCATCCACATGTTCTTTCATAATCTTGTCAAATGTGAGCACCCGTATACCCGCCGTGGTATCAGGAGTTTCTTCGCCGGGTTCAACGAGTTTCCCCAGCTTCTTGGGGAAACCAAATAAACGCAGGGAAATAATAAGAGCGCCCAGAATCGACCACATACCGAAGTGTGATTCGCAGGGAAAATGTTTAGTAAATGCAACAGAAAATGAATCTGGTCTGGTGTTGAAGAAATGCATCATCCATCGATACTGAAGCGCTTTAACTGCCGAAAAGGAGACGCCAAGCTTCTTGCTTTTCCACAGTTCCTTGTACAGGGCTAGCAACAGACCAATAATCGCAAAAGGAATGAAAATTATTTGAATTGGTACATAGAGTATGACTTGAAAAAACTTGATAAAGAAACGTAATATTACTGGATGTTTAATTGTTGAGTGAGTATCTACGTAAGATGTTTTATTCATTCGAGCCCCCGCACAAGTTTGAATTCGTCTCTAAATGTAGCCATATAGATCAAAGAACCAAGGACGCTATCAAATCTACCCAATCGTCAGCTCGGCAGGTGCTAAATAGGTGCTATTACATGCCTCATATGGCCGATATGGCCACTAAACTGGGCAGTTTACAATATGGAGGTTCTGGATACAAAAAATCCCAGGAACCAGCCTACGCTCTTTGAGCTGCGGCTGGCAAGCCATTATACAGTAGGGGCTAGCGTATATTAGTTGTTAAAAAGTTGCTGGTGATGTTTCGTTTGCAAGGATGTAAAACTTGGAAAAATCGAATATTAGTCTATATTAGTCGATAATACGATAACAGGGAGTCGTAATGGATCAGAAAAGAGAAAATATTTTACTCGTTGCGGAGGGCGTTTTTGCCCGGTACGGTATCCGCAAAACAACAATGGATGATATCGCAAAAGGCGCACGATTGGCAAAATCATCCTTGTACTATTACTTCAAAAGCAAAGAAGATATATTCACGGAAGTAGTGCGCAAAGATGCTAAAAAATTTCAAAAGAACCTGTCAACTGCAATTGATAAAGCCACAGATCCACAAGATAAAATTTCTGCTTATGTAGTTGCTCGCATCCAGAATATGAAGGATTTGAGCAATTATTATGTTACGCTAACAGATGAATATCTGGAACAGTACGGTCTAGTGGAAAAGGCACGATCAGATTTTATGATTTTTGAGATTAAAACCCTTTCAGGATTGATTGAGGCAGGTGTAAGTGAAGGCGTTTTCGATGTGCCAGACCCTGGTATTACCGCTAAGAATTTTGCGATTGCACTCAAAGGATTGGAATATGCACTACTCACAGAAAGCAAAGATGGTAATATCAAACTGGACTGCCAACCAATGCTTGACCTATTATTCAGGGGGATCATATCCCGGTGATGGCATTCCGCCAAAAATTTGAGCGTTTCTCCCATCCTGCAAATAGATCCGTTTTAGTTGAACTGTAGGGGCGTTTTTTTTGACATGGAATCGAACAAAAGACGTAAATAGTCGAATAATCTATAATTGAAAAGGGAATCAATGAATAGCAACAATATCATACCTGGACTGCAAATAGGTCACCTAAGCACACCGCTTCCGATTATTCAAGGAGGGATGGGTGTTGGAATATCTATGGCTGGCCTGGTAGCTGCCGTTGCGGCAGCGGGAGGTATTGGTGTCATTTCAGCTATTGGTATTGGTATGCGTGAACCAAATTATTCCCACAATGCGAACGCAGCCAATAGGCGGGCGCTTAAAAGGGAAATTGAAAAAGCTCGAACCCTATCAGCAGGGGCAATTGGTGTGAATATTATGGTTGCTTTAACCGATTATGTTGAGCTTTTGGATGCGTCCATAGATGCAAAAGTGGACGCACTTTTTCTTGGTGCGGGTTTACCTCTCCTATTCTCTAAGCAAAATAGTCCACTGCGGATTAGAGAACTGGGAATACAGATAGTTCCCATTGTCTCATCTGCGAGGGCTACACATCTCATTTTTCGATATTGGGCAAAAAAATATGGACGGGTCCCTGATGCTGTTGTCGTTGAAGGGCCATTGGCAGGGGGGCATCTCGGGTTTAAACCAAGTGAAATTAGAGATCCCAAATACCAACTCGAAATCATCCTAGAAGAGGTAGCTCAAATCACAAAATCATATGAGCAACAATTTGGAGTAGAAATTCCAGTCATTGGTGCAGGCGGAATCTATAGTGGTACGGACATTTTCCAAATAATGCAAAGAGGTGCTGCTGGGGTTCAGATGGGTACGCGGTTTGTCGCCACAAGGGAATGTGAGGCCCATCAAAACTTTAAGGACAGTTATATCCAGGCTAGCGAAGATGATTTAGTTATAATTTCTAGTCCGGTAGGGTTGCCAGGAAGAGCAATAAGAAACAATTTTCTCAAAGATGTTGCGGCAGGAAAAAAGGAACCGGTGAAATGTCCATGGAAATGCCTCGCAACCTGTGATGTGGCTACAGCACCCTATTGTATAGCTGCTGCGTTGATAAATGCTCAGAAGGGGAATTTGAAGAAGGGATTCCCTTTTGCTGGCGCAAATGCATATAAAGTTTCTGAAATAGTAACTGTGAATGAATTAATGGATAGTCTTGTTCAGGAGTATCAAGATGCTGCAAGCATCTGGAATCAAGCGGCTTCAATAAATATTTCAGGGAAGGAACTGAATAATGAATTTGTTCAAATTGCTTAAATCTAGAGAGCCTTCGTCAGACAAGGCTCATAAAAACCTGTACACGCTAAAGGAAGAAATCGTTAACAGTGTAACCCATGGCGTAGGAGCTGTATTGAGTGCAGTAGTTCTGACTGTCCTCTTTGGTATAGCATGTTGGCAAAATGACCCATGGCGTCTCGCTGGATTCACTGTCTTTGGTGTTTCTCTATTTTTAGTTTACTTAACATCAAGTATGTACCATGGTATTACTAAACCTAGGCTCAAACAGATATTTAGAATATTGGATCATACGGCAATCTATTTATTGATAGCAGGGACCTATACTCCCATAATCTTTGTCTATATGCGAAATCCAATTGGCTGGACCATGTTTGCTGTGGTTTGGGTCATGGCGATTGCGGGAATCATCCATGAACTTTTTTTCTTTGGAAAATTTAACAAAATAACCGTTCCCTATTACGCTCTCATGGGAGGTTTGCTCCTATTTGCGCTAAAACCGATACTGCTTAATGTGCCTGAGGGTATGCTTACATGGCTGCTTGTAGGAGCCGCTGCATATTTAGTGGGTTTGATATTCTATGCCTGGGATAAACTACCTTATAACCATGCAGTGTGGCACATGGGTGTTCTCATCGGTTCAATGACTCACGTAGTTGGCATCTTCTCATTTATGACTTAACCGGTACAATTGTATAGAAAAGTCTATTTGACTCAGCAATCCTTTACAAAATCTGCTGTTTGTGTCACTGTTTGACCTATTTCGGGTCTAAACTGGGCAGTTTGTAACATGGGAGTTCTAGATACAAAAAACCCCAGGAACCGTTGTGGCACTGGGATTTAGTTGTGGTGGCCCCGTCTACGTCCTCCGGACTTCGCCGGGCAGGCAGGGACGGAATTGGCTGAGCCTCCGTCCTATCGGACTGCGCTCGCCTTACTCGATCCTGTGCTTTGCTAAAGATTTGTGCTAAGGTTCGTTTGAACCGCCGACCTGCCTACGCTTGGCAAGCTACGGCCGGCATGCCCTTATACAGTAGGGGCTAGCGGGTTTTGGTTGCTAAAAAATTGCTTTTCTTAAATCTTGCCTAATCACTTTGACTAAGAAGTGCTTGGCCAAAAGAATTCAAGAGACTTCTATCTAATCCTGAATATACTTTTTAATAATTTCTATTAAAATTCCGCCCAAAATTGGCTTGGTATAGAATTCGACTGCTCCAGCTGCGAAGGTGTCCTGCCGATTCTGTGGAAAGGCATGTGCTGATATGGCAATAGCAGGTAACGTTTGTCCGTGTTCTAAAGTTAGAAACTTAATCAGGTCTATGCCATTCTCATCACCAGGTAATGATATATCTACTATAGCCAACCTGAATTTGGTCTCGCTAAGCGCTTGCTTGGCTCTTTCAACGGTACTGACCATCGTTAAATCATAAAGATCACTTAAAATAACGGTATAATATTGTTGGGAGGAAATGTCATCTTCAACGACTAATAGCTTTGGCTTTAGAGTGGTCACAATCAACCCCCCTCATGCTTTAGAAAGATAAGTGTGAAAGTCGAGCCCACATTTTTTTGACTCTCCAGCTCAAGCTCTACATCATTGAGCTCAAGATAGCGTTTGGCAAGAGCAAGACCGAGACCAATTCCTTGATAGTTCTTGGTAAAACCCTCACTTTCCTGGGTGTAGGGGTCAAAGATCCTCTTTTGATATTTCTCAGAAATTCCAATCCCTGTATCCTGAATGGATAGTCTATAGCTATCCTTCTTTTGTATCAGCTTTATATCAATATTGCCTTCAAGAGTATATTTGATTGCATTCTCAATAATATTAAGAATAGACTGGTGCATACTATGATCGTCGACTAGAACCTTGGCTTGTTGATCGGTGGGGATATATGTGATTTCCAATCCCTTTTCATTCAACTGGGGCTTGACCTCTCCAATCACAGCTCTGACAATGTAATTCAGGTCATGTCCACGTTTCTCGATCTTAATTGATCCTGCATCTAATTGTGAGAGGTTTAATATGGATTCAACCGTCCGCATAAGCCGATTGCTTGAGTTTGTAATGAAACCAAAAATGTCCTTATCTTTGTCTCTTACCAGCTCTCCATATCGTTGTTGGAATAAATCTGAAAATCCAATGATGCTATTGAGAGGTGTTCGAATCTCATGGGATATATTTGAAATAAATTGATCTTTGACCTGATTGGCTTGTTTGGCTTCGATTAACGCGCTCTCAAGTTGGTTTTGGATTAGTTTCCTTTTAGAGATATCCTTAAAAGTCACAACCGCTCCCAAAATATTACCCTGCTCATCCCGGATGGGGGTACTGATGTACTCAACCGGGAAACTGCTTCCATTCTTGTGCCAGAAAACCTCGTCATCAACAGAGTGAACGCCACCATCCGTAAAAGCTGCATAGATTGGGCACTCTTCCCGTGGATAGGGGGTTCCATCAGGTCGTGAATAGTGTAATACATCATGTTGTGATTTTCCAATGAGGTCGTTTGGATCCCATCCAATCATCTTGGCCGCCGCTGGATTAACAAAGGTTGTCTTACCTTCTAGATCCAAACCGTATATTCCCTCACCCGCTGTTTTAAGTATCATCTCATTGTGCTTGCGGAGAGAGGCTAATCCGACTTCTGCGCGTTCGTGTTCTAATGCATTAATTATCATTTCACCAATTATCTTTATAAGCGAGACGATCTCTCCAGACCATGCCTTTTCAGCACGAACGGAGTCCGATCCAACAAATCCAACAAGAACTTCTGTATAGATCATAGGAACAACAATGAGTGATTGAATGTTCTGATCCTGTAGGATCTCTTTTTCAGAACTTGCTTCAGGTGGAAGATCAGCAACACGTGGGATATAAATGTTCTCAAGACGGCAGAGCTTCTCCATCCACCATGGCACGGCTTCAACGGGAATGCCCTGCAGCTTATCCATTTGAGGTTCAATCCCTTCGGCACACCATTCATGAGTATTACTCATCGTTGTCATGTTATCAGAGAATAGGAATACATAACTCCGGTCTGCATCTATGAGTTCAGCAATGTCCTGGAGTGCTCCATTGATTCCTTTATTCACTTCTTCAGAATGTAGATTGATAAACTTACTTGATATTGCAGAGGTGAGGCTTTCAAGTTTAATGCGAAACTGCAGTGACTCCTCAGCTTGCTTACGTTCAGTGATGTCACTTCCAGTGGCCTGGATCTCCTTCAACACCCCTTTTTCATCAAATATGCCCCGGTCTACCCACTGGCGCCAAATCTTCTTACCTTCCGTTGTTATAGATTCGTGTTCATCGCTTATGACCGGGTTCTCTAAAGTAAGATCAGCGATCTTCTTCTTAAGTCTCTGTTTTGAAGTTTTAGAGACATCGTATAAAAAGCTTTCCCCCAGCACTTGCTCTTCAGTAGTATTAAAGGTACGGCAATAACTATCATTAACAAATGTACGTGTCCCGTCAGGTAAATAGCGCATGATGTACTCTGTTTGATCCTGGACCACACTACGGTAGCGTTCCTCACTCTTTTGCAGCGCCTCCTCCGTCTGCTTGCGTTCGATAGTGAGTATCAACTGTCCCGTTATGGCCTTAAACCGTTCCAGGTCGGATTCCGTAAAAAGCTCTTTGCTAGACATGTCCACCAAACCGATAGCTTCTCCATTCGAAATGAGGGGCACAACTATTACTGAGTTGTAGTTTAAAATATTGTAAATCTTTGGGATAAGTCCTTTAACTATCCTGTTCTCTGTAAAATCAGAAATTAATCTCTGGATCGTCTTGGGATCATTGATGATTCGCGGTTTTTGCTCCTGTATTATTTCCCAATACTGGCTCCCGCCTTTCATCCGAATGCTTACCTTTGGTACACTCATTCCGATCAGCTTCTCAAGCCGGTTTTTTAACTGTGATTGCAGTTCGAGGTTCTGCATTACCAGATATTCTTTGTCCTCGCTCAGAAGGTACAGTGTTGCTCCGGAGCTAGAAAATAGCCTCTTTATTTCATCTACAAATACGGTCAGGATACTCTGAAGACTTTCACCACGATTGGCGGCATTATTAAGTGAATTGATCAGGAGTAGGTCATCCGTTTTTTGCAGAGCTTCCTCCTCCACCTGTTTGAGCTTGGTGATGTCCTGCATAATCCCTACAGAACCTATGTTGTTACCAGAGTTGTCTTTCCATGGGTAGGAATGATCAGATATCCACTTTACTTCACCTGATTTTATTTGAATTTTATATTCTCCAGACCACTCACCTACCTTCCCCGCCTTCCTGGAGTTAATTTGATCCTCAACCGAAAGTTTTGCTCGTCCTGGATGACTTATCTGTTCAACAAGATTATTAAAGCCAATTTCATTAATCTCCGCCATGGAATAACCAGTAAGATCGGTGATGGCGGGACTGATGTAATCATACTTCATTGTATCATACCGCAAGCGATAGAGTACATCTCCAGTACTTTTAGCAATAACGTTAAGACTCTCTTCGCTTTGTTTAAGTTTAAAGCTTATCTGTTCGGCAATCTGTTGTGCGGCATAGCGTGTATTGAGTAAAGATTTGGCAAGGGCAAAAAGCAATATACTGATAATGACTCCACTGAAGAGTACAATCCAGGCATATATGTATTCTCTAATTATATTTTCTCTTGATTGTGCAATGACTAATGTCCAGTGATGATTATTGAATTCAATCTGTGCATTTTGGGTGAGATGGGTCTTTTCCTGAATATCAAAATGGCTTGAAAGATGAGACTCAAATAAAAGTGATTGGGGCGAATTCTGTGAACCATCGTAAATATCCAGATGAAAGAGATTACCCTGTCTTCGCATTATATTATCTAAAATACCGTACATAAGATCATCCATCCGATAGGGACTATAAACCCAGCCGATGAGCGCACTGCGGCGTTGTTCAGTGGTATTGGTTTGTGCGCCTTTACGATACAATGGTACATACATTAATGCCCCTGCCTGCACGTCTTCTCCGGTTTCCTGTACTAAAGTAATTTTCCCGGAGAGGGCTGCGATATCCATATCCCGCGCACGTTCCATTGCTTCTCTGCGCACAGGCTCGGAAAACATATCATAACCGAAGGCACGCAGATTACGGTCTAAGAAGGGTTCAAGAAAAACAATTGAGGAATATGTGTCCCGTTCACCCTCCGGCCAGACGCTGTATTTAGGAAAACCTTCACTTCTTATTTTTTGAATATGCTGCTCCAGCTGATTCTTTTGGATCGACAAGGAAAATCCGAAGCCTAGTGTGCCGGGAAGATTTTTGTGCACTTTAGCTTGTTCTACGTATGTTTTCCACTCTTCTCGTGTTACTACATCACTTCCGCTAAAAAAAGCGGCTCCGCTACGGAGCACTTGTGCATGGGCATGCAAACGGTTATTGATCTTTTCACTAATTTCTTTTCCGAGAAATTCGAATTTATTTTCAGCTATGTAATCAGTATTCTGCTTAATAGAATATGATGAAGCTAGTGTGATGAATAAACCTACAATTAACAAAAGCCAAGGCAGCCAAATATTTTTATGTTTCATTGGATATCCCTCAATATTTATAATCCTGTACTTTGTCAAAGCAATTCAGGACACATACACTTCCTTGACCGACACCGAACGTTGGACCTCTTGATAAAGTGTATTTTGTTAAGAATATGTTTCCATTCCCGCTCTATGCAAAATTCTGCACTTCTTGAGTGAGTTTTGAATATTCACACCTTAACTGGCTTCTTAAAGGCAAAAGATACACACATATAGCCCACGGAGCAAGGGTAACCCCTGATGGAATAAATAGACACTCCAATCTAGCGAACTCGCCAACAAACGAGGAAAAAACTGCCAGGATTATCCAAGTTGTTCAGCTTTGCTCGTCAACTCCATAAGTAAAGCTAACAGAAAAGAATTCTTTAAGGAAGTTGAGCCCCGAAGGGCTCATTTCTCCATCAAATCCATCGCTTCAACAGCATTCTGTCACCCTATACCCGTCACACTTTTTACAAACCCTTACTGGCTATGGGATTCTATCCAGTCGACCCTTCTCAGGTGTCCATAAAGTGTCCCACCATGTCCCCTTTTGTCCACATTGGATATATTACCGTAAAACCACCTAGAAACAAAAACCTGGACTTCCCCCAGTTTTATAGACAACCCTTATGTTCCAAAATATGACTGTTTTT
>JACKQG010006891.1_pt1 | contig 11723 bp, 9 predicted proteins | sample 8237621 | NCBI WGS metagenome assembly JACKQG01 (sample SAMN15677084, study PRJNA649215) | marine metagenome | biome: marine; feature: Black Sea; material: saline water; isolation source: suspended particulate matter (SPM) from the Black Sea western gyre | collected 2013-06-09/2013-06-10 | depth... | reverse complement strand
AAACCATATACTAGACTTTTACACTAAAGAGTCCACTTTGGTTTGACGGATTACAGTTCTAATGCAGATGTGTAATCGCCTGTTTCCTTTAGTTCCTTCACTTTAGATAATGTGTTGTAGTTTTCTATTGTAAGTGTATTATTATCTTGTCCAAACGAATTATTTACATACAGAAAACTAATTAATAAAACTCCTATAATTTCTAACTTCAAATTTTCAATTTTTATTTTTCATTTTTTAAAAAAGGGAGTGCGAATCTGCTATTTAAATCGCGAAAATAGATTATATAGTATTTTGGTAAAACAAATATTTTGAAATTCTTATCCTCCCAGGAAAAAAACATCTTATTAATTAATATTAAACTTATTTTATATAACATAAAAATATTTGTGTTTAACACTTTTGATGTTAGAATTATAGAATGGTTTAATGCTGGATTATCAGTTTCTTTTCTATAGTTCCATCATCATAATAATAGAGCAATGGTTCTTTTGAATTCGCTTTACATTCTTTACCCAAAAGATTGGTTATCCTTAAAAGTTTTCTTTCAGAGAAAATGTCATTTACTGCTGTTGTGCTACTACAATTGTTGCTAAAATAATGCTGTGAATCAATATTAAACCAGTTAATATTTGCCCAAGTACTATCATCAATATTTATACAGTAAAGATTAGAGTTATTTAGAACCGAAAAACTAATAAAATTGGTATTATTCCCATTCCTAACATCTAATGCGTAAAGCGAATTATTCTCACAATTAAGCAATACTAATGAAGGGTTGTAAGAAACATTTATATCTCCAATCTGGTTATTAGAACAGAACAGATAAAGCAAATTGTTGTTACTACTTACATCAATAGTGTATAGATAATTATTTGAACAACCTAAAGATGTTAAAGCCGAATTGCTATTAAAGGTCATAGTAGATATTTGATTATCAGAACAGTAAACTTCTTCTAATTGAAAGTTATTGCTGAAATCTAATGTGGTAATTTGATTATTAGAACAATATAAAGAAGATAAATGATTGTTATTATTAAAATCTAAAGTACTAAGCAGATTTCCAGAACATCCTAAAGTAATTAAAGCAGTGTCAGTACTCAAATCTAATGCAGTTATCTGATTATTGTCACAATACAATGTGTCTAACCAGGAATTGTTTATTAAACTTAATGCAGTAAGTTGATTGTTGGTGCAACTAAAAGTAGATAAATAAGTATTACTATTTACATCTAAAGAGGTTAATTGATTATTATCACAATAGAAGTTTACCAAAGATAAATTATTACTTAGATTTAAAGAAGAAATCTGGTTATTTGTGCAACTAAAATAGGATAAAGAAGTCATAGAACTAACATCCAAAGAGCTTAGTTGATTATTGTCGCAATAAAATTCTATTATAGAGGTGAAATTTACTGTGTTTATTGATGCAATATTATTGTTGATACAGTAGAAATAATTTAGTGAGGTGAAATCCTCTATTCCTGTTAAATCAGAAATATTTTTAAAATTCAGATCTAAAACAGTAACTGTATTTATGTTTGCAGTTTGAACATAATTATCCATTATGTTATCATATCCTAAATTGATTAATTCTTGTTCGAAATTATCATCAGGTACATAAGTTTGTGTCAATTGTGCTAAACTTAATAGCGGCAAACAAAGTAAGGTAATAAGTGATTTTTTAATTTTCTGCTTCATTCTTTTGTGGGTTTTTATTAATAATTTCAGCAAAAATAAAGCATATTATTCTTTACCAAAACTAGCATCTCTCAAATCTTATGCATCCAACTACAAATTTAATCCTTCAATCAAATCATCATCAGCAGTGCTAGGCATGGTTACTTTTAAGTCAGGATTCATTTGCATAGCTCTTTTTATTGCAAAATTAGCTTCTTTATTTCTTGCCCAACTTCTTCTGGAGATTCCATTATTTACATCCCAGAATAGCATAGATTTTAATCTTCTATCCGCATCAGCTGTACCATCTAAAAGCATTCCAAATCCTCCATTGATTACTTCACCCCAGCCAACACCACCACCATTATGGATAGAAACCCAAGTAGCACCTCTAAAGCTATCTCCAATAACATTGTGTATTGCCATATCAGCTGTGAACTGTGAACCATCATAAATGTTGGATGTTTCTCTGTATGGAGAATCCGTTCCTGATACATCATGATGATCACGCCCCAAAACTACAGGAGCTGATAACTCACCACTAGCAATAGCATTGTTAAAGGCTTCTGCAATTTTCATTCTCCCCTGAGCATCAGCATATAAAATACGGGCTTGTGAGCCTACAACCATTTTGTTTTCTCCAGCTGCTTTTATCCAGTTGATATTGTCGCTCATCTGCAATTTTATTTCAGTAGGGGAGTTCTGCATAATTTCCTCTAGTACTTCACAAGCAATTCTATCTGTTATTGCTAAATCCTTTGCATCATTGGATGCACAAACCCATCTAAAAGGTCCAAAACCATAATCAAAGCACATTGGCCCCATAATGTCCTGCACATATGATGGATATTTAAAATCACCATTTGGTTTTAAAATATCAGCATCAGCACGACTTGCTTCTAGTAAAAAGGCATTTCCATAATCAAAAAAATACATTCCTCTTTCGCTTAAAGTATTTACAGCATTGGTATGGCGAACTAGTGTTTTTTGCACTTCTTTTTTGAACTGATCAGGATTATTAGCCATCATTTCATTAGCAGCTTCATAACTCATTCCTACAGGGTAATAGCCACCTGCCCAAGGGTTGTGCAGTGAGGTTTGGTCAGAGCCAATTTCAATATGAATATTTCTTTCCACAACTCTTTCCCATAAGTCCACTATATTTCCATCATAAGCAATTGAAACAGCTTCTTTATTTTCTCTTGCTGCTACAGCTCTATCTAGTAATTCATCTAAATCGGTATATACTTCATCTACCCATCCTTGTTCTTGTCTTTTGTAGGTTGCTTGTGGATTTACTTCAGCAACTATACATACTCCCTTTGCAATTACTCCTGCTTTTGGTTGTGCGCCACTCATTCCGCCAAGCCCGGCAGTAACGAATATTTTTCCACTTAAATCTTCTGCTTTAGGGTCAATTTTTCTGGCAGCATTCAGTACGGTAATTGTTGTTCCGTGTACAATTCCTTGAGGACCAATATACATGAACGAACCTGCTGTCATTTGTCCGTATTGTGTAACGCCTAAAGCATTGAATTTCTCCCAATCATCAGGCTTAGAGTAGTTAGGAATCATCATTCCATTTGTTACTACAACTCTAGGAGCATCTTTATGTGAAGGGAATAGTCCCATAGGATGACCAGAATATAAAACTAAGGTTTGCTCATCATTCATTTCGGCCAAGTACTGCATACAGAGTAGGTATTGTGCCCAGTTTTGGAATACGGCTCCATTTCCTCCATAAGTGATTAATTCCTCAGGATGCTGTGCAATAGCAACATCTAGGTTATTGGAAAGCATCATTTGTATTGCAGCTGCTTGTTTGCTTTTGTGTGGAAAATCCTCCAAATGCCTAGCTTTTATTTCATAATCAGGCATGAAACGATACATATAAATTCTTCCGTAAGTTTTTAGTTCCTCAGCAAACTCAGGAGCTAAAGTAGTGTGCATATGCTCAGGAAAATAACGCAAGGCATTGCGAATAGCTAGTTGCTTTTCCTCTTTGTTAAGAATATCCTTACGATTAGGTGCATGGCTAACACTAGGGCTTATATTTTTTTTTGCAGGAAGTTCTGATGGGATTCCTTGTAAAATGGCTTGTTTAAGATTTGTCATTTTTATTCTTTATTTCTTTTTTATAAGGACAGTGTTTGCAGTTGTTATTGCAGCAATATCCTCTCTTTAAATGGTATTTTTCAGTAAAAACAATATAGCCTTCAGGGGAGTGGTAATACTCATCCTTATCTAGTTTGTCTATTTTTGAAAATCCTTTCATAGGGTTGGCGAATTTACGATATTTGCATGAATGAAAATAGAAACTCAGGAAATATCAATACCACTATTAAAAGAGAAGGAAGTTTGCTTATTTATTAAGCGAATTGATAAGGTACATCCTTTTGTTTCAGGGAATAAATGGTTCAAGTTAAAATATAACTTGCTTGAGGCTAAAAAACAGAATTACAAAACCCTTTTAACTTTTGGAGGTGCATACTCCAATCATATTGCAGCTACTGCTTTTGCAGCACATGAAAAAGGCTTTAAAAGCATAGGAATTATAAGAGGAGAGGAGCATTTTCCTTTGAATTCTACTTTGCAATTTGCTAGAGAAAATGGCATGGAATTACATTATGTAAGTAGGAGTGAGTATAGAGAGAAATCAACTCCTGATTTTTTAGAAAAACTAAAAACAAAGTTTGGTAGTTTTTATTTGATTCCAGAGGGAGGAACAAATGAGTTGGCAATACAAGGAACAGCTGAAATTTTGGAGGAGAATGATACCCAAGATTATATTTGTTGTGCAGTGGGTACTTGCGGTACAATTTCAGGAATTATTAATGCTTCAAATCCTAAGCAAACTGTAATTGGTTTTCCTGCAATTAAGGGGTTTGATTTATTGCAAAAAGATATTGAAAACTGGACAGTAAATAAAAATTGGAAATTAGTAAATAATTATGTTTGTGGAGGTTATGCTAAGATAGATAAAGAATTAATTCAGTTTATAAATAGTTTTAATGCGACACAAAATATTCCTTTGGATGTTGTCTATACTGGAAAAATGATGCTAGGTATTTTGGATTTGATAGGTAAAGATTATTTTCCAAAAGGAAGCTCAATTCTTGCTATACATACGGGCGGTTTGCAAGGGAATAAAGGAATGAGTGAAAGGTTAGGGGTTAGTTTGCCTACAAATTAATATTCATAGATTGTATAATTATTCTAAATTTGCCAATATGAAAATAATTTTTTTTGGCACACCACCTTTCTCTGCTTACATTTTAGAAAAACTACAATCCTCATATAATGTTGTTGGAGTTGTTTGTCCTCCCGATAGAGAAAAAGGAAGAGGAAGAAAAATAATTTCTCCAGCTGTAAAACAAAAAGCGGAAGAACTTAATATTGAAGTGTTTCAGCCAACTAACTTAAAAGATATTGCTTTTATAAATTCACTTGAAAACCTAAATGCAGATTTATTTATTGTAGTAGCTTTTAGAATGTTACCCTCAATTATTTGGAAAATTCCTAAAAAGGGATGTGTGAATTTACATACTTCACTTTTGCCAAATTACAGAGGAGCAGCCCCTATTAATTGGGTATTAATAAATGGAGAAGAGCAAACAGGAATTACTACTTTTTTTATCAATGACAAGATAGATCAAGGTGATATTCTTTTGCAAGAGACAATAGAATTAGATGGAAAATTTACAGCAGCAAGTTTGCATAATGTTATGATGGAAAAAGGAGCTGATTTACTTTTAGAAACAGTTAAGAATATCGAAAAAGGTACTGTTAAAGAGATAGAGCAAAGTATTTCTATTTCTGATAAAATTGCACCAAAATTAAATAAAAGTCTTTTTAAAATAGATTGGAATAAACAGGGGAGAGGTATTCATAATTTGATAAGAGGATTATCACCTTGTTTGTCTAATAATACATTACTAAAAGATGTAGCTATTTGTCCTTCTGCTTGGTTTTATTTGATTGTAGAAAACCAGAAGCAAATTAGAGTAAAATTACTTCTTTCTAATTTTGAATTGGGGACAAATTCATTGGAGGTTGGGAGTATTGTTACTGACAATAAAACACATCTTAAAATTGCAGTAAAAGATGGGTTTATTTCCATTTTAAAGTTACAATTAGAAGGGAAAAAAGCAATGGATGTCAAAAGTTTTTTGGCTGGTTTTCAAATGAAAAATAATTTTAGAGTTTGCTAATGGATCTCAAGCAAAGAAAACAACTAATTACCTACCTTTCTGACTTTATTACTAAGGAACGGTTAAATCTTTTTTACACAAATCTGGAGCAAAGAACGAGCAAGCTAACAATTGTTTTAGAGGATATATTTCACTCTCAAAATGCAAGTGCGGTACTAAGAACTGCAGATTGTTTTGGTATTCAGAATATACATATTATTGAAAATAGAAATCAACATAATACACATCCTAATATTTCTTTGGGCTCATCCAAATGGCTTACTCAAACTTTTTATAACACAAAAAAAAACAACACAAAAACATGTTTGCAGAACTTAAAAGATAATGGTTATAAAATTTTAGCAACTACTCCACATGATGCAAAAAATATAAATGAAGTTGATTTAAAAAGTACAAAAATAGCTTTACTTTTTGGAGCTGAACAAGAAGGGCTTTCGCCATTGGCATTGCAGATGGCAGATGAAAAAGTAAAAATCCCTATGTATGGCTTTACTGAAAGCTACAATATTTCAGTAGCAGCTGCCCTTTGTATGCAAACTATTATTCATAATATCAGAGCGAACAAAAATGATTGGCAACTTACAGAGAAAGAGAGAGATGGAGTGCTTTTGAATTGGCTCAGAAATAGCATAAAAGAATCAAATTTTATCGAGAAAAGATTTTACAAAGATATAATCGGCTAACACAGGCATAAATTATTATATTTGCCGCTTAAACAAAATACACCTATGGGAAGAGGAGATAGAAAAACAAAAAAAGGTAAAATTCGACTTGGTTCTTTTGGAAAAATAAGACCAAGAAAAACAGCAACTGATACTTTTGTAGCAAAAAAAGTAGATAATAAAAAAGTGGAAAAAGTAGAAGAAAAAGAAACGAAAAAGGAAACTACTACCAAAAAAACCACAAAAAAGAAAGTTACAGCAAAGAAAAAAGTTTCAAAAAAGAAAGTTCCTGCAAAAAAAGTTTCAAAAAAGAAAGATTAATCCTAAGGTTTAAGGAGATAATCGCTCTATTTTCCAATTATTTTTGTGTAAACTGTATTTTATTCTTTGATGAAGGCGAAATGGTCGTCCTTGCCAAAATTCAATAGAGGAGGGCATTATTTTATAACCACCCCAATGTTTTGGGCGTTCAACTTTTTTACCTTTAAACTTGCTCTCTATTTCATCCATAGCATTCACAAATTTAAAGTATAAACTCACCACTGTGCTTTGCTCAGAAACCCAAGCACCAATTTGACTTTCCCTTGGGCGTGAGTTAAAATATTTATCGGAATTGGCTGCAGAAATCTTTTCAGCTTTTCCTATAATTCTAACTTGCCTTTGAGATTCTGGCCAGTGAAAATTAAGTGCAACAGTGTTGTTTTTCTCAATATCTATTGATTTCTTACTTTGGTAATTTGTAAAAAATGTAAAACCATTCTCATCAAATCCTCTTAAAAGCACTACTCTTGATGATGGAATGTTTTTATTTGAAACAGTTGAAAGTACAAAAGCATTTGCTTGATCATTATTTTCTAACGCTTGTTTTATCCAATTAGAAAACATACTTACAGGATGTTTGGGAAGATTTTTTATATCAATTTTATACTTGTTGAAATCTTCTCGTAAATTTTCTATTTTACTTTTAAAATCGTTCACTTTCTATTTATATATTAGCCCCAAAACTAATAAAAATAACTTTCTTAAATGTTAAAACCACAAAAAGGAAGATTGCTAATTTCCGCACCTTCAATGGAGGACTCCAATTTCTTTCGTTCTGTTATTTTAATTGCAGTGCATAATGAGCATGAGAGTGTTGGTTTTGTTTTAAATCAGCCCACCAAAATAAAAGTACATCACCTAATTGAAAACTTTCCGAAATCTAATTTTCCAATTTATATTGGAGGGCCAGTAGAGAGAAATTCTTTACATTATATACATACAATTGGTGAAAAAATTGATGGAGCACAAGAGATTATAGATGGACTTTATTGGGGAGGTGATTTTAAGATAGTTAATAAAATGGTGGAGAATAATGAAATAAATAATAGTAATATTCGATTTTTTGCTGGCTATTCCGGCTGGAATGAAAATCAATTAATAACAGAAGCTAGGGAAAACTCTTGGGTTATTGTGCCTTCCAATAAAGAATGTTGTATGCAATTAAGTTCAAATAAAGAGCTTTGGAGTTCTTTTATTAAAAAAATGGACATTAAATATGCCATTTGGACTAATCTGCCAACGGATCCTTCTTTAAACTAATTGATTGATTTTTTCTATTAGCATTTGTGCAACTTTTTTCTTTGTAAATTCTGTATTCTCAATCTTACTCACCCATCTAATTCCAGAAATTGCATTACTTAAGAACACTTCATCCGCCTGTAAAATGTCATTTTTTTCTACAAGACTTTCTTCTATTAAAAAACCCATGTTTTTCAAATTTAAAATATAATTTCGCATTGTTCCGCCTACACATCCTTCTGTTAATTTTGGGGTGTAAATTGTATCATTTTTTACATAAAAAACATTTGAGTTTGCACTTTCAATTATTCTATTGTCTGTATTAAACATCAAGCAGTCATCCTTTCCTTTTTGCTTTGCATCAATCAAGCACATTACCGATTGCAGGGCACTAGTTGTTTTATAATTTGATAATTTGGTTTTTGGTTTTAAAAGTTTAGTAAAAAATCCTAATTCCAAACCGTTATTATTTAAGTCAAATAAATTGTTTTCTGATTTTTCAGCAGTAATTAAGTAAGACGCATTTTGTGTTTTTGGTAAGTATTTTCCTCCTTGATTTCTAAACAACACTATTTTTACATATCCTGCTTTTTTTATTTTCACCTGAGTAAGTAAATTGGCAATATCATGTTGAAAATCATTTTTGCTTGCAGTTATTTCTAAATTCAAAAATGATGCACCTAAAAACAATCTATCTAAGTGGGAATCTATATTAAACGGTTTACCATTTATTATTTTTATACTTTCAAACAAGCCATCTCCATACAAAAAACTTCTATTACTTATAGAAATATGAAAATCGTCTTTTCTTAAGATTTTATTATTGAAAATAATATAAGTCATCAAAATGTTTTTAAAATTGTATTTTGCGAACTTATTTAATTATTTTATATGAATAAGATTTTTACTATTTTTTTAATTTTTTGGAGTCAAATCCTTTTTGCACAAACTATTATTTCTGGCAGTATTTTAGATAATAATACAAAGGAAACTTTAATTGGCGCTAATGTTGTTATAAAAGGAACATCCATTGGTACCGCTACAAACTTAGATGGGTTTTTTAAAATAACTACTTCATCTGACTTTCCTATAACTTTAACTGTAAGCTATTTAGGGTATGCTAATAAAGAGATTGTTATTAAAAGCAATAAAAAAAATAGAATCATTTTACTTTCGGCTGATAGTAAAACATTAAGAGAAGTAAGGGTTGTTGATAGTCGGCTCACGGAAAAACAAAAAGAATCACCTCTTACTATTGAAGCTATGGATATCATTGCCATTAAAGAAACGCCAGCAGCAAATTTTTATGATGGATTAGGTGCATTAAAAGGAGTAGATATTACAGCTGCTAGCTTAGGGTTTAAAATTATTAATACAAGAGGATTTAATAGTACATCTCCTGTTCGTTCGTTGCAAATAATTGATGGAGTGGACAACCAAGCTCCTGGGCTTAATTTTTCTTTAGGTAATTTTTTGGGCGCATCTGAATTAGATGTAATGAAGGTTGAAATTATACAAGGTGCAAGCTCAGCTTATTATGGTCCTAATGCTTTTAATGGTGTAATCAGCATGACTACTAGAAGTCCTTTTATAAAACCGGGACTTTCGGTATTATATAAATTTGGAGAACGAAACCTTTTTGAGAATGCTTTTCGGTTAGCTCAGGTTTTTAAAAATAAAGATGGAGAAGATAAGTTTGCTTATAAAATCAATTTCTCCTATATGCAGGCTTACGATTGGGAAGCCAATAATTTAGCAGCAGTGGATGGCACGGATACAGATGAAAATAATCCTGGAGGATATGATGCGGTAAACCGTTATGGGGATGAAGATACGGATGGCAATTTAAATGATATGACCTCTAACCTTAATTTGAATTACATTCAATATCCTGGGGTTGGAAAATTCCATAGAACTGGCTATATGGAAAAAGATATAGTGGATTATAACACTAGAAACTTAAAAGTTGGAACGGCACTACATTATAAAATTAAAGAAAATACGGAACTTATTTATGCCTTAAATTATGGAACAGGAACTACTGTTTATCAAGGAGAAAATCGTTTTAGCTTAAAAGGAATACAGTTTTGGCAAAACCGATTAGAAATTAACAAAAAAGATAAGTTTTTTTTAAGAATTTATCGCTCACAAGAAGATGCAGGAAAATCCTATGATGCCGTATTTACTGCTTTAAAATTACAAGAATTATCTGGAGATAACCAAAGCTGGTATTCAAATTATAAAAATAAATTTAGAAATAAATTTTCTTGGGCAGATGTAAATTGGGAAGCGCCTTCCCTTATTGGGTTTGGAGGGAATCCACCACAAGCTATTTGGGGTTTTATGGGGGACACTATCACATTTGAAAATTGGTACATATTGAGTGACTCAGTATTATTAGCAAATACTGACGCAATAATTTCTGCTCATGATGATACAAGAGCAATTGCTGATCAAAATATGCTTGTTCCTGGAACGAAAGAATTTGATTTAGCATTAAAAGAGATTACTTCCAAAACTTCTTTTTTGGAAGGGGGAACTGGCTTTTACGACAAATCTGCATTAAACCATATTCATGGAGAATATTATTTATTAAGGAATGACTTTGAAAAAATAAGGATTGGGGCTAATTTCAGACAATATACCCCAGATTCAAAAGGAACAATATTTATTGATACTAATGATGTTCCGATTATCAATAAGGAATTTGGTGTCTATTCAGGAATTGAGAAGGATTTGTTTGGCGAAACCTTAAAACTGAATGGCACCTTCCGATTGGATAAAAATGAGAATTTTGATTTTTTGTTTTCCCCTGCTATGTCAATAGTATATAAGCCAACTGAGAAAGATATTATTCGCCTTTCTTTTTCTTCAGCAATTAGAAATCCCACTCTTTCTGATCAGTATTTATATTACAATGCAGGAAGAGCAATCTTGATTGGAAACATTTCCGGACATGGTTCTGATGAAGGGCCTCACTTTGATAATTCCAAAGAAAATATGGTAACTGTTCAATCTTTAATAAATTACTATTTGCCAGCAATTCCTCATATAGACAGTTTAAAATTTTTCAAAATTGACCCTATTCGCCCAGAAAAAGCTAAATCAATTGAAATCGGCTATAGAACAACTCTTTTTTACAGACTATATGTTGATGCAAATTATTATTATTCAAAGTATACCGATTTTATTGGTTACAAGATTGGTGTTAAATTTAATTACTATCAACAAGCCATTTCACTTCCATCTATTCAAGCATACCGAATTGCAGCAAATGCAGAAAATGCTGTTACCACTCAAGGTGCTTCCATTGGGCTTAATTATTTTCTAAACTTTAATTTTACACTAAATGGGAATATATCATGGAATAAGTTAAATGAAGAAGGTACAGAAGATCCTATTATCCCAGCCTACAATACGCCAGAATTCAAATATAATTTGGGACTTGTAGGAAGGGAATTGAATTTTAGTAACAATCATAATATTTTTAAAAACTATGGTTTTAGTATCAACTATAAATGGGTGGAAGGTTTTAAGTATGAGGGCTCTCCTCAATTTACTGGTTTTGTGCCTACTTATAGTTTAGTTGATGCACAAGTAAGTAAAGAAA
>JACKQG010006890.1_pt1 | contig 11724 bp, 12 predicted proteins | sample 8237621 | NCBI WGS metagenome assembly JACKQG01 (sample SAMN15677084, study PRJNA649215) | marine metagenome | biome: marine; feature: Black Sea; material: saline water; isolation source: suspended particulate matter (SPM) from the Black Sea western gyre | collected 2013-06-09/2013-06-10 | depth... | reverse complement strand
TTCATGTTCGATAGATATAACATAATCATAACCGACAAGCCGTAGCGTGCTGATTATATCTTTCCAAACTTTCGCGTCATGCCCGTAGCCTATGCTGCGGAAAGTCCAAGCACGGTTGATAATTTGGTCGTAGGGTTTATTGTCATTGCAGCCGTTGACGGCGATATTCAATTTATCAACGTAGCAATCCTTACCATGCACATGAAAAATCGCATCACCCAATCGGCGGATAGCTGCTACTGCATCAACTCCGTTCCAAAACAGGTGGCTTGGGTCAAAGTTGGCGCCAATCACAGGTCCAGCCGCATCACGAATTTTGAGCAGCGTTTCCACGTTGTAGATTAGCATACCAGGATGCATCTCAAAAGCAACCTTGATTCCGTGTTCTTCAGCGAATTTTCCCGCCTTTTTCCAGTATGGGATTGCCACTTCGTTCCATTGATAATCAAGCATTTCTAAAAAGTGAGGCGGCCAGGGACAGGTCACCCAATTCGGCATGGTATCGTTGGGTGCGCCTGCTGGCAGACCGGAAAAGGTGTTTACAACCGGTACTTCTAACAATTGCGCTAAACGCACACCTTTGCGAAATACTGTATCAGCTTCTGTGGCAATATCTTTATCCGGATGAATTGGGTTGCTATGAACGCTAAGTGCGCTGAGAATCAAACCGCGCGAAGTAATAGCCCTCATGTACTCCTCGCGTTTGCTCCGACTATCAAGCAATTCATCCACAGGACAGTGGTTGCTGCCTGGATAACCACCTGCTCCAATTTCAACAGCCGTCACACCAACTGCGACAGCGTGGTCAAGTGCTTCCTCAAAGGGTAGACCATGAAAAGGTACTGTAAGTAATCCAATACGCATTTTTATTTTCTCCTTCTACTGCACTGTGTTTTGGAGTGTGTCAGTCTCTGCTGACACACGTGCAGAAGCACAGACTTCTGCACTCCAAATGTCAAAACAAATTTGACAGTGTACTACTTCGTAAATTCACCTGGTCGTCGTCCGTATGGTCGCCATGGCAGCTTCTCATAAGAACGATAGGCTATGTCCAGGTGTGGCGTTTCCAGGCGGACGACGAAGTCGTTGCTTTTTGCATAGCCTTGATAACGCGAATCCAGCGCCGCTTCCAACACTCCGCTCGTGAGCAAGGTGCGCTCTACCGGGTAGGTCGGTACGCCTGTCACAAACATCTCTTCAATGTTCAGACTCAGATAGCTAAAGTGTCCGTGGGGTTCACTGTTCTGAAGATAAAATTCCGTTCCCTGAATAACGCCGCCAACACGACCAGCATAAGCTAAATCGGTGACGTAACCGTTGAGCATCAACACCGCACCGCGCAATCCATCTCGGTACTCGACGAGAAATAACGCTGGGTTCTTGCAGTGTTCTTCCATTGAACCGGCTGGTTTGTTCTCAATGGGTGCGCATGCCGCTTCTGCCAGTTCCCGTGACCAGAGCCCATCTTTAGCAGCCTGCCATACGGCATCGCCCTCCAAACAAGTGACTGCAGCAACGCCTGTTTCGCCGCCGAGGCGGCGTTCTACCATACATTGGAGCGCTTCCAGTGTATGAAAACCGTAGATGTCCAAACCCGAAAATCCGATGGCGATTGCTTCTTCGACCGGAGTTTCAAGCTCGTATTCCAACCATGGATTTCGCCAGCCCATAGGTAATGACGAACCAGCCATAAACGGCGCGCCGAGTTGACGAGCACGGTCATACATCCATTTTGCATCGTGCCAATTGTATGACAAATGCTTGTCGTTGTAGATTGGCACCGCGCGACCACTGGCAGCTAAGACGCCACAAATTTGCTCCATAAAATACTTGCGCGGATAGAGATGTTGTTCCTTCTCATTCCAAGCATAGTCACCATGCTCGCCTATAAGCAAAACTCCATCGACTGCGAGCTTATCGCCGCCCAGTGTCAGGGCCTTGACGATGCTGGGAAAAATTGGAACATCGTGTTCAGCAGCGATAGAGCGACCTATATCGGCATCGGGAAACTGGTCGATATACATTGATGCGATGTCAACACGCGGCTTTAACAAACCATCGTCCGTCGGAAAGCCTTTGAGAAATTTTGTAACCATGACATCCGCATGCGAACGCGGACGGTATTCTGTAATGATAGCTGCTATCTTTTTTCGTTCCGACATAAAATTATCCTCCCATGAAGTATTTAGTGTGCGAAGGCTCCCATAGCGCCGGTTGAGTAGGAACGAAGCGACGTATCGAAACCAAGCGTAGGGTGTATCACCACCGCTTACTTGGTTTCGATACGATTCTCCATTGGCATTACGAATCTACTCAACCGGCGTTCGCTCCGTTAAGTTGATGCGAATAGAGCCTCACCCTCCCTGCTTACCACACTCATTAATGAAGAACCAAACTTCTTCAATTGGCATATACAGCTTCGCGCAGCCCTTTGATATAGCCGATGGCAAAGAGCCGGCCGATGGATGAATAAGAGGGGTTATCATTGCTGTCACCTTCCATCGTCGGAACGTGGTCTGGGCGCAACACGCCATCAAAGCCGATGTCGCGGTAGGCTTGTATGCACGCTAACATATCTGTTTGTCCATCGTCGTGGAATGTTTCCACAAACTTTTCAGGCGTACCGCGCACATCGCGGAAATGCACAAAGAATATTTTGTTCTGTCGTCCAAAATGGCGAATGGCGGTGGGCAGGTCATCAGTCATCAAGGTGAAATTGCCCTGGCAGAGGGTAATGCCGTTGATCGGGCTGGGAAAAAGATCGATTAGTCTTTGGTAATTCTCAATGCTACGCATGATGCGTCCTAAGCCTCGGATTGGCGATAGCGGTGGGTCGTCTGGATGCATTGCCAGTTTCACATTAGCTTCCTCTGCCACTGGCACGACGCGTTCTAAAAAGTACTTCAGATTATCCCACAACTGTTCCTCGGTGACAATACCTGCATCCGTTAGCGGTTCATTGCGCATGAGGTCATGGTCGTAGCCGGTCGCCAGCGCTCCACCGCGCGAAGGAATCGTGGTCGATGTGCGAGTCCAATTGAAAACCGGCATCCATTCGTAACACCAAACCGGGATGCCCAGCGCGCCCATGTTGCGGATTAGCTCACAGGCAGTTTCGATCTCTTCATCGCGTCCGGGCAGCCCTAACTTGGCTTTGTTCAGCGGCGGTCTGCTCTCAATCACAGCTAATTCGAATCCTCCATCCTCGTAGGACTTCTTCAAGCGCGCCAACGATTCGTAACCCCATGGCGGTTTATCGCGGAAATCCATAGCGCCAACGACATGGTTGACGCCACATTGTTTGACTAGCTTCCACAGCGGCGTTGGCCGCGGCGGTAGAACTTCGGCTATTTCTATCATAGTTGGTTTCTCCCTACTAAATGAGATGTTGATTACAAGCGAATAATCTTTGATTTGCGTAACTGATATCAAAAACTGGATGCACAACCCTCGGTTTTTCTTGGCTTAATTATGCCAGATTTGAGGCATTTTTGCAAGCAAATATTTGAAATCGAAAAAGCCGATGTAACCTAAGTCATAGAGAACGAAAAATTCCATTTGACATTTACGTCGTTTTAAAATACAATCTACATGTCAACTTGACAGGTCAGAGGAGGCAAAAAATTATGACAACGATTCACGTCCAACTTATTGGTGACAAGGCGCTGATACCACATAGCGAATTGGAACAACTTGTGGAGGTTGCACGACAGAGTGAAGAAATTGAGTTGTTGATGCACGATGATGGTGTAACGACCTGGAACCTCATGCGGTTAGCAGAACAGAGCGGCGCATTCGACTTTTGGAAAAAGGAAGGCGAAGATATCTATTCGGCGGAGGATGGTGAGCCAGTATGACTCCCCCGTCACTCTCACGCGGCGACGTTGTGTTAACGCGGTTTCCATTCACAGATTTGACAGGCGCATCGTTGCGCCCCGCCCTGGTCATCTCAATGGGACAGATTGGTCAAGATATTATACTGGCGGCGATTTCTAGTGTCTTGCGTGGGACTTTGGTGCCCACCGATTACACAGTTGACACAACACACCCTGAATTTGCGATGACAGGCTTGCGTGTCACTTCTGTTTTTCGTATCCATAAGTTGGCAACAGTAGAACGTTCTGTCATTAGTCGCCGTTTGGGGCGTATTGGCCCTCGATTACAAGCAGAAGTGGATAGACTTTTGCGTGTAGTTTTAGCATTGTAAAAGATGATAATACAAAAACGCCCCAACACCCGTAGGCATTGAGGCAAATGGAACGAAAAGATCTTATTTCTCAGCTTTCATACGCCCCCACGTCGCCGGCAACTTCCCTTCCGCGTCGATGCCTTGAGCTGCGAAGCCGGTATCATATCTCCCTACGCCGGAAAATGATATAAGCAATGTCTTGTTGAAAATCGCTGACTAAAAGCATTTCAGAGATTTCGATACGCTTCGCTACTCAATCCGGCGAATAACATCTTCAAATCCTAAAATCAGTGGTAGACTGTCGTTGTCAATCAAGTTAGCTTTAACGCTGAGAGGCGGTGAGATTGTCTCTCCGTCATGTAAACGCAATGTGACCCATCCCAGCCGTCCAGTGATGATGCTCCCTCCGATGCCCATCTCAATTTCGTTGGATATGAAATGGTGATGAGTTTTCGTCCAGATGAAGTGTGGGATTACCGAAACGTAACTGCCTGTGTCAATGATAGCGCCTCTCAGTTCAGTCCACTCTCCTTCTAATGTGTAGAAAGACGTCACCGCTATCAAACGAGTGGAACGATGAATGATTCGAGATTCAACGAACAATCTGCCATCAATCTTTGTCTCGATTTTCAGTTTTATCACGGTACCAGAAAACCCGTTGCGCAAAAATGTAGTATGCGGGTCGGTCAACAGCTTTCTTATTAGCCGCTTTTTCAACTTCTCCCATATTTGTTCCAACACTCACTACCTCCTTGTTGTAGACAGCAACCCACTGATTGGGATACTTCTCTATGAATTCACCTATACGGTCATGAGCCCAGTCCAGATCCTCAATAAATCCCTTCGGCAATGGTTGGTGTTTCGGATATGTGTATTGGTCCCAAAGGATAGGCATAATCTTTATCACTTCCTCTTTGTTTCTTTTGATCAAACTTTTCTTTTAGAAAGAAAAGTTTGGTTCATCTCTTCCGATTCTCGGTATCTTCGACTTGCAAAAAATATATTCTGTCTTGTAAGTATATCCAAAATCTACCTGGAAATCAAGTTCATTTTTTCAGCGCGAATGTATCAGAACACGACAAACAAAAAAGCCCCAACACCCGCAGGCATTGGGGCAAGCGAAATGACAAAATCTTACTCAGCTTTCATACGCCCCCACGTCGTCGGCAGCTTCCCTTCCGTATCAACTGCTCTAAAGCCAGTGTCATATCTTTCCACGATTGACAGCGTAGGAAAAGGAAATGCGAGTGCAGGAAGGTTTGGTGACCCCCCAACAGCATAAATATATCCATTCACAATACTGGTGGATAAACACATTCTCGCCGTTAGCATGTCTGCTTTCTTTGTCCAGGTGTCCGTTGCTGGCTCATACACCTCCACTGTCGAAACAGATACATTGGGATTTAGTGCCCCTCCAATAGCATAAATCTTTCCATTCGCTGCGCTGGTGGATAAATAGGCCCTTGCAGTTGGCATATCTGCTTTGTTCGTCCATGTGTCTGTCGTCGGGTCATATTCCTCCACCGTCGTTGTAGAAAAACCACCTGCTCGCCAACCACCAATGGCATAAATCTTTCCATTTACCACACTGGTGGATAAGCCCCACCTCGGGGTTGGCATGTCCGTTCTCTTTGTCCATCTGTCCGTTGCGGGGTCGTATTCTTCGACTATGGAGGTAGCCGCCAATAAGACGGGAGCGCCTAGTGCTCCCCCAATAGCATAAATCTTTCCATTCACTGCGCTGGTAGATAAAGCTCCTCTTGCAGTTGGCATATCCGCTTTCTTCGTCCAGATATCTGTCGCTGGGTCATACTCTTCTACTGTCGAAAAAGATACATTGAAATCTGGTATTCCCCCAATAGCATAAATCTTCCCATCCAACTCACTGGTAGAAAACCACCCTCTCGCAGTTGGCATATCCGCTTTCTTCGTCCAGGTATCGGTCGCTGGATTGTATTCTTCTACTCTCGAAAAAACTTTATCTTTTCCGCCTCCAATGACATAAATCCTCCCATTCACTACACTGGCGGATGTGCTCGTTCTTGTGGTCGGCATGTCGGCTTTCTTCGTCCATTTGCCCACTTCACCCGGAGGCGCAAGCGGAGGCGCGAAGGCGTTCTGCGGATTGGGCAGCTTTGCGATTCCATCGTTACCATCTTGTTCGCTGGATAAAAACGTAATCTCTGAAATATCCAACACATCCACGGGCAATTCGCCGACCTGCATCACCTTCGTCTCGCTGGGCATCGGCGAACCAAGCAGCGCGCCGAGTGGGGTGAGTGAAATCAAATGTGAACTGAACATCAGAGCTGTGAGGACAATTCCCGTTGCAGCCGAAAGCCCAAAGGGTAGCAATGGTGTGCTGCGTGGGGCGGGCTTGATTTTTATCCGTTTCACCATTTCGACAATACGGAACGTAAAACTTGGTTGTAATCTTTGCTGGTCATAAGTTGTGCTCATCATGTCAAGCATCTCCTCTTTTAGTTTTAATCTTGCTCTACTGAGCCGCTGCCTGATGTTGCTGGGAGACGCGCCAAGAAAGCGGGCAATCTCTTCGCTGTTCATTCCACCGAGGTAGTAGAGCGTTAATGCCTGTCGATACGATTCAGGCAGCAAATCCAACGCTTCATAAAGCGATTCATATACCTGTTTTTCGCGATATGAGTTCGTCAAAATCTGACTCAAAGTTCCTGGCTCCTGTTCTGCGATAAATTCGTGGTCGGGGCGGTTGAATTTTGATCGAATGAAATTTTTGCACAAGTTGGAGGTAATCGAATAGAGCCATGCCAGGAAACTATCCCAACGCTTCAGGGTATGTAATTTCCGAAACGCTTTGATAAACACCTCCTGGGTGATGTCCTCGGCATCGTGGAAATTCCAGAGTTTGGAGTATGCAAACGCATAGACACTGGATTTGTATTTGTCCACTAAAAAGCCGAAGGCTTCTTTCTCACCGTTGAGGCATTTATTGATGATGTATCCATCTTCAGTTCGCATGGTTTTGCTCCTATTAACGAAGTACATAGAAACCGAGTTTTTCACAAAAACTCGGTTTCTGATTATATGACACAGCAAATGGCGAAAGTGTGACACAGATGAATTTTTTTTTATTTTTATCTAACTAAATCTATCTTTTCGCACACAAACCTTTCATCTGGAAACAAAAAAGCCCTGTGCAACCCAGGTCGCATAGGGCAGGAAAATCATATTTCAGCGATGTTTTATCTCTACTTACAAACCTGCCTTACGATTGCAAGCGTTTTCTCAGAGGCACCGAGATTTTCCACAATGACCTGTTCGGCAATTCGACCACGTTCAGAAGCGTTATTGTGATTTGTCAAAAGTTGTTCGAATGCGTCAGCCATCTCTTGAGCATCCTTCACAATTATCGCTGCTCCGCATTCTTGCAACAACATCGCCTCATAAGAATTATGGATAGTCGGACCAAATACCACCGGTTTGCCCATCGCCGCTGGTTCCATGACGTTGTGAACGCTACCATGAAAGCTGCCTCCGACAAAAGCGAAATCTCCAAGGAGGTAAAGTTTCGCTAAAAGTCCAACGGCGTCGATTACAATGATATCGGTAGCGCTGAGATTGGCATCAGAAGGAAGGCGGGATAGATATACAGCGGAAAAATTCCCCTTTGATAGTTGCGTTTCAATTTCAGCGATGCGTTCCGAAGTAGGCTCATGAGGAACGAGAATTAAACGCGGTTTGATGGATGTGCAGCGTTGGCGAAGTAAGGCATAAGCGTCCAACAGGACAGTTTCATCTTCGAGATAAGTGCTTCCTGCGACAATAATCGGCTTTCCTAATGACAATTGCCCAAGAAATATTTCCTCCTCAATGGATACCGATTTCGCTCGCTGATAAACCTGGTCAAAGCGTGTATCGCCTGTGACAGAAATTTTAGCGTCCGCAGGGCAAATTTGGTGGAACCGTTGTGCATCTGATTCTGAAATCACGCAATGCGCGATGATATGTTTGTGTACCTGTTTGAAAAATGAGCGGGCGATTGGCAATAGTCGCTTCGACTTGGCATGTAATGTGCCGGCGATCAAAATTATGGGAACGTCCTTTTTCGCCGCAGCCCATACATGGTTGGGCCAGATATCGAATTTAGAGAAAATCAATACGGAAGGTTGGATTAAACGCATCATCCGCTTTGCATTGCGGCGCGTATCAAAAGGCAAGTAAGAGCAAGCGTCGGCGTGAGGATACCTCTCCACGTTCGCGCTTACGGATGGCGAAAAATACGTCAAAACGATTTTCGCTTCATCCCTCAAGGCGACAATCAGAGGTTTTGCCTGTTCGAACTCACCGACTGATGTGAAATGAAACCACACGGTTTTAGGGAGATTTCGAGTTTGGGCAAGTTGAGCTTCGAGAGACGCAAACAGCCCTTTACGTCCCGCGATGCCTTCGCGGAACTTGGGATTGAATAATGCTAAGATGCGAAAGTATAGGTATATGAAAGGTATGATAATTACGTCATAAATGTTGCGCCAAATCATTGTTTTTCTTCCCTTTCACTTCACTCGAAGTCAGGCCTTTTGTAATTTGATTTCACGACCGTTTTTATTCCGCCGCGCACATTAAAATCACCAATTATCTCTACACTTCTTGGGTCACAAGCGCAGACAAAATCATCAAGGATTTTATTTACAACGTGTTCGTGGAAAATACCAACATTCCGATAGAAAACAATATATTCTTTGAAAGATTTCAATTCAATGCACTTTTGCTTGGGAACATAACAAATCGTAATCGTCGCAAAATCTGGCAACCCAGTCTTGGGACAGACGCAGGTAAATTCAGGAACTGTCAGTTCAATGGTATATTCTCTATCGCTGTATTGATTCGTCCAGGTTTCGATAGCAGGCGTTTTCAAATTCCGAATATCATCCTGCAAATGCTCATAAAATTCAATTTCCATATTTTCGTTCCTTTATGTAGTTTTTGTGGATTATAATAATCTCATCCTTGACTACGCAATTCCATTCGGCCTAAATCCAAAGTTTTCTTGGTTTTATATACCTCTTTCCTTTCGATGAGAGAAAATATCAGAAAAATAATGAACGCAACAAAGAATATCGCGGATACAACGAGTAAAACTTTATCCTCGAATTTATCCACAATTGCTGCTGCCAAAAGACTGGCGAACGCCGAGAAGAAAAAACTGGTTGCTATACTAAACTTTTCGTAATGGCGTAGATTATTAGCCTGAACCATCTCAATGACAAGCTCATGTGGTATTTTCATAACAACATTGATGCTATTTTCTTGAAGATTTTGAGCGGTGATTTCATCCTGCATCGGTGTCCTCCTTGACGTAAAATGCATATCTTAGACTAACAGAGTCGCCAAAGGGGGACACGCTGTAGCTAAGAAAAAGCTGTTGACCATTAAGTATTCCTACCGATATTGGCTTGGCACTTCCGAAGCCTAAAATATTATTTACACGCTCAAGGGTTAATTCCAGTGTTTGGTCATCCAGGGCTTTACCCGTAACTGTTGTTTCACCTTGTTCATTAAACAAGGAAAAGTGGAATATGATTCTAATACTTACTGGTTCCTGGATGTGAATTTCAGCGCCAGATGATGGGTCTACCTGCAACCAACCGTTGTCGATTAGGCGTAGCTTCCCTGTTATTATTTTTTTGTTTAATACGGAATTCATGATATATCTCCATATTTGTAGGTCGAAATTCAGATTTCGACAGAGATGTTTATTGACTAAATGTGAGATGCTTAACTTTTTCACTTCGTAGTTTCTTCTATTTCTTGAGCAGGTTTGCCAAATTCTTTAATCCAACGCGAAGGAATCCATGGACGCCCTATGAATAATGTTACGCCATCAGGTTCGAAAGCTGTGACAATAAAATTCTTATCCGTAACGTCGAATTGGATGAATAGAGCATCACCCCAACCTGCTGAACCAGAACGCATTCGTAGGATGGCCCCATCTGTATCCGCGTAATAATCATGCCAATCCGCGGCGAGTTCAATATCGACGTTATGTTCTCTTAACAATTTTCTCACTGCTTCATGGTTGGCATCTTCCACATTTGATAGAAACCAGCCGCCCGCATGCCCAGCCACAACAATAGGGTTAGCGTCTTTGATAGAATTTAGCACATCCGTGAGCCATTCGACCTGTTGGTCTTTGACTTTCCATTCATCTGACCGATACATCATTATGAAGTGGACATTTTTATGTTTGAAGTAGTAGTCTCCATAATGTTCATTGAATTTCGCAACTCGCTTTTTGACTTCCAAATCACGATACAACTTCTGCCCAGCTTGATTATCCGGCTCTTTGCCATGAGGCGGATAAATGCTCCGGTTGTAATAGCGTTCCTCATGTCCACCGATCGTAGGATAAAAAATGCAATTGAACGAAGCGAAATCTCCCCAAGTTTCCTCCACATCTTTCTTGAAACTTTCTAATGTCCCATATTCCTCATCCCCAAATACCACATCACCGAGATTCAAAATAAGTTCGGGCTTGATTTTAGCTATCAAGGCTAACACTGCTTTATGAGTTGGATTACTGCCCCGGTTGTCACTATAAACGACAAAACTCCATGTTGATTTTTCAATTTCTTTATCATCACCAGCAAAACAGCCGTGTTGGATAGGAGATAGCAAATGCAACGTAATTACAAGCGGTAAAATGATTTTGCATGATATGAGAGTAAAAAATTTGTTTGTATTCATGGTTCACCCTTTGGAGTGCGTCAGTCTCTGCTGACGCATGTGCAGAAGCAAAGACTGACGCACTCAGAGGCTGACGCATGTGCAGAAGCAAAGACTTCTGCACTCCAGAGAAATAAAAGTCTATGACCGTTCGAAGTATAACTACGCCAACCGTCCCTTCGCATCGGCATCAGCATATACCGCTAAAATCTCACCAAAGTAGATTCGGTGGAAATCCCCCTGACGATAAGCGCTATTGCGAATCTCCTCAGCTAATTCATCTGGAATTACATCGTTCTTGTGTACCACTTTACATTCGTAGTGAATAACGCACTCCTCGACGATAGGAGATTTGACTTTCTTACCAGGGGTTGCGGTAAGTCCCTTTGCCTTAAACTTATCTTGGTCGCGCCCTGAAACAGTGCCGAAGTACAACACTTCATCCGCAAGCTCAGGTGTCGGAACATTCACAGTAAAATCGTCCGTGATTTCAATCAAATCGTAAGTGTATCGCGACGGGCGAACCAGCACGATAAAAATTGGCTTGCCCCAGATAATCCCAACTGTGCCCCAACCGATAGTCATCGCGTTTGGTTTCCCTTCGGCATCCGATGATGCGAGCAGCAAGCCTCCATGTCCCAGCATTTTATTGGTCTCTTTCAAATAATCTGTGTAACCTGCTTCAACTTTAGCCATTTCGTATTCTCCTTCCTTAGGTAGTTTTCAAAAATAAACCTAACATTTTGGGTAGCGGCAGTCCTTGACTGCCATCGCATCGGTCAGGCTTGGGTTGAGTAGCTTGCGGCGCCGGATTGAGTAGGAACGAAGTGACG
>JACKQG010006889.1_pt1 | contig 11724 bp, 12 predicted proteins | sample 8237621 | NCBI WGS metagenome assembly JACKQG01 (sample SAMN15677084, study PRJNA649215) | marine metagenome | biome: marine; feature: Black Sea; material: saline water; isolation source: suspended particulate matter (SPM) from the Black Sea western gyre | collected 2013-06-09/2013-06-10 | depth... | reverse complement strand
CGGGGTTGTCGTACAGAAAAAGGTTCGTCCCGTCGGTCTCCAGGCCGTAGGTGATAAGATCGGCGCCGGGCGCCATGCCGCGATTGGCGAGCACACTGTCGGTGGGATCGCCAGCGCCGTCGCCCAACACCGTGCCGGCCACGTGGGAGGCGTGATCGGTGACGTCGGTGGTGTCCTGGCCGATGATACGCCCGTTATAGTCGGGATGACTGGCACGTCCGGTGTCAAACACCAGCACGTCAACGCCGTCGCCGTTCAAGTTGTAGGGCGCGGTATCCTGGATGTTGTCAACGTTGGTGCGGGCACGGGTGTTGGAGTTGGTCGGCGTCAGGTGCGGTGTGGGCAGCTCGAGCCACAGCACAGCGTCCTCGCGGCTGAGTGCATCAACGCGATCGCGGTCAAGCTCACCGACGACGACGTTGATGACGCTGGCCTCACCGGTGATGCGTGCGCCATAGCGCTTCAGGAGCTCGCGTCCGGCGGCCAGGCTCACGTCCCCATGAAATTGCACAGCCACTGCGATCTGGCCATGGAATTTGGGATCGGGCGGTTGGGCCAGGTATTCGGTGAGTACCGGATCAAGCTTGTCCATCGGCAGCAGCGCGCCGGCCCAGGCGATTTCCTCGTCGGCCACGAGTCTCTGCAGCAACCCGGCCCTGGCGGTGTCGACACGGACCACCCAGGCACGTTCGGGCAAATAGGCCTGCAAGTGAAGGCCACGGGCGGCCAACGCTTCCTTCTCGGCCGCGGTGGGGATGTGGTCGAGTTGGACGAGGGCGTGGAAACCACCTGCCTCGGCCCCTTTGGCTTCTGCGGCCAGCAAGAGCGGCGCGGTGGCTTTGTCCAGGCCGAGTACGGGCTTGACGGTGCGTGCCTTGAGCCGGATCGCCGGCAGTTCAGGTGCTGGCGCACTCGCTGACGCGTCGGGCACCATGGCCAGCGACGCCGGTATCAGGGTGTTCGCCAGCAATATCAAGACGATCAAGATGTTGATGAGTTGTCGAGATTTCATTCTTAGGTTCCTCCTTATCTTTAAGGTGTTGATGAGTCGCCGAAAGTTCATTTTAGGTTCCTCCTTATCTTCAAGGTGTTGATGAGTCGCCGAAAGTTCATTTTAGGTTCCTCCTTATCTAAACAAAGATGATCCTTACTGAATGACCCTGGTTTGAGACATTTACTCCTTGACGACCAGCGGGAGGTAGGGCCGCCGTTGCCTCACCAGAGTCAACGGCGCCACCGGCCCCAGCTCACTGGTGTCCACCGTCCGACTGACGAATCCTTCATGCACACCTTCGGCCACCAGCATCACTGTGTCGCCAGCAGCCGAGTAGGTGAAGTATCCGATTCCGTCGGCAAGCCGAGCGTTGCCCAGATTGGCCTGCCACCAACCATCAGCGTCCACCAGCGCCGACATCACCCCCGGCTCACCCGGACTGCCAACACCATCCACGTCCCGCAAGGTGATGTAGACGATAGCACCCTCAGCAGGGGTGACACCATCGCTCTCGAATACGCGGCCGTAGATGCTGTGCGAAGCTGGCAGCTCAAGCGTCGGCCCCGTGGTCACCTGGTAGCAACTGCCCTCGTGGTCATCAACCACCGCTCCAGAGACGACCTCGAAGTAGTAGATGGTCTGCGGCGAAAGGCCATGGAGGGTGACGTGATGGCTCTCCCCGATGGCTTTCGCCCCACGATCGTCGTAGGCGGTCTGTCCCAGGGCCGGGCTGGTTCCATAGTTGACCCACCCTGTCGCAGTCACATCCGTACCCCACGAGACGGTGAAGGAGGTATCCCTGGCGTTGGTTACCTTCACCTCGGCGATGGCAGCTTTGGACTTTCTGGCCGTCCAAGGGGCTTCCGGTAACTTCGGCATAGTCAGTGGCCTAGCAGCAGGAGGTGCGGCAGCCAAGCTTGGCGTCACGGCGCAGCCATCACTGGCTTTGACGAAGTAGCCCTTGCCAATCTCGATGGCGAAGTCATTGAAGGGCAGGCCACAGATGTGACCATCCCAACCGCTGGCATACCAGCGATCCACCTCTACGGCAGTGCCATCCCCGCACTGGGCGTTGATCTCGTCGCACAGGCTTTCGGCCGTGTACGCATCGGTGTGAGGGATGCCGATCGAGTTCCAGCCCACCTGAAGCTCAAGCGGCACCGGTGTCGTCACACTGTAGCCTTCGATGGTCCAGGTGCTGACGGCGTTACTGCGGATGAAGTAGTCGGAGCCCAGCTCGACGTCGAAGTCGTTGAAGGGCAGGCCGCAGATGTGGCCATCCCAGCCGGAGGCATACCAGCGGTCAATCTCAGCCACGTCCCCACCCTGGCTGTTGATCTCACTGCATACCCCCTCTGCCGTATAAGGTGCGAGCGGGTCCAGCGGCAACGAGATGTGGTTCCAGCCGACCTGCAAGGGTATATCCACTTCTTCGCGGTAGTATTCATCGGCGCCCATGTCTACGCCCAATCCCCAAGGCCGCGGATCGCCTTCAAAGTCGGTGCTCGGTGCGCCGACGCTAGTGCCAGCGTCAATGCAGGGCGAACCGGGCTGCAAGTGCAGGTCGTCATCCAGGGTGCCGGGGATGTCGTCGGCGCCGTCAGAGTCCACGAAGAGGGGATCGGCATCCATGTTGTGGCCGCCATCGGCGCCTAAGGAGCTGTCCCATCCAGCGCCGCTGCCGCCGGACCCCTCAATGTCGCTGTAGCTGATGGTGGGGGTGGCGTTGTCGTTGTAGATTTGCGCGCCGTTAGAACTCGCCGTGTTGTCCCACAGAATGACGTTGGTCAGCGTCGGACTGCTCGTGCCTGCGCTGCTATAGTTGAACATCCCGCCACCGTCGCGGTTGGCGTGATTGCCGCTGAAGGTGACGTTGGTCAGCACAGGGCTGGTCGTGCCTCCGTTGGAACCATTGCTGTGGACACCCCCGCCGTCGAAGCCAGCCTGGTTACCGCTGAAAACGACGTTGGTCAGCGCTGGACTGCTCGTGCCGCCATCGCCGTTGTTGAGTATCCCACCGCCCGCGCTGGCGGCCTGGTTGCCGCTGAAAGTGACACTGGTCAGTGTTGGACTGCTCGTACCTCCATCGTAGCCATTGTTGTACATCCCACCGCCGTCGACGGCATGGTTCCCGCTGAAGGTGACGTTGGTCAGCACGGCGCTGCTCGTCCCTCCGTCGCCATAGTTCTGCATCCCACCGCCCCGGGAGGCCTGGTTGTCGCTGAAGGTGACGTTGGTCAGCGTCGGACTGCTCGTGCCTCCGTCGCCGTTGTTGAACATCCCCCCGCCGTGGCTGTCGGCCTGGTTGTTGCTGAAGGTGACACTGGTCAGTGTTGGACTGCTCACGCCGCCGCCGTGCCCGTAGCTGTACATCCCCCCGCCGTCAATAGCATGGTTGCCGCTGAAGGTGACATTGGTCAGCATCGGACTGCTCGTGCCGCCGTTCCAACCATCGTTGTACATCCCGCCGCCCCTCCAGCCAGCCTGGTTGCCGCTGAAGGTGACGTCCGTCAGCACGGGGTTGCTGGCGCCACCATTGCCAGCAGCATTGAACATCCCGCCGCCATGCCTGTCGGCCAGGTTGCCGCTGAAGACGACGTTGGACAGCGCGGGGCTACATTCGCTGCCGCTGAACCCGCCTGAGCAGAACAGCCCTCCACCATCGTTGTCATTGGGGAAGAGGGCATGGGCATGCCCGGCGGTAATGGTGAAGCCATCCAGTACCGTGTCCGTGGTGATGGTGGAGGTACCCGTGCCGTCCAGATAGACCACATGGTAGGCGTTAGTCCCCGTGATGCCCGCTGTGTCTGTCACCACCCCGTTGATGTCGGTGGTGTCGTTTGAGGTGCACCCCAAAAGTTGTACCGATCTGACCTGTGTTTATTGTGATACTCTCGACCAACTCAAGCATCATCTCAGGGATGGAACGGTCACCGAAACCGAAAGACGAGACGAACCGGCCAGGTGACCGATCCCTCTCGCCTTCCCTCTGGGGTCAGTGCCCATTATACATCAGCGAGGGGGATTAGTCAAACCGGCTTCTCTTGGCTGATCAAGCCAACTTGCAACGGGCGAGTGGGACAAGAGGAGCTGCGAGGAGAAGAGTGATTACCTCTCCGAAGCCCTGTGTGCAGAATGTGGGACGGATTTGCTCCACCTCGTCCCCGGCCAGACGCTGGCCGAAGAGCCGCTGGTGCGAAAGCTAGTGGAGGCCCTTGGCTACTGCATAGGATTTATCTCCGGCGAGCATAGCACCACTGAGGCAGACAAAGCTGAAGTGTTAGAGTACGCCCGAGAGGCTCTGGGGTACATTGCCGCTATGGCCGAAGATAGCACCGCTAAGCACAATGAGCGAGAACAAGGGCACACGCCAGTCCCATGGCAGTGCATCCCATCCGACGATTACTTCGATACGTACCACATCTGGCCCGAAGATCTACCCATTCCAGACTTCTCGTCAGACGACGCCAGGCATCCACAGGAGCTGGCCAATGCTCACTTCGTCGAACGCGCCTGCAATAGCTACGACAAGCTGCGGGACGCGCTAGAGTGGATTGTCTGGGAAATCAATGAGGGTTGCGGGGACAAATCCGCCATCCTGCAAACAGCCAACACTGCATTAAGGAGGTGAAAACACTATGAACGCATCCAACGAAGTCCTAGAGAGCACCATCGCTGAGCTCCAACTCTTGGCCAACAACGGCGGCATAGCCAGCCTGTCGGCTGAGGAAGCGCAAGGTATCCTCGACGAACTGGAGCGTCTCTCCAACTTCGAGCGGGCTTACCACTCCGAGGTACACGCCTACGCCACTCTGGTCAAAGGAGTGGACATGGAGTATGACGAAATGACTGATCTCATCGCTGATCTGCTAGAGCAACTCAAGCAGACCGTAGATTCCCTCGCCCACTGGTTCCCCCGCCGGGGAGACCCAGAAGGCGCCGACTCCCAGATGATGATCAACGCCCGCAACATGATCGCCAAGGCCAAGGAGTATCTGGAGCACTACCACAAACACATGAAGTAGCAACAACAAAATCAAAGCAAAGGAGAAATAGCCATGAACGTACAAGAGAAAGTACAACAGTGGAAGATTTTCACCAGGGCCTGCCCATTTCTCGTCATGAATCCGCGCAGCCTGTCTAGTTTGGACTACAAGGGCGCTAAGCTACTGAGCTACACTCCGAATCTGTTCTTCGGTCGCGCTTTCTACGGCCAGTTTTACATCGGCGGGGCATCCCCGTTCTACTGCATCAACATCCGCTGCGACCCGCCCCGCTGGAGTGAACCATCCATAACGTTCGAGACCGACGCGGCCCGTCTCCACTACGACAAGATCGAGGACATTCACCAGGCTTCCCTTCGCTTCTTCCGCTTCCTCAAATCCGACACAGCCACGCGCATCAAGGCCCTGGCCTGGCCGCCCAAGTCAATCGTAGACCTACGGATGTGGATCGGGGCAACCCTTTACCTGCGCGACAAACCACTGCCAAGCTGGATCGTCACTGTTGACAAACTCATAGCGCGGCTTCACAAGCCACGAAGATGTGACAAAGAGGTGCAGCCATGAAGTCCGTCAGCAAGATAATAATAAAGACAAATGCCATCTGCTCAAAGTGCACTCCGTCTCGCGCCCGGCGAGTAGTCGAAGCACTAAAGCAGGCGAAATGGCCGGCAGAGTACGGCGGCGAAGGCCACGGCTCCATACTGCCGTCCACACCAGAGTTCACAGAAGCATTTTATGATGCGCTGGACAAGACGGCGCAGCCAAATCTCGAAGAAAGGAGATGATCACGATGCACACTGAATTTCTCGGAGTCACAGCCGGCAACCGCATGTGGCCCATCCAGTACCAAGGGCTAGAAGGATACTGCACCGGCTGGGCAAACGACCGCGAGGGAACGGTCTATGCCTCTCTCAGTGGCCGCGTCACGGCAGTAACCGGCATCTGGGCAGCGTTTCAGGATAACATCACGGTGAAGATCAGCTACAACAAACACCTGGCCAAGCGGCCCAAGGTGGAGGGAATCAAGTATCACACCCTCCGCATTCGCTTGCCGGAGTCCGACTGGCTCCACCTGGTGCTCCTGCACAGCCAGGCTACGATGCACAACCTGCACGACCAAGACTGCTACGTTCTCAGCGCCACCCCAGACCCGCCCCTGGAGGCCTTCTGGATCCAGTGGAACAATGCACTCCCCCTGCCCGCCTTCCAGGAGTGGGCTCCTCGCTTATGGAAGCTGGGCAGGTACAAAAACCTGATCACTCATTGCAATGCTGAGGGAACGTACTGCTGGAGGATCAAGGCTAACGCCAGAGCCTGGGGAGCGGTTCTGGAACAAATCGTGATGGAAGGAGGCAAACTCACATGAGCTCAGTCATCTGCATCGGCAACGACTTGATAACAGACGCAACCCTCCGCCACGCGATCTACCAGGAGGAGCGCAAGCTCTTTGACGCGCAATCCAAGAGCGAGGGATACCTACGCCGCTTCACCTACAGATTCAGCGTGACTCGCTATGCCAACACCGATGACGAGACCACGCAGATATTGGCCATTACCGGCCGTGCTACTTGCAACTGTAGCTTCGGCTTCAACATCTACGTAGACCAAGTTGAGGAGGAGGAAGCATGAGCGAGACCCATCTCATCAGCCCAACGCACGGCGGCATCATCGAGTGTAGCTCCGTCGTCCCCTGTCACGCGCCAGCAACACGACGCTTGCCTTGCGGTGCCCCCGTGTGCAACAAGCACTATCACACCTACCACATGCGTGAAGACTCCGCTGACGTACTGAATTGCCATGTTTGCAACGGGCACAAACCACATTGCATCCACGGCAACGATGCGTACCACGACAACACCCTGATCGTCGTCGAGTGTGTCTACGGACACACTTATCGAGTTCTACAACGCCAACTGAGCAATCCCAGGTATATCCGATTGGCTCTGTTCACGCACGACGGAAGGCGTTACTCGGACCTCTCACCCGGACACATCGTCCGTCACGGAGGCATCACCCTACACCGCGAAGACATCGCCCGGGTGATAGGTCCATACGACCAGAGGATTCCTTACAGCCAGAAGGGTATTTCACAAAACAAGGAGGTATAACCATGTCTAGCTACACCGCATCAGATATTGAGCAGTATCTCGTTCTCGACCGCACGCTCACCGAGCATATTGACAAGATCGAATTCCACGCCAATGGCAGCGTAGACATCACGTTCAGCGACGGCTACAAATGCTTCTGCTGTAACATCCACGCCGCCGCACAGTTCGTCAGGCGCTATCTTGGCCACGCTGCCATGATTAAGGCCGGCCAGCTCCTCGACGACACAATGGCCGCTGCCGGCATAGACTCGGATACACTCACCCGGTCTGAGCAATTCGCCTTAGCTGACCACGTCCACCGCTACCTGTCTACTTTGGACGCCGAAGATAAGAACGAATGGTGGGATACCGAGAGAGGGCTTGCCGACACAGCGCTGACCCCATTCCTGGAATGGGCAAAGCGCAACATCTCATAAGTCCCACTATCAACCCAAAACACAAGAAAGGAGTAAACCAGAATGTCTCGTCTAGCGAACAAGGTGTATCCGATTGGCTCTGTTCACCAAAGACGGAAGGCGTTACTCGGACCTCTCACCCGGACACATCGCCCACCACGGAGGCATCACTCTACACCGCGAAAACATCGCCCGGGTGATAGGTCCATACGACCAGGAGGCGCAGCCATGAAGACCAACGTCAGTATTGCCAGACAACTCCTTCAGCAGCATCTTCCCAGCCTCCAAACTGCACAGGAATTCAAGCAGTGGCTTTACTTGCGCCTCGTCAGAGACATGGGAGGCCAAGACCCCCGTGCGGAGTTCTACGAGTCGGCGCGGTTTGAACAGACCTATCAGGTTTTCCAGGACACAACTTTCCACGTAGTCGAAGGACGATGCTCTTGGGAGACCAACCTCTTAGACTACTTCCGCCGCCTAGCCACTGACGCTCAGTGGCTAGAAGACTTGTATCACCTGTTCTAACGTTCAGAACAGAGCAACCAACTTTACGAAAGGAGTGAAACCCAATGTCTCGTTTAGCGAACAAAATGGCCGCCGGCTTCTTTCCCACCCCTGAGAAAGTAGTCAGCCTGATCACCGGCCACCTGTCCCCGCCTAAGAGCGGGGATTTTAGATGGCTGGATCCCTGTGCGGGCGGGGGGATCGCCCTGGCCCGCCTAGCTGCCATGCTAGGTGGGGAGACCCACGGCATCGAACTGGACATAGTGAGATCGGCCGCTGCCACCCGTCGCCTCGACCACACCCTGACCGGCGACTTCAAGGCCCAGCGGTTGCCCAGGGACGAGAAAGCCGGCATCAGTGCGCTCTTTCTCAATCCCCCGTACGACACCGACGATGGTGCAGGGGGACGATTGGAGCTGGCCTTCCTGAGAGATACCCAAGACTGGCTGATGGCAGGCGGGGTACTGATCTATCTCATCCCTCAGTACTGCATCTCAGGGTACATCGCCAAACGGCTGGCTACCCACTTCCGCGACGTACGCATCTACCGCTTCCCAGATCCGGAGTTCGCCCAGTTCCGCCAGGTGGTGATCTTCGCCACCAAGAGGGTGCAGCCTGTGAAGGACGACGCCGCCACGCTGGAGATCGCCATGGCCCAGAAGGGCGTCCTACCCGTTCTCCCGCCTGACGCCGACGAGCCGTACCAGATCCCGCCGCGACCAGACCAGCCCTTCTACTTCCGCCGCGACGAGTACGAGCCAGAGGAAGTCCTGGAGGAACTCAAAACCGCTGGCGTCTGGGCCGGCAAACAGTGGGCCGACCTGCTCACCCCGCGCCCACGCCAAACGGTCCAACCGCTCATGCCCCTCCGCCGTGGCCACATCGCCATGGTGCTGGCTGCGGGGCTACTGGACAACATGACCGTCCAGCGTGATGGTACAAAACTGTTAGTCAAAGGCCGATTGCACAAAGTGCAGAAGGACGTCACCGATGCGGCGGATCGGGAGAAAGACCGATACCGCACGCGGGAGCGGTTCGAGGCAGCCATCACCACCCTCGACTTGCATACCGGCCAGATCGTGCAGCTTGAGGAAGAAGACCAACTGCGCGGCTGGCTGACCGAGTGGCAGGACATCCTGGCCCATAAGATCGTCGAGACCTTCAAACCGCTGCACCGCATGAGCTACGACGGCCTCCCCGGCTTCGATGCCATCATCGCCACCCACTCCAGGTACCGACGATTGCCAGGGCGGGCTCGCACGGGGCTCTTCGAGGCTCAAAAGCAGGTGACCGCTGCTCTCCTCCGTCGCTTCATGGCCGGCGAGGACTTCGCCGTCTTGCAGGCTACCATGGGCACGGGCAAGACCACCATCGCGCTCAGCTTGGCCGATTGCCTGAAGAAATACTACGGCAACGGCCGGCCCTTTCCGGTCATCGTGACCTGTCCACCTCACTTGGTGGAGAAATGGATACGTGAGACCCGCGAGGTGATCCCCATGGCCCACGCCATGGAGGTGCGGCGGCCAAGCGACCTGGAGGAGTACGTCCAGAATCTACAGAACCTCTCGCCCGGCACTCTCTCCATAGCAGTGGTCTCCACCGAGATGCTCAAGCTGGGATCGGGCTGGACGCCGGCCGTGGTACGGCAGCCCAAGCGATACAAGCGCCTGGTCAAGAAGGAAGTGGACGGCAAAGAGGTTAATGTGATAGAACGCCTGGACACCTTCGCCTGCCCCAAATGCGGCCAGACCATCTACGAACGAGACGGGAAAGGCAAGCCTCTCTACCCTGTCACCGACCCCGAATACTTCAGCAAGCGACGAAAAAAGTGTGACAACCTCATCAAGGTCTGGGTCGGTCACTCCAGCGGCGACGGCACTCGTGGACACTGGAAGACAGTGGAATGTGGAGAGCCGTTGTACCAGGAATGGCGCGGCAAGTGGCTTCAGTCCGATCGGAATGCCTTCGGCCAACTGGCGAACCCTCCCGAGGTGCGCTATCCCATCGCCGAGTACATCAGGCGTAACTACCCCGGTTTCTTCGAGCTCGCTATCACAGACGAACTTCACGAGTCTAAGGCACAAACGTCCGACCGGGGACATGCCTTCGGCACGCTGCGGCGAGCCAGCAAGCGCGTCTTGGGCATGACGGGGACACTTTTTGGCGGGATAGCTACGTCGCTGTTCTACCTGTTGCACCGCCTGGATCCACGGCTGGCGGACGAGTTCGCCTGGAGCGACGGGCAACGCTTCGCCGCGCTGTACGGAGTGCTGGAGAGAATCACCAAACACAAGCCGAGTTCCGGCGACGAAGACGACTACGGCCACTATACTGGACTCCGCCGCCGCAGCACGCGGGTCATCGAACGGCCAGGCATCTCCCCCGCCCTGGTGACCAAGCTTTTAGACTCCACCGTCTTTCTGACCCTGGAGGACCTGGGCCTCGAGCTGCCCGAATACACCGAGCACCCGGTGATCCTGCCCATGATCAGAGGCGACGGCGCCGGCCCCGACCAGGCCGAGGTGTACCAGGACGTACACCGCCGACTTCTCCAGGCAGCCAGGGAAGACTGGAGCCTGATGAGCGAGTACCTCCAGACCACCCTCTCCTGGCCCAACGCCTGTTGGAGGGACGAGGAGACCAGCATCGGGGTCATCCCCGCCCTCCCCGCCGACAGGCTCTATCCGAAAGAAGAATGGCTGGTAGACAAGTGCCTGGAGGAGAAACGACAATACCGCCGCGTCCTGCTGTTCGTTCGCCAGACCGCTACCCGCGACATCCAGCCTCGTTTGGCCGATCTTCTCACCAAAGCAGGCTTACGGGTGGTCATCCTGAGAAGCGGCGTCGGCACTCGAAAGCGCGAGGCCTGGGTGAACCACCGCGTCCGAGACGGACTCGACGTGTTGATCTGCAATCCCCGCCTGGTGCAAACTGGCCTGGACCTGGTAGAGTTCCCCACCTCCATCTTCTACGAGCCGGAGTACAGTGTCTACCTCATCCAGCAGGCCAGCCGCCGCACCTGGAGGCTTGGTCAGACGCAGCGGGTGAAGATCTACTTCGCCGTCTACGAGGGGACGATGGAACATCGCGCCGTCGCTCATGTGGGCAAGAAGGTCGCCGCCGCCCAACTCTTGTACGGCGACGACGTAGCCGGAGCCCTGGTGGACCAGGCTGGCGTGGGAGGCAGTTTCCTGGAGGAACTGGCACGCGAGGTGGTGGCCAACACAGTCATCCCCGATCTGGGGGAGTTGTTCGTGCAGAAACATCAAGCCATCGAGGGCTCAGGTTGGCTATTGGGCGACGACGCACCGGTGATCATCGAACGCGAGATCGCCGCAGCTCCGCATGTCTCTCTGGTTGGGGTCATCCCCATTGACCTCAGGCAGAGTAGACAGCTTACACTATTCTGACCCGCAACCGATAAGAAAGGAGGACAAGGTGCACATACACATTGTAGGCCAGGGAGCAGGCTATCAGGTCACAGAGATCGGGGTGTCCCTACGAGCGTCAAGGGAGTACTCTGGACGCGGCTGGCGTACGATCCAATTGTCCGCCACGGCCGACGTCATACCCGGGGCCAACGTTGAAGAGGCCCACAACGACTTGTATGAGCAGCTTCGCAAGCGCATCACATTGCTGTTCAACGAAATCTGAAGAAGGAGGCGAAGCACATGCGCCAAATGCTCAGCATCACCAGCTCTCGTGCTCTGAAGAGTTCC
>JACKQG010006888.1_pt1 | contig 11727 bp, 13 predicted proteins | sample 8237621 | NCBI WGS metagenome assembly JACKQG01 (sample SAMN15677084, study PRJNA649215) | marine metagenome | biome: marine; feature: Black Sea; material: saline water; isolation source: suspended particulate matter (SPM) from the Black Sea western gyre | collected 2013-06-09/2013-06-10 | depth... | reverse complement strand
CCCCCCAAGGCGGGGCGGGACCGGGGGGGGCCCCGGGGGTCGACCCCAAAGGACGGCCACAAACCAGTCCGGGCAGCCCGGCTCCACCCCCTGCTGGGGCCGTCCCTGCCAGGGGAGGGCTGCCCACAAAGCGCGGATGAAGACCGCGCCAAACCGCCAGTACCTCTGCCTTCACCGAGCCCACATCCGTGACCACGGCCTGTTCGGGGAGGGCGTTTAGCAGGCTCTCTTCCGGTGTCAGCAACGACTCCAAAGGGAGGGCAAGAATCACCAGGTCGCAATCCTGAAGACAGCTGGGATCCGTGCTGACCAATGGAGCAAGCCCTCTGCTCCGGGCCCGTTCCGCGGTGACTTCACGGTGAACCAGGCCTTGCACCTCAACCCCTTGTTGGGTGAGGTCAAGGGCGATCGAACCACCAATCAACCCCATCCCCACCACGCCAACGCGATGGATCGACCATGGCTGCGACTCTTGCCCCGGATCCATTCGATCGATTTCGCTCATTTACCTATGTTGATTGATCGATCCACCTGAACCAAACCAATTCAGAGCACTGCTTAGGCTCCTTTGATGCTGGAAGTCCAAGCCCATCAGCAGCTCAAGCAACTTCTCCATCTGGAGGAGATTCCGTGGGAGCACCATCTGACGCTCAGCCGTCTGATCGGTCGCAGCTTGCGCAGACAAGATCGCACCCGCATCCGCTTGTCTGCTGGAGAGCGGGATCGCTGGTGGCTGGGGTTGCTTGTGCCTCTTTGCCTGCAATCCCAAGACTGCGTGCTGGTGCTTGATGAACGCCAACGGCAACGCTTCCTTCACGTCGAACTGCCTCGCCTTCGCCAGGGAGGATTAAGCCTTGCCTGCTGGAGCGGCAGCACGGCTCCTCCAGGCTCGCAACTCTGGCTGCTCTCTCCCGCCGAACTGGTCAACGTTCACCGCCGCCGCGGCTTCAAGCGTTCGCATCAGTTGATCATTCCTGAGGCGGAATCTTTGGCGCACCATCTGCGCCAAGCGATGGAACTCAGCATCGAAACCCAGGATTGGGATCGGTTACGTCAGGCCTACCCAACAGCAGGTCCAGCGCTCCTCGACCTCCACGAAAGGCTCAGCCGCCAATTGTTCGCCGCGTCCAGCCGATCCACTTGCGACCTCCCCATGCCAAGCAACGCGTTGGTGAGCCTGCGCGACTTAATCGGCCTGCTTGGGGCTGCACCAGAGCCTTGGACTGAGTTATTAACCCTCCAAAGTTCGCAATGGGCCAGCTGGGCACACCTCGACCAACACCTGCTGCAATGGACCTGGACTCTCCAACCCCTGGAGCCGCTTCAAACCCTTCATTGCCTGCTGGAGCAACACCCCTCGATATTTCTCCAAACGGACGGCGTGTCTCTGGAGCGGAACAGGCGTACCGGAGAGAGCTCAACGGAGTCAGGGTCCGTGGTGGACATCCAGCTCCACGATCGAATGCGCACGGAGCCGCTGCGTTTGTTCGCACCCAGACGACAACCGTTGCCGAATACGGCGATCTATGCGGAGCATCTGCTTGATCAATGCCGGCGCTTGATTCTTGGCCGTCGTGGGCTGACCGTTGTGCTGCTGGAGGATCCAGGGCTAAGGCAAAAACTCACCACCGAACTCGCTGGAGAATTTGGCAGCAGAGTGATTCATCAAGGCACAGCACCGGACGTCAACGGAGTGATCTGCTGCGGTTGGTCTTGGTGGATGGACCATCAGAACCAGCTACCAGCCCTGGATCAGCTCATCATTGCCCTACTTCCTGTGTCCAGCCTGGAAGATCCGCTCACAGCCGCTCGGGTGGAATCGTTGAAAAAACTTGGACAGGATTGGTTCCGCGACCTGCTTCTGCCGGAGGCTCTAGCGAAGCTGGTTCCAGCGATCGCCCCCGTCAGGCAGAGCGGCGGACGGCTTGCCATTTTGGATGGAAGGGTCCGCGCACGCAGCTGGGGCAAACAGGTCCTACGCGCCCTTGAGCCCTGGTCTCCTCTCCAGCGGCTGTTACCGGACTGACACCGTCCCTAGTCTTGAGATCTGCTAGTTAACCTGCCTCGATGGGAGAAGCTCGACGTCGCACCAGCCAGGGACTACCTCCTAAGCAACGCAAAACAGACCCCAAGGACAGCGAGCGAATCGTTGCCTGGCTGCCGTTAACCCGGAGCCAATCCCAGCAATTCGTTGCCCTCACAACAAAGGGGGCCTGGATTGGGATCGGAGGGCTCGTGGTTCTTTGGATCGTGGTGCGTTTTATTGGGCCAGCAGCAGGCTGGTGGACACTCTCCGACATGCCATAACCCTTCTGCCGAAAGCAGCGCAGCCAGAAGCCGATCAACCGAAAACCAGTTAAAACCTTGGTCATGAGCCTTGATGCCCTTGCTTCAAGTCTTCAAAAGCAAGGCATCATTTGTGGCCGAACTCGGCGATCAGCTGGGTTGAATTCCGCAATGGGCGCGAACTCGTGAAATTTGAGGGTGCAGAAGCCATTGAGGAGCGCTCCGCACTGGGAAGCACCCCTGAAATCGCAAGCCGCTAAGCAGCCCCATCAGCAACCGACTTTTTATCCGTGTCAGCAGGTTTCGCCAAAGGCTTGGCAGCCGCTGAGCGGGCCGCAGCAGCCAATGGACGCATGGAATTCGAGGTCACTTCCGATCCTTCGGTCAACTTCTGACGCACAAGCACTTCGATGGTGTCCTTGGCCTCAGGGTTTTGCTCGAGCCAACCGATTGTGTTGTCACGACCTTGACCGATGTTGTCGCCCTCGTAGCTGTACCAGGCCCCTTTACGCGTAACGACTCCTGTTTCCTCAGCCAGATCAAGAATGCATCCGAGCGTGCTGATGCCACGCCCAAAGAGGATATCGAACTCAGCGATGCGAAACGGAGGTGCCACCTTGTTTTTCGCCACCTTCACTTTCGCCCGAATGCCGTACTCCTCAGTGCCACGTTTCAGGGTTTGGATCCGGCGAATATCAAGCCGCACTGAGGCATAGAACTTCAGCGCATTGCCACCCGTTGTGGTCTCAGGATTGCCATAGGTCACTCCGATCTTCAGACGAAGTTGGTTCAGGAAGATCACGGTGCAACCGGATTTACCGATGTTGCCAGTGATCTTGCGCATGGCCTGGCTCATCAAGCGAGCTTGGCCCCCAACAGACAAATCACCCATCTCTCCTTCAATCTCAGCCCGAGGCGTCAACGCAGCAACGGAGTCGATCACCACGATGTCGACCGCAGCAGAACGAACGAGCTGATCGACGATCTCAAGTGCCATCTCACCCGTATCCGGCTGGGAGACCAGGAGGTTTTCAACATCAACACCAAGGGAAGCCGCATAGACAGGATCCAGGGCGTGCTCAGCATCGACAAACGCCGCCACACCTCCACGCTTTTGCACCTCAGCGATGGCATGCAGCGTCAGCGTGGTCTTGCCTGAACTTTCAGGCCCGTAAACCTCAACCACTCGCCCCTTTGGATACCCGCCGCCAAGGGCAAGATCAAGAGTCAGAGCGCCCGTGGAGATGGTTTCCACCCGCATCCGGGAGGCATCTCCCAAACGCATAATTGAGCCCTTCCCAAAATTTCGCTCGATCTGACCGAGCACAAGGTCCAAGGCTTTATCCCTCTCACCTGGACGGGGATCTCCTGCGGAGGAATGAGCGGCTTTCACGTCGGCTGGCATAGCAATGAACAGTTAAGGAGCAAACAGGTGCCGCAGGTCGCCGATTCAGCCAGCGGGAGACCCGCAAACCGAAGTCGACTTAACACTGGACAGATCATCCAATGCCCCGGCCAACACCACTTGTCTCATCTAGTACACATGTACGTTATCGAATCAGGGCCAGATCGCCAAGGGGGCGGCAAATTTGCTGGTCGAGAGCAAATCCAGCCCTTCAGGCAACCCCTCTCGGTCCGCCGGACGCAGATATCCCCAATCGGCCAGAAAGCACTTCAGCCCTTCAAGCCCAGGCGTCTCCAACACCACTTCAAGAGTGGCCCGCCGATCTTCCACAAAACCCTTCAGCGACCATTCGCGGCGCAAGCGAAGTAACACCTCAGGCTTTGGGCCGGACTCTCTGCCATCGAGGCGTACGGGTCGAAGCTGAAAAGCGTCAAGCAACTCAGCCGTGAAATCTCGCCCTTTTGTGGTGAGCACAGACCAAGCCACACCCTCCTCCTCCAATCCCGCCAAACGTTCCGGCACCCCTTCAAACGGCCGATGCAATGCCACCCAGCCAGCACGATCGCCCGACACGGCCTGACGACGAACGCGCTCGAGGGAGTCTTGTAGCAGCGACGGCTGCCATCCAAACCGATCGAGACCAGCGCGAAGCTGCTGGTCATAGTCGGCGGCGAAAGCTTCAACACCAAGACGCTGCAACGGTCCGTCTGACTCTTGAAGCAATGCAGCGATCAGGACCATCTCCCAGCCGTGATGCACCCAGGGACGCAATTGACGAAAGCGGCTCGGTGTTTGCTCCGGCAAGAACACCCCTTGGAGAAGGGAGAGACAAGCTCCTCGAGAACTTGACCAGTATTCATCCATCCCGTCGAGGATCACCCCATCGAAATCGAAAACGAGGAGAGGCTGCAACGACACCGGAAATCCGGAAAAACTGGGCCGCTAGGATTCGAACCTAGGAATGGCGAGACCAAAACCCGCTGCCTTACCGCTTGGCGACGGCCCATTAACTCCAGCTCAGCACCACCAAACTGGTGATCCCTGCTAGCGCATACATAGTTACCCACAACATAGTGACCTTCGTCAATCCACCTCTCACAACGAATCCCTGATTCAGGGTGGAAACACTCTCAGTCGCCGCTGACCACTCATGCCATACACATCACTGCGCAGGCTGTAGCGAGTCACAAGGTCAGCCTGCATTTGGCGCACGTCTTCGCTGCGGGGAAGGAGCTCCACGGGACGGCCCTGCGGAACCACCACTTGTTCGACAGCTAAACGGCATTCCTCAAGAGCGGCAGAAGCGTCGGACTGATCACCAGAGTCCGCTGAGTCTCGATGGCTCAGGCCAGAATCACGGCGCATCAATAGACGCTCCAAAGCCCTCTCCACTTGAGGGAGGGTGTCGGATTTGATGACCAAAATCGGAACACCAGCGTCTCTCGCTTGACGACGCAGTTCAGGTTGACGGCCAAGCCCTTGGCGAACGCTCAGCACCACATCGGCCTGCACTAGATCATCCACGGCCTGAACAGCCCAGCCATGACGGCGAACCGCTTCATCCAACCGTTGCTCGCTCAGGCCACAACAAAGAACCTGGAACATCTTTGAAGGCGCCTGAGACTCCTTCAGTTCTGACTGCACAGAACCCATCCCTATGGGTTGCAGTGGGCTTGGATCAACGGGGTTTGGAAGCGGCACCGGCACCAAGGAAGGCCGCCGTAAAGGCGAGGGAGAGGGTTGGGATTCAACCCGAAGAACGCGTCCATCCGAGGCCATTTTTCTGTCTTCAGCACTGGGAACTTGCCCGCGAAGCAGGGCATCAACCGCTCGTCCCACCTCTCGATAAACAGCCCAGTGACTGCGACTGTGCATCTCCACGGCCATTGAGAAAGTGGGTTCAGCCGCCCGTTCGAGCACCGTTTTCTGACTGCGACGACGGCGGGCCTCATCGTCACCAAGAGTGACGGATTCAATGCCACCAATGAGATCGCACAAGGTGGGATTTTTGATCAAATTGGACAGGGCGTTGCCGTGCGCTGTCGCCACCAAGGTCACACCCCGTTCAGCAATCGTGCGGGCTGCACGTGCCTCCAACTCGGTGCCGATTTCATCAATGACGATTACTTCGGGCATGTGGTTTTCCACGGCCTCGATCATCACGTGATGCTGAAGCTCTGGTCGAGCCACCTGCATGCGCCGCGCTCGACCAATAGCGGGATGAGGAATATCACCATCCCCCGCAATTTCATTGCTGGTATCAATCACCACGACACGCTTTCCCAGGTCATCGGCGAGCACGCGAGCAATCTCTCGCAAGGCCGTTGTTTTCCCAACCCCGGGCCGGCCCATGAGAAGCAACGACTCGCCGCTATCGAGAAGATCGCGCACCATCGCCACCGTCCCAAACACAGCGCGTCCAACTCGGCAGGTCAGGCCCACCACCTCGCCACGACGATTACGAATGGCGCTGATGCGATGCAAAGTTCTCTCAATGCCCGCCCTGTTGTCAGAACCAAACTGACCGAGACGTTCCACCATCGCCTGGAGATCATCACGCGTAATGCTGCTGCCTCCAAGAGGGGTCGACCAACCTGAATAACGAGCTTCTGGAACACGTCCAAGATCGAGAACAACCTCGAGGAGTTGGTCTCTTGACTCCGGAGAAGCCAACAAAGATTGGAGCTCTGCAGGAAGCAAAGAAACAAGTCGGCTTAAGTCGTCGGTGATGCGCTCGGTCGTCATGGCTCACTCGCCCAGCAGTCGGACCGAAAACATTCATAGCAAGAGGAACACAGGGTCGGTGTCCGATCAGCTACGCCGCAACCAGGGAGCAATCAATGTGCGAGCAACTTGAACAGACCGAGCCCAGCCATCCGGCCAATCGCGCAAGCGACGTCCTTGGTCTTGCGCCGCTTGAAAAAAGGGCTGAACGAGCGCCCTGGCCACCCCACCAAAAGCGACACCAGCAGGTCCAATCGACCCGCCTTTGCGTGGAAGCAAACCAAGCGTTGCTGTGTTGGTCCCACCAGCCAACTGCAATGGACCAGGCGGAGCCAAGGGCTGAATCTGCTCCCAAAGACCAACTGCCGAACGGGCAGTTCCAACCCCAAGATCTCCGCTCATCGGACGGCCATCAAGCTGCCAAAGCGGACGTTGCTGGTGTGCCCGCAAGGCCTGATGCCGCTGCCACAGTTCTGTGGAAAGCGACTCCACCGTGACGTCATGGCTTTCAAGACCACAACTCACGGACAGCCGCTTCAGGGGAACATCAGCGAGACGAACCTGTTCAAGGGTTGCCTGGAAAGCATCCATGCGCCCTGGGGCCGTATGGATTTCCAATGCGTCTGGACGCAGGTCATGAAGGAGGGGGGCCAAATCATTCAGGCCCACTCGCCGATCCAAGGACTGGATCAATTGAGGCGGGCATGCCGGCCAACAGCGACCGCACCCGTAGCAAAGCCGTTCATCCACCCCAACTGCTGCACGGATGGCATCGGTTGGACACACCCGTTCGCAAGGCCGTGAACAGTCGGGGGGACAAAGACCTGGATCGAAAACCGCCTTGCGGAAATGGGCATCATTTCCGTCGCTCACACTCACCATCAACCAAGGGCGCCGCCCCGTGCGCTCCCAGGCCCAATCCAATCCATCGCGGGCAGCACGCACAACGGCAGCGTCAGCCGCCACATCCACGCAATGAACTCCTGCTACAGAGAAGAGCGCACACAGATCCCCGATCGTGGCCAAGTCTTGGTTGCTGGCGCCACAAATCAACTTGACCCATGAACCATTTGCCAGAGCAAGCTCGCCGGCATCCGCTCTCTGAAGAGCAGTTTTCACGGTGAGGTTCAGTTGTTCAGAAGCTCCTTCATGGGTTGCCAGCGAAGACTTCGAGCGCCACCCATTTCCACAACCACTTTCAAACGAGGTTCTCGGCGGCAAAGATCACACAGGGCCGACAATTCGGAGCGAGATAGCACCTGGCCTTCAAGAAGCCATAGCGCAACAGGCTTCGACCCAAGCATCGCCTCACCAAGCAGCGGCATCACCTCTTGGACCTCGCCCACAGCGGCACCACGGCCAACGCTTTGATGCCCGAGATGGGGCGGACGGATTCCATGTTTTTGAAACAAAAACACCTCGGGGTCGCCCAAACCGCGGGCAGACGAAAGCTGAGTGCGATAGCCAGCTCCTCGCAATCGCCGCAACAAGCGAGTTTCGGCACCACCCTCAAGGGGCGCGAAGACTGCCATGCAACCTGCCGACTCCAGCTCACGGCGGAAACCACGACCAGACAGCAGCAGCGGCATGAAATTGGCTCGAATAACGAGATTCTGGCAGTTGAGCGTCGCCAATTAATGACTTGATCGCAATGCTGTAGTGTCTTTGTTTGCACTGTTGAACTGTGCCCGTCCGCTAGCCGGGCCTCCAGATCACAGAGCAGGTTCGGCGTTTGCGCCGGATCCCCAGGCCAGCGCGGTCTCACCAATTCGTTGGTGTTACTGCCGAGAAACTCACCGAGCAAACCATTGCACGGAAAGTCTCAGCCAGCTGATTCGCTCGCTAGCTCCAATCCGGCTTCTTTTTCGTCACTGGCGAAACGATGACGGTCATGACTGCGTCAATACGATCAGCGCCCTCTCAGGCCTCTTCATTCCTTAGTGAATAAGCGGTTGTTCACGCTGGCGTTCTTACCTCCATGTCTATAGGCATTCTTGGGAAGAAATTGGGCATGTCCCAATTCTTCGACGAGCAAGGCAAATCCGTCCCGGTCACATTGATCGAGGCAGGCCCTTGCCGGATCACCCAGCTCAAAAGTTCAGAAACTGACGGCTATCAAGCCGTACAGATCGGTTTTGGCGAGATTCGCGAAAAGCTGATCAACAAACCAGCGAAAGGGCATCTCGCCAAATCTGGCGAGGACCTCGTTCGCCACTTAACTGAATACCGCGTCGACGATCTCGACGGGATTCAGTTAGGTGGCGCGGTCACCGTCGGTGACTTTGCGGCTGGTCAAAAAGTAGACGTCAGTGGCGACACCATGGGTCGTGGCTTTGCTGGTCTGCAAAAGCGCCATGGTTTCAGTCGTGGGCCAATGACGCACGGCTCCAAAAATCATCGCCAACCCGGTTCGATCGGTGCCGGCACAACGCCAGGCAGGATCTATCCAGGCAAACGGATGTCCGGTCGCTACGGCGGCAAAAAAATCACCACCCGTGGTTTGACGATCCTGAAAATTGACAGTGATCGCAACCTTCTCGTGGTGAAAGGTTCTGTTCCTGGGAAACCAGGTTCATTACTGAACATCCGTCCCGCAAACCGGGTGGGCGCCAAGCCCGCTAAAGGAGGTAAGTGATGGCTAACTGCATCGTTCGCGATTGGCAAGGCAAAGAAGCTGGCAAGGCAAGCCTTGATTTAAAGGTTGCCAAAGAGACCAGCGCCCTTGACCTGATGCATCGCGCAGTGCTGCGTCAGCAGGCTCACAGCCGTCAAGGCACCGCAAGCACCCTCACCCGATCAGAGGTGAGAGGTGGTGGACGCAAGCCCTACAAACAGAAAGGTACGGGCCGCGCACGCCAGGGTTCTGTTCGCACTCCACTCCGTCCAGGTGGCGGCATCATTTTTGGACCCAAGCCCCGGTCCTACAACCTTGCGATGAACCGTAAGGAACGTCGTTCAGCCCTTCGTACCGCTCTCATGGCGCGTATTGAGGATCTCGTGGTGGTGAAAGATTTCGCAACCACGCTGACGGCTCCAAAGACCAAAGAGATCATCGACGCTCTGGGGAGACTCGACGTTTCCGCCACGAGCAAGGTTTTGATCATCCTCATCAACCCTTCCGAAGCGGTGCAACGCTCCATTCGGAACTTGGAAACGGTGAAGCTGATCGCAGCCGACCAACTCAACGTCTTCGATCTGCTCCACGCCAACAAGCTGGTTGTGGGCGAAGACGCTCTCGCAAAGATTCAGGAGGTCTACGGCGATGACTGAGCGCTTCACCGGACGTCTAGCCGATGTGATCCGCCGCCCGCTGATCACTGAAAAGGCCACCCGTGCTCTGGAACAAAACCAGTACACCTTTGAGGTGGACCCTCGAGCCGCCAAGCCCGACATCAAGGCTGCAGTCGAACAGCTCTTCGATGTCAAGGTCACGGGCATTAGCACCATGAATCCTCCTCGCAGGAGTCGTCGTATCGGTCGTTTTGCCGGTAAGCGCGCTCAAGTGAAGAAAGCAGTGGTGCGCCTGGCCGAGGGCAACTCCATCCAACTCTTCCCTGAGTCCTGAGGGGGCTGAATCGTTATGGCAATTCGTACTTTCCGCCCCTATACCCCCGGTACCAGAACCCGGGTGGTCACAGACTTCAGTGAAGTCACCGGCCGCAAGCCGGAACGCTCCTTGGTGGTGTCCAAACACCGCCGCAAAGGACGCAACAATCGTGGTGTGATCACCTGCCGTCATCGCGGTGGTGGTCACAAGCGCCTGTATCGCTTGGTCGACTTCCGTCGTAACAAGCATGGTGTTACCGCCAAAGTGGCCGCGATTCACTACGACCCCCACCGCAATGCGCGGTTGGCCCTTCTCTTCTACGCCGATGGCGAGAAGCGCTACATCCTGGCTCCGGCTGGGATCAGCATCGGCCAAACGGTGGAGTCAGGCCCTGAGGTACCAATCGAGATCGGCAATGCCATGCCGCTCTCAGCTGTGCCCCTTGGCTCCAGTGCTCACTGCGTCGAGCTTTATGCCGGACGCGGTGGGCAGATGGTTCGGACCGCAGGCGCGAGCGCTCAGGTCATGGCCAAAGAGGGCGATTACGTCGCCCTCAAACTCCCCTCCACAGAGGTGCGCCTCGTGAGATGTGAGTGCTTCGCCACTCTTGGCGAAGTTGGCAACGCCGAAATTCGCAATACCAGCTTGGGTAAAGCTGGTCGCCGCCGTTGGCTGGGGCGTCGTCCCCAGGTCCGAGGCAGCGTAATGAACCCTTGCGATCACCCTCATGGTGGTGGTGAAGGCCGTGCTCCTATCGGGCGCTCGGGACCTGTCACTCCATGGGGCAAACCCGCTCTTGGCCTAAAAACCCGCAAGCGGAACAAGCCCAGCAACAAGTTCGTCCTCCGGAAACGTCGCAAGACGTCCAAGCGGAGCCGTGGCGGACGCAATTCCTGATGTCACTCACCGCTTTGCAGTTCGCTTAATCCGCCATGGGACGTTCTCTCAAAAAAGGCCCATTTATTGCTGACAGCCTTCTTCGCAAGGTTGAAAAGCAAAACGCCGCTGACGACAAGTCAGTCATCAAGACGTGGTCCAGGGCCTCCACGATTTTGCCGATGATGATCGGCCATACCATTGCCGTTCACAACGGCAGAACCCACGTGCCAGTCTTCGTGACTGAGCAAATGGTTGGGCACAAATTGGGTGAATTCGCACCCACACGCACCTTTAAGGGCCACATCAAAGACAAGAAAGGAGGCCGCTGAGACCATGACAACGTCATCCCCAACGGCAACCACTGCCCAAGCGCACGGCCGCTTCATCCGCGGCTCCGTCTCCAAGGTGCGTCGTGTACTCGATCAAATCCGTGGCCGCACCTACCGCGACGCGCTGATCATGCTCGAGTTCATGCCTTACCGCTCCACCGGTCCGATCACGAAAGTGCTTCGCTCCGCTGTAGCCAATGCTGAACACAACCTTGGACTTGACCCAGCAACCTTGGTCATTTCCCAGGCCACTGCTGACATGGGTCCATCCATGAAGCGGTATCGGCCCCGCGCTCAAGGTCGCGCCTTCGCGATCAAAAAACAGACCTGCCACATCAGCATTGCTGTGGCAGCTCAGACCGACTCCTGACCCCCCGAGCACACCGTCTGAATGGGAAACAAAATCCATCCAACCGGCTTCCGCCTTGCAGTAACCCGGGCGCACCGGTCACGCTGGCACGCCTCCAGCAACAACGAGCCCGCCCTCCCTCAAGAGGACGATCGGGATCGCAAGAGCCTCCACCACAAGCACCGCTCAGCCCGCATCAGCGCTGCGC
>JACKQG010006887.1_pt1 | contig 11727 bp, 10 predicted proteins | sample 8237621 | NCBI WGS metagenome assembly JACKQG01 (sample SAMN15677084, study PRJNA649215) | marine metagenome | biome: marine; feature: Black Sea; material: saline water; isolation source: suspended particulate matter (SPM) from the Black Sea western gyre | collected 2013-06-09/2013-06-10 | depth... | reverse complement strand
GACTACCTTCTCCTCCCCTTTGAGGTGCCATCAGGGATCGGCCGGCTGACCGTTCGCTACACCTACACCCATCGGGTCAGTGCTGCGCTGCCGGGAGGCAGCGGCAACGTCGTGGACATCGGGGTGTTCGATCCGCGCGGCGCTGCGGCATTCCAGGGCCACGGCTTTCGTGGCTGGAGCGGGAGCGGTCGCTCCGAATTCACCATCGGGCCGGCGGACGCCACCCCAGGCTACCTGCCCGGGCCGATTTACCCCGGCACCTGGCACATCATTCTTGGCCTGTATCACATCCTGCCCGAAGGATGCGATTATCGCCTGACCATCGTCGGCCAGGCAGGGGAAACGTTATCGCCACCGGAGCCCGTCCCCCTGGCGGCTCCGGTATTGAGCCGGGAAGCCCGCTGGTACCGGGGCGACCTGCAGAGTCACACCCACCACTCCGATGGCACCGGCAGCCTGGCTGACTTGGCGGCGGCGGCCCGGGCACAGGATCTCGACTTCGTGGCCGTCACCGAGCACAACACCGTCAGCCATCTGCCCTACCTGGCCCAGGCCGGTGGCGACGACCCTTCGGGCAGAGCCTCAGGGCGAAGCCTGCTGCTCATCCCCGGCCAGGAGATCACCACCTACTACGGCCACGCCAACGCCTGGGGCATCCAGAGTTGCCAGGAATTCCGCTGTCGTGACGACGCCACCATGGCCCGGATCATTGACGCCGTGCACGCCGGTGGTGCGCTATTCTCCGTCAACCATCCCAAGTACAACGGCCCAGCCTGGGAGTATAGCTCCGACCTGCCCTTTGATTGTGTGGAAGCATGGCAGGGCCTGTGGATGGCGAACAACGATCAATCGCTGGATTTCTGGGACAGCCTGCTCCGGCAAGGGCGGCGAGTGGTGGCCGTAGGAGGAAGTGACAAACATATAGCACCCTTCACTGGACAGCTAAGCTTCTATGACATCGGCACGCCAACAACCTGGGTCTACGCTGAGGAGCTTTCGACGGCGGGCATCCTGGGCGGCATCCGGGCGGGGCACGTCTTCATTTCGGCCGATCCGCAGGGGCCAGAGCTATATCTGACCGCCGACGCCGATGAGGATGGGGTGTACGAGGGCATGATGGGGGATGAGGTGATCGTCGCCGCCGGGCAACCTGTGATACTGCTCGCCCAGGTGGTCGGTGGCAGGGGACTGGTGCTGAGGATCGTATCCGGCGATGGGGTGGAGAGCGTGCCTGTCGAGAGCGACGATTTCGCCCACTGCTGGCAGGCCAGACCGCAGGACGATACCTTCTACCGGCTCGAGCTGGTCGAGCCAGGCGGTGCGAAGGCAGGCCTCAATCCGGCAGCGCTGGTGAGGCGAGCCCTGTCGAATCCCATCTACGTGACCATCGCCACACCAGGGTGATAAGGATGAACTCACGTGAACGGGTTCTGGCGGCGCTTCGACATGAAGTGCCCGACCGGGTGCCAATTGACCTGGGCGCCATGCGCTCTACCGGGATCACCGCTCTGGCCTACCGCCGGCTCAAGGAGCACCTGGGGATCACTGAGGGAGACGTCTACGTCTACGATACCGGCCAGCAACTGGCTGTAGTGGAGCCCCTCATACTGGAGCTCTTCGGCGTGGATGTGGTCCCGCTGGATCTCGATCAACTGCGGGGATGGCAACCCTACACCCTCCCCGATGGCTACCCGGCCCGCATTGTGGCCGGTTTCACCACCGAAACAGCGTCCGATGGGTCGGTCTACCAGCTTGAAGACGGCCGCCGGGTGCGCTACCGCCCCTCCAGCAGCCACTACTTCTACCGCATCTACCATCCCCTGGCCGAGGCCACCACTCCAGCAGATTTGGATCCCTTCCCCTTGCAGAGCTATAGCGACGACGAACTGATCCTCCTCCGCGACCGGGCTCGCTATCTCTACCAGAACAGCGATTACGCCATCATGGGGCACTTCGGGGGGAGCATCCTGGAGGCGGGGCAGGACTTGCGCGGCTGGGAACGGTTTATGATTGACCTGGCCCGAGGAGGCCCCTTCTTGGAGGCTCTCCTGGAAAAGCTGACCGGGGTTCACCTGGCCAGCCTGGCCCGCTACCTGGATGCCGTTGGTTCCTACATCCAGATTATTGTTATGGGGGATGACCTGGGCACCCAACACGCGCTTCAGATCTCCCCTCAGATGTACCGTCGCTGGATCAAACCCTGTCATACCCGCATCTACGGCTACGTCCGTCAGCACTACCCGCAGGTCTACGTCTTCCTCCACTCCTGCGGCAGCATCTACCCCCTGATCCCCGACCTCATCGAGGCCGGGGTTCAGATCCTTAACCCGGTGCAGATCTCGGCCGCGGGGATGGATCCCGTCCGGCTGAAGAGGGAGTTCGGTGCGGACCTCACCTTCTGGGGCGGGGGATGTGACACTCAACACACCCTCCCTCATAGCACCCCAGAGAAGGTAGCGGCCGAGGTGAAGAGGCTGCTGGGCATCTTCGCCCCTGGGGGTGGCTACGTTTTCAACCAGGTGCATAACATCCAGGCCGATGTTCCCCCGGAGAATATCGTGGCCATGCTGGAGACAGCCCGCGGAGGTTACACGATATGAGTGAAAAAGAGCAGAAACGGCCATTATGCATCATCAACAGCGTCGCCCCCATCCGCATCTGTGACAATGGCGGCTGGACCGATACCTGGTTCGCCGAGTACGGCAAGATCTTCAACATCGGCGTCTATCCCTATGCCGAAGTGCAGATCGAAGTTTACTCCAGCAACGACCAGGAAGAGCGCGTCGTCATCTACGCCGAAAACTACGGCGAGCGGTATGTACGGCATCTCAAAAAGACAACCTGGGATCGGCATCCGCTGCTGGAGGCTGCCATTGAGCGCATGGGCGTGCCTGATGACATCGCCATTCAGGTCACCATTTTCTGCGAAGCGCCTGCCGGTGCTTCGACCGGCACCTCGGCCGCCGTCACCGTGGCCCTCGTTGGTGCTTTGGATTGCCTCACACCCGGCCGTCTAACCCCGCACGAAGTCGCCTACGTGGCCCACTCTATCGAAACAGACATGCTCAAACAGCAGTGCGGGATTCAAGACCAACTCTGTTCCGCCTATGGCGGCATCAACTACATCGAGATGTTCCAATATCCCCATGCCTCAGTGTCGCAAATTCAGGTGCCTAATTCCATCTGGTGGGAGCTGGAGCGGCGGTTGGCCCTTATTTACCTGGGTAAATCCCATCGCTCGTCCCAGGTACACGAGAAAGTGATTCGCCACCTGGAGGACGCCGGCCCAACTGCCAAGCAACTTGAAGCACTGCGAGCCACTGCCGAACCTTCGCGGGATGCCCTGTACGCCGGTGATTTTGTCGCTTTGGGGCAGGCCATGATACAGAACACGGAAGCACAGCGAGATCTGCACCCTGATCTCATCAACCCCGACGCCGATCGCGTCGTCGTCATAGCCCAGGCCCACGGCGCATTGGGCTGGAAAGTGAATGGTGCAGGTGGTGATGGCGGTTCGCTCACTATTTTGTGTGAATCTTTGTCTCATGCCAAACGGGCTATGATCCGCGAAATCGAAGCGGAAAGCCCGCTTTTCCAAAATATCCCCATCCATCTCAGCCGCTTCGGTCTACGCATTTGGGAGACTGATTTCAGGGATCCATGAGAACCAGGTCTCCTTCCCCTCCCCTCGTCGCCTCTGTCGCCTGAAACTGCGGCAGCCACTCAGCGTACGCTTCCAGGTAATCGTTCAGGATGCCCTCTGCCTGATCAAAGTCGCTGATCATTGGATCAAGCAGCAGCGCTTGCAGGGCCAGCTCCCGGCTGCCAGTCACGGCTGCATCCACCACCAGCCCGGCCAGGGCCGCTTCGCGGCGACACAGCTCGGCGATGGCTTCCGGCAGCGGATCCAGGCCCAGGCCGTGGATGCCCGCGCCGTCTGCCACGGCTGGCACTTCGACGATGGTCCCGTCGGGCAGATTGGGGATGTAGCCCTGGTTGGGGATGTTGACGGTGGGGATGTAGGCATTGGTATTACCGGCGATGGCTTCGATCAATTCCACGGCCCCTTCGCTGCGCACCTGGCGCAACCCGTCAATGGGCTGCTCACCGGCGGCCATGGCGGCGGCTAACCGGGCGCGATCTTTGCGCTGCTGCTCCCCGGCAGCCCAGTCGTACAATCGCAGGTTGTAGGTTTCCCACGGTTTAGTCTGGGGGTCATGGCCCCAGGGCAGGTATTCGCACAGGTGACTGTCGCCGGGGCCGGGGCAAAGCCCAAAAACCTCGAACATCTTGCGGGCCAGGGGCTCAAAGTCGGGACGGGTGGTGAGATACCGTTGGCGGAACAGCGGGTAGAGGTCTTCGCCGCTGACCCTGTCGCGAACGTCCACGATCCAGATAAAGTGATTGAGCCCCACGGCCTTGACGTCCAGCTTTTCGTGGGCCAGGTCTACCCATTTCCTCTTGCCATGAATGGTCTTCGGATCAGGGTGAGTATCCAGGTCGGGGGGCACCTGGATGCCCCACCGTTCAGCCAGCACAGCAAAGGCGATGAAGTAGGCCGCGTGAAGTTGGTGGCACAGCCCAGCGGTTTTGACCTGAGTGTAGCGCGTGGCGGCCAGACAGAGGCGGGGCACCGGATTGGTAAAGTTGATGAGCCAGGCGTCGGGGCAGAGGCGCTCCATATCCTGAGCAGCCCCCAACAGGACGGGGATGTTGCGCGCTGCGTGGGCGAACCCGCCGGGGCCGCCATTCTCGGCGTAAGGCTGCCGCAGGCCGTACCGCAGGGGGATCTCCCAGTCCTGCTGCCACAACTTCTCGCGGGGGCCGGGCTCGATGGACAGGATGACGAAATCGGCCCCCGGCAGCAGGTCGGTGCGCTCGGTCGAGGACTCGATGGTCATCTGGGCATCCCATTCGCGGTTCATCCGCACCCCCATGGCGGACATGGTCTCCAGGCCTTTGCGATCTATGTCCACCAGGCCCAGTGTGCTGCCGCGCAGGGCCTGGCTGCGCATGATAGTGGCCAGTGTGCTCAGGCCAAAGCTGGCGCTGCCCGCGCCGATGACGACGATTTTGGTAACAGGCATGAGATTGTTTCCTTTCCGTATCGTGATGTGTCTATAATTATACCACACGGGGGGAAGATTCGCCAAAAAAGATGGACATCAGATTTTAGCTCCTTTGGCAATAGCAAAAAGCCACGCATGTTAGTTCTGCTGTCCTGTCAGTAGCTCTGGGGGCAACTTGTCTTTTCACGAGATTTGTAATAAAATTGTCTCACCTGCCAAAACCCAATCTTCCTTCTCCAACCATAACTCTAAGCAAAACCCACGCCCGTCGCTTCTTGCTGGCACACCAGCGCCTATGGCCGCCAAGACAGTTGACAGGCAAGGCCGGGATCATGGATTTCGTCCGCCACGTCGGCTGCATCCAGTTTGACCCCATCAACGTGGTAGGCCGCAACCCAGACCTGGTGCTGCAATCCCGCGTGGCGAACTATCGTCCCGCCCTGCTGGAAGAACTGCTCTACACCGATCGCCAACTGTTGGACGGCTGGGACAAGATGGCTGCGATCTACCTGATCACCGACTGGCCGTATTTCGCCCGCCGCCGGGTCTATATGCGTGAGCGGCAGGACGCCCGATACAACCTGCCAGAGGAAATCATGTCGGCAGTGATGGCAGCGGTCCGCGAACGCGGCCCCCTCTCGTCCATTGACCTGAAGCGGATGGACAAAGTGGATTGGCACTGGGGACAGCCAGTCCGTGTCGTCAGGGCCTCTCTTGAGAGACTTTATACCTGGGGCGAGTTAGGGATACACCACAGGGTTGGCACCCGACGGGTGTTCGACTTGATCGAACGGCTGCTGCCGGCCGGCCTGCTAGCTGCTCCCGATCCCAACGAAACCGATGAAGACTATCAAAATTGGCGCGTGCTGCGCCGCGTGGGCGGGCTGGGCCTGGCCAATCCCAGCGCCACTGAGTATTGGGGGACTATCTGGGGGATGACCCTGGGCGCGAAGAGCGTGGTGCGGCGGGCTGCTTTGACCCGCCTGGTGGAGCGAGGCGACTTGGCGGCCGTGGCCGTAGAGGATGCGCCCAAACGCACCTTCTTCATCCGCACTGCTGACCTGCCCACTCTGGAGGCCGTGCAGACCGCAACATCACCCAAGCCGCAGGCAGCCATCATTGGCGCGCTGGATAATTTCGTATGGGATCGCAGCCTGCTGCGCTGGGTCTTCGATTTTGACTACGTTTGGGAGGTCTACAAACCAGCCGCCAAGCGCAAATATGGCTATTACGTGCTGCCGGTGATTTGTGGCGATCGTTTCGTGGCTCGCTTCGACCCGGCCTTTGACAAAAAGACGCGCGAACTGACCATCACCAACTGGTGGTGGGAAGAGGGCGTCCAACCCGACGAGACCATGCAAGCTGCAATGGCCGCCTGTTTCCGAGAGTTCGTGCACTATCTGAACGCCAGTCATATACAACTTGGAGAAGAAGTCGCCAGGGATACAACATTGACTCCACTGAAAAAATTACTGATGGCGAGGTGACAGCTACGCAACCGCATAGAACTGTTGGGGCCGAAAGAATATAATCGAAGCAGAGGCAGGACGATGCCACATAGTAGCCAGGTGGCCAGGAACTGTCACAAAAGAGCACAAAACATGCCCAGCTATGCTCAGAACCGGCTAAGCAGCCAGTTTTTGCTCTGCCTGCACTTGGCGGTAAGCATGCAGACGGCGCAGATTGACCATCATGGCCGAACAGCAAACAACCATCGTCGCCCGGATGAGGCCACGAACGGGCAGCTTGCCACCAGGGAAAGGATGTTTGAGGGAGCGAATGGTGGCTTCAACCGCTGCACGAATTGGCTTGTCTTCGGGACGGAGACGTTGCCGATTGTAGACGGTGCGAATGTTGAACAAATTGACACTCAAGTCGTTCAATCCCAACGCATGTCGCACCTGGAGGTCAAAGCAGACGTGGTCGTACAGCTCCTCATCGCTCCAACCAAAGCCAGCTTTCAGAGTGTCCATCCCCACCAGCACATTGATGGGCGCGTTAGGCCGCGAGGGCTGGCTGCTATACAGCACGGCAAACGGTTCTTCGTCAATACGACAGAAGACCTCGTCGTAGAATGTCTGCGCCCACGAATACTCCAGGCGCTGGCGCAGCTCCTTTGGCAGAAGCTGTTGGCTGCTGGACGGGCCCTGCTGGTGATGCGCCTCGTTCTTTCGAAACATGATCACTTCTCCGTCGTGATAATCTTAGGAAGCCGGTTTTCACCCCCTATTTTACCACGATCGGTAGAATGACGCGACTCGCAGTACCTTTTTTCAGGGGAGTCAATCTTCCATATCACCCTCCTCGACGAATTACAATCGGGACAAGGGCTGCGACGGTGTTACACTCCGATTTATGTTGCCAGTGTGCTACAGATTGAGGCAGAAGTCAAATACCCAGTTTGTCACAATCACCAAATGATGGTATACTTCCAACCGCGCGGAAGGCAACATTGGAGGCTTATTTTGTCGGCTTTGGCTATCGTTTATGGATTCACGGCAGTGCTTTTGGCTACTTATGGACTCAACTCTTTGATCATAGTGCTGCTCTACCTGCGCCGTCGCCGCGAGCACCAACCCCCGCCCCCCCTGACCAACGAGCCTCCTGTGACGGTACAACTACCCATCTACAACGAGCTCCACGTGGTGGAACGTCTGATTGATGCCGTGACGCGCCTGGACTATCCCCAGGACAAGCTCCAGATCCAGGTGCTGGACGATTCCAGCGACGAGACGACGGCCCTGGCTCAAGCTCGCGTGAATTATTATCGCAGGCAGGGATTTGACATCGTCCTGATCCACCGCCCCGAGCGAACGGGCTTCAAGGCCGGCGCCCTGCAGCAGGGCTTGGAAACGGCCACGGGGGAGTTCATCGCTATCTTCGACGCCGACTTCGTGCCCAACCCGGATTTCCTGCCGCGCATCATCCCCCACTTTCAGGGCCAGCTTCGCCTGGGGATGGTGCAGGCCCGCTGGGGCCACATCAACGCTGACTACTCGCCCCTGACCAGGGCACAGGCCCTGGCCCTGGATGGCCATTTCGTGGTGGAACAAACGGCTCGCCAGCGCTCAGGGCTGTTTCTGAACTTCAACGGCGCTTCGGGCGTCTGGCGAAAGAGCTGCATCGAGGAGGCCGGAGGCTGGCAGGGCGATACCCTGTCTGAGGATTTGGACTTGAGCTACCGAGCGCAGTTAGGCGGTTGGGAGTTCCTCTATCTGCCCGATGTGGTCTCCCCAGCCGAGATACCGCCTCAGATCAACGCCTTCAAGCGCCAACAGTTCCGCTGGGCCAAAGGCTCCATTCAGTGCCTACTGAAACACTGGCGCACTCTGGCGAGAGCGCGGCAGCCAGCCTTCGTGCGCCTGCAGGGGCTGATCCATCTGAGCAACTATCTGATCCACCCCCTGATGCTGATCCTGCTGCTCCTGACCCTGCCCTTGCTGCTTGGGCAGGGCGTGACGCGCCTCCCGCTATTGTATCTCGGCCTGGGCAGCATGGGGCCGCCCCTGCTTTTCGCCCTCTCCCAGTGGGACATCTATCCCGACTGGCGCCGAAGGATAGCCTATTTCCCCTTCCTGGTTCTACTGGGCACGGGGATAGCTTTGAACAACGCTTGGGCCGTTGGCGAGGCCCTGACCAGGCGGCCCAACCTTTTCCAACGCACGCCCAAGTTCGGCCTCGAAGATCGCACCGACCACTGGGCCGAGAGCCGCTACGCCTTACCTATCAGTTGGATGACATTGGGCGAGGCATTTTTGAGCCTATACTCTCTGATCGCCGTGATAGTGGCTATGGCCAGAGGGAACCGCTATGCAGTGCCATTCTTGCTCCTGTATCTGGTCGGGTTCGGCTACGTGGCTGTTTTGGGCCTTGGGTTAAGAACACAGATTCGCAGGATTTACGGATTCCTTCTCAGTCCAAGTCGCTTGATCCGTTGATCCTGCCGATCCGCTTAACCAAGAACAGGATTTACAGAATTAACGGATCGGCTGCGCAAATCCGTTAATTCTGCGAATCCTGTTCTAAAAAAGCCCACCAATCGGCCTTTATACAACTTAAGATTCAAGCGCTCTCGTCTTTTTCGACATCGGCGGTTTTCGGCGCCAGGCTGGGGGCCTTGGTGATAGGAGGCTTGAACTCAGCACCCTCCATGATGATCTCACCGCGAATGAAACCCCCTTCATCAACCAGGAAGGATTTCACGGTGATGTTGCCCCAGACGCGGCCGGTGGACAGGACTTCCACCCGATTGGCCTTGACATTGCCTTTCACCGACCCCGCCACCGAAACGTTGTAGGCGACGATGTCGGCTATTACTTTGGCCTCCTCACCGATGATGAAGTTGCCGCCCGTCTCCACCAATCCCTCGAAGACGCCCTCGACGCGCAGCCCACCGTCGTTTTGGACGGTGCCTTTGAAATTGGTGGTGGGGCCTACCACCGTCTCCACCTGGCCCGGCGGGGGAGGCTTGAATTTGTTTCTCTTGAATACAGACATGGTTGGTTCCTCCTTGGAGATAATTTGGACACTGCTAAATATACTACGCTTAGCGAGATTTGTCAACCAGGATGATGAAACTGCTGATAGCCACCCGTAACCCCGGTAAAGTCAGAGAGTACGAGAAGCTGCTGGCCGGCCTGCCCCTGGAGCTGACTCACCCCGCCCAGGAGGGCCTGGACATCGAAGTGGCCGAAACGGGGGACAGCTTCGCCGAGAACGCCAGGCTGAAGGCCGCCGCTTACGCCAGGGCCAGCGGCCTCTTGACTTTGGCCGATGACTCGGGGCTGGAGGTGGATGCCCTCGGCGGCGAGCCAGGGATACGCTCGGCCCGCTACGCTGGAACAGGGGCCAGCGACGAGGAGCGCTATCAGTTGCTCCTGGAAAAGCTGCGGGGAGTGCCCTGGGAGGAGCGGACAGCCCGCTTCCGCTGTGTCATCGCGGTGGCTACACCGGAGGGGCAGATTCACACCACAGAGGGAACATGCGAAGGCATCATCACCTTCGAGCCTAAGGGGGGACACGGCTTCGGCTACGACCCCGTCTTCTACTTTCAGGAACATGAAATGACCATGGCCGAGCTGCCCCCAGAGATCAAAAACAAGATCAGCCACCGGGCAAGGGCGGCGCAGGGGGCGCGAGGTTGGATGTTGGAAGTTGGAGGTTAGAGAAGTGATAATTGTAGCCAGCAGCAACGGCAAGGTGGGGATCGCGGCAGCGATGGAGGTGCTGAGAAACGGTGGCTCGGCCGTTGACGCGGTAGAGGCTGGCACTCGCCTGGTAGAGAGCAACCCTCAGGATGACACTGTGGGCATTGGGGGGATTCCCAACCTGCTGGGCCAGGTGGAATTGGATGCCAGCATCATGGATGGGCGGACCCTGGCCGCCGGTGCGGTGGCCGCTTTGCAGGGCTACGAGCACCCCATATCCATCGCCCGCAAGGTGATGGAGGAGCTGCCGCACGTCCTGCTGGCCGGCTCTGGGGCCGAGCGTTTTGCCGCCGAGATGGGCTTCCAGCGCCGAGAGCTGTTGACCGAGAAAGCCAGGGAGACCTGGGAAAAGCGGCTACACAAAGCAATACCAGAGGCGGTGCTGGCGAATCTAGAGGAAGAGTCGGCCTTGCACCAGTGGGTGAAACGGGTGAGGGAGTCGCGGCGGGCCGGGGGCACGGTCAACTTCCTGGCCCAGGACGCCAACGGCAACATCTGCGCCGGAGTGAGCACCAGCGGCCAGGGCTGGAAGTATCCGGGGCGCGTGGGCGATTCCCCCCTCATCGGTGCAGGCAACTACGCCGACAACCGCTATGGCGCTGCCGCCTGCACCGGCCTGGGCGAGATGGCCATCCTGGCCGGCACCGCTCACAGCGTGGTGCTCTACCTGAAGATGGGGCTATCTTTGGAGAAGGCCGGGGGCCAGGCTATGGAAGATCTCCAAGACTTGGCTGCCCCCTACCAGGGACCTATGAACATCGTCGCCCTGGACAAGGAAGGCCGCCACGCGGGTTTCACCAACCGGAAAGAGCGCACCTACGTCTACATGACCGGGGAGATGGATGAGCCGGAGGAGCTGCCGCGAGTGTTGGTGTCAGGGGACACAACAGCGGATTTGGAATAAAACGGATAGCCAAACGGAGAAGGAAATCCGTTTGTTTCTGAATCCGTTGTAGTGTATCGAAAGGAGGCAAAATGGACAAAGCTTACAAGATCATAGCTACTGTTAAATCGGTGAAGGGGCACTGCGATTTCGGTCATCGAGTGAGGGATCGGGTTGTGTTCGACGGCGAGACAGTGCAGGGGCGGGTCTGCCTGAGTGCGCTCTACAGCTTCCTGCCCAAGGTCTTCGCCATGCGCTACGGGGCCAGTTTCCCCTGGCTAGAAGACAAAGACGCGGCTACCCACGCCTGCCCTGACGCTTTCAATCCCGTGGTGTTTGAGATAAGGCGGGTCAAGGAGGATACAGAAAATGATCAATCAGGATAGACTAGTCTCAACTTTCCTGGAGCTGGTTCAGATTGACAGCCCCAGCGGCCATGAAGAGGAGATAGCACGGCATCTGACGGCCGAGCTGAAGAGCCTGGGCCTGACAGTTGAGCGCGATACCACGGGTAACGTCATCGGCCGCCTGGCGGGAGAGGGGCCGCCAATCCTCCTCAGCGCGCATA
>JACKQG010006886.1_pt1 | contig 11728 bp, 4 predicted proteins | sample 8237621 | NCBI WGS metagenome assembly JACKQG01 (sample SAMN15677084, study PRJNA649215) | marine metagenome | biome: marine; feature: Black Sea; material: saline water; isolation source: suspended particulate matter (SPM) from the Black Sea western gyre | collected 2013-06-09/2013-06-10 | depth... | reverse complement strand
GACGCGGGCTCCTTGCGGTATGTCGAACACCGTGTACTCGTTGCCCGAAGCCATGTGCTCGCTGATGAAGCAGTGAAGCTTACGATGACGCGCCGTGTTTCCATCCGGCATGGCCACGACGTACGTGTTGTACAGCGTTCCGTCGTCGGCTCGTTCGACGAGACCCGCACCGATGGTCATGGAATGGTCGGATGCCAGCGACAGAAGCTCTTCGGACGATGGACCGGACGGCACGGGCTCGGCCAACGCATCAATCTCCTGCCGCGAGAGGTTTCGCACGTGCCAGTAGCCAGTGATGCACATTTCCGGGAAGACAAGCAGATTCACTCCCGCCTCGTGCGCTTCCGACACGAAGTCGCGGATTCTGCTCATGTTGTGCGCTTTATCACCGGGCGCATGATTGAATTGCACCGAGGCGGCTCGCATATCCTTCATTGGGATCGCTCCTTTCCGATTACAGAGCTAATGTCGATCAAGTACATCTGCCGGCCGTTGCCGCCGCAGGGCGAATCGAACACGACCTTGGTCCCGTCGCGGCTGACGCGCGGATGCGTGTCGCAGCGCCACTCACCACCGTACTCGGGCGGCGAATCAAAATGTCCGATGGGCACGATCCGCTTTGTCGGCACATGGTACAGATACAAGTGTTGCTGTCGCGGCGTGCCCATAGGATACGTGTCGGTGACGATCCATTCCAGGTTGGTGCCTGGAATGTACGACTGGTGCCCGTTCGGCGCTCGCCAAAGCACGGTGCTGGAAAGCGAGTCGTCGTCGGGAACCAGCAGATAGGAGCCGACCCACACGAGGATCGTGTTCGAGTCTCGCCATGTGTAATGTGACGAGTTCAGGTTGACCAATCGCAGATCGCTGCCGTCGGCACCAGCCGTGAACATGCGCGTGGACACACCACGACCTCGGTTCAAGAACAGAAACCGCTTGCCGTCAGGGCTCCACTGAATGTGGTTGAAATAATGCTTGTCATCAGGACTTTGGCCGCGATAAGGGATCTTGGCCACCTGCGCTATGGAAATCGCCAATCGTGATTCGCCGGTGTCCAAGTCCATCAGCCATAGGCCGGAGTCCTCCGGTGCCATCACGTCGCGGTTCTGGTCGGCAATCCCCACATACCCGTACCCGGGCCGCATCTCGCCCACGCGGCCAACGTCGGTAACCAACGCCGACTTGCCGTTTGGGCTGACGTGATGGATTGGCGCGGGCAGAGTGCGCATCTGGCGAGTTTCCACGTCGAGCACCCGGCACACGAACCGGTCGTCGTCGCGGTCGTTCCAGAGAATCTCCGTGTCGCTCCCGGGCCGCCATTGCAGCATACATCCTTGCTGCCAGCACCAGGCGCGTGATTCGCCCAACTCGATCCAGCGGTCGTCGTCCTCCAGATCGACCATGCCGATCTTGATCACGTCGTCGGGCTTCGGGCTGCGGTGCTCGAAGTCGACTTCCATCCCCAACGCATACCGGTCCGTGGGATCGAACTGGAACTTGTCGTAGTAGCTGAACCAGTGGAACTTCGGCCCTCGCGTGATCGCCCGCACGGGCGGCAGCTTCTGATCCTCGGCAAAGAGGGCATCCTCGAACGATGCCATCGCCGGACCAGGATCATCGGTCAGTTTCTGTGATTCTGCCCAAGCCGTAACGGACTTTGGATCGAAGGCGCAATCGAACACGGAGAGTTTGCCGATCAGTGCGTCGACGTGAAGCTGAACCGGCGGGCGGGCCCCGAGTAACGCAGGCGTCGGATTGTCGTGGATCGACGAAGGGACGTCCCCGCGAAGCCGCCCGCTGGGGAAGCCGTTCACATAAATCGCCATTTGTCTTTTCGGCTCGAACACACCGACGATGGCATACGGCCGACCGACCTCCAATATCCGCGTGCTGAACACCTCCTTGGCGTGCTGGTCGTACTTGCCGCTGTCGCTGATGGCCAAGAATAAGCGCCGGTCCGGCATGATGCCCAGTTCATACGACCGCCCGCCGTCGGTGCAGTGCCATTTGGACACAAACGGCTTCTTCGTCTCCGGCTCGGCCGTCAATTGAACTACCATGGCCAGCGTCAGCGGGCCGGTCAAGCGCAATCCCTCGCCCTGCGGTCCGGCCGCCAGATCGACAACCGTCTTCCGAGCATTCGAGAACTCAAGTGCGCTCCCACCACGAAACGCAATCAAGTTCGGGGCGGCTGCACCACTGGGACTCTGTTCCGGCGACCACGTGTAGTCAGCAACCGGGCGCGGCAATTCGCCAGCGCCGAGCGACGCGGTCGAGGATACAAGGAAAAAGCCAACGAAGACTGTAAAGGTCAACGGACATTTCATCTTCTTGTCCCTTTGCTCTGGTGAAGCATAGATGATTCGAGTCTCAAGAAGATTTGGTAACCACGGATGGCATGGCGAGCCCACGGATGAGGAAAAGACCCATCTTCCATCCGTGGGCTCGCCATGCCATCTGTGGGCCCAATAGAAGCAGCGCAAACCAGAAGCACAAAGTTCTCACGCCAGTCCCGCTGCAGCCACGGCGGCCTTCGTCTTTGCCAGCCCGATCTTGGCAGCCTCCAACGCCGGCATTTTCCAGTATTCGGCATTGAACAACTCCAGTGACAGCATCACACGGCAGTGGTTGTTGGCCAGACAGGTCAGAATTTCCGTCAACGGCGCGATACCGTCGCCGGGCCAGATGCGATCGGCGTCACGGATCGTCTCGCGAGGCGGATCGGCTGGGTAGTCGTTCATGTGGAAACAGTGCACTGCCTCGCGGCCAAGCAACTTCAACACGGTCGGCGGCGTGCCCCCTTTGTACATGTGGTACGCGTCCAACAGAACGCACGCATCGGGATCACCGCACTTGGCCGCCACGTACAAAGCTTCGCTACCCCGACTAAGATTGGCGGATGATCCCCATGTTTCGAGTTGCGGTATGACGCCGATTTCGCGTCCTAGTTCGAGGATCGCGCGATAGCGCTCGGCAGCGTGGTCCAAATCGAGCGTGGCACCCGGCCGATTAGCCCCGGCCGGCGGCGCGGCAATGTGCGTTCCACCCATCTGCGCCAGAGCGTCCATGTCGCGTTTCAGTTGTTCGACGCCTTTCGCCCGCCGCTCGTCATCCTCGACAATCCATGACGCAAAGCCAATAGCGCTGCACACCTTCAGCCCCAGGTCTTCGCATCTTTTGCGGATGTCTCGAAGCGAACCGCCCGATTCGACGTACCGGTGGATCTTGCCTGTCCACGGTTCGATGCCTTCGTATCCGGCCTCGGCTGTCGTCTCGATCTCTTCGACCAGGTCCAGGTTCTGCCCGCGGATTGTACCGGTGTTCAGTGCGTAGCCGAACCAATACGACTCGTCGTCACGCGACGTCGCCTCGTTCTGTTCGTCGGCTGTCACCTGCCCGACCTGGAAAAGGCTTCCGCCAGCCACCGCGGCCGCGCCGATGCCGCCGACAGCGAGGAACTGTCGCCTGTTCGGTATCTCGTTGCTCATCGCCTTACTCGCTCATCTCTCTTTGTAGGATGGACTTCCAAGTCCGTCCGCTGCATCGAGACGGATTTGGAAATCCGTCCTACCTATCCAATCTCCGACAACCGCTAAGATAATCGGACGCCCAGGCAATTGGAAGCAAACGCAGATCTGCGGATCACCGGGCTGCCGGTTGCCCCGTGGCTCGCCAATGGCTCAGATCTTGCGGCTCCTTGCCGGCCCATCCCTCGACGCCGGGCATGTGGACCATGGCGAACGAGGTCTGAATCGGATAGTTGCAGACGCACTTGACCGAGAAACACGGTGCGTTCAGCAGTCCGTCTGCGGCCACCAGGCTGTTGCTGCAACCGGACCGCAGGTTGCGCAGGTAGTGCTTTTCTTGGGTGTCCAGTTCTACGTAAGAAGCACACCGGTCGCGGACGAACAGCAAGTGCTGGTTGGCCACGGCGTAATTGCAACCGCCGCGGACGAACAAGGATTTGCCGCTGATGATTTCGCCCGTCGCGACGGTGTACGTGTGTCCCGCCTGGTTAATGAATCGCTCGCCCATCACGATGATCGGTTGGCCGCCACCGATCTTCTTGTGCCAGATTTCCTTGCCCGTGACAGCGTCAAACGCATGGACCTCGTTATGCCGGCCGGTCAGTAGCGTTCCTGTCTGTTCGGCGAAAGCCAGCCAGTCGTCGTTGCCGCGAACCCCCAGCCAGTTGCTGCTTGATGTATAGTCGCGGAACGGATTGGTGGTCATGGCACGCCATCGTTCTTTGCCCGTGCGAGCATCCACCGCAAGAATCTCGGCCGTTGCCGCTTGCGACACGTCGCCGCGACGCTCAGCGGAAGACGTTTCCGTTGGGGAGATCGAGTCGATGGAGAACACCATCCCGCCAGCGACGGCCACCGCGTTGTTGTTGAAGCGGTCTTTTGCCTCCAATTTCCAGAGTTGCTCGCCGGTCCGGCGGTCCAGGGCGACCAGCACCTTGCTGTCCCACAGACCCCTATGGATGGCGCGCACCTTTTCGTACGCCGCGGCGATCACGATCACATCGGCCCCAACGCGGATGTCGGCGACCTGGGGCGTAGCGTTTTCTTTGATCTGATAGCTGAATGTCTTCAACACCTCGCCGGTGGCCGGGTCGAGAACGAGACACTTATCTGCTCCCGCGACGTAGATGCCGTCCTTCGTCGAGGCGTACCGGGTAAAATGTTCGACTTTCGTTTGCCAAAGCTGCCGTCCGGTATACACGTCGATGGCGTGAAGCGTTCGGCTGAAGATCTGATAGGCAAACAGGCGGCCGCCCACCACCTGCGGTTTGACGCCGACGCCGTAGTCCTTGCTTTTGTAAAACCCGTAGTCTGCACCGTCTCCGTACCAAAGCACGCCCAGCGGCGCTTTCACTAACTGGTCTTTCGAGAAATACGAGCGTGCGGAATCCGCCGTTTCATGGGTCCAAGACGCAGCGCCAGGCAGCGGGCCTTGGCGGCGCAGCAAGACGAAGCCTTCCGCATTTTGAAGCTTCGCGTTAGGCAACTCGGCCGACTCGACAGCCTTCGTAAACCTGTCGCGGATGTCAGCCGGGAGGTCCAGGCAGGCCACGCCGCCGTACGGTCGTAGAGACTCGAACAGTTTCGCGGCGTGTGTTTTCGGATCAAGACCAGCAGCCGACGGATCCTCCGATACGATCAGGTTTGCGAGGTACGGGGGCAAGAGGACCTCGAACGGGCTCCCGACGCGAACATCGACGCGCGTTCCGTACAATCCGCTTGCGGTCAGCCTGTCTCGAAGGGCGTCGACTCTGACTGGATCAGCGTCCACGGCGATGACCCGCAGCTCGGACGTCCGTAGCAACTCCTCGACTAGCCGTCCCTCGTCCAAACCCAGTACCAAACAGTAGCCTTCTTTCACACCGGTTTGCGCGAGGATCTGTGCGGCCGTCTTGGTCCATGGGTCATCGCATTCTGGCAACGGCACTTCTTCGAGCGCATGGCGAGTCGCCTCGTCCTCCTTGGCGCCAAAGCAATGGATCGCCCCTTCTTTCGTGACCACGAACAGCTTGCCGTCGGCGGCGAGCATGCTGGAAGGCGTTTCGCCGAGTTGGTGCTCCCAGCCGTTCTTCGGCGCGCCGCCGTCGGTTGGGAGGTCCAATGAGACCAGCGTCTTGCCAGCGTGCCCGTACAGCCGATCGCCCGCCTTGATCATCACGCCGCTGGGCGGATTGCCTTTGGCTAGACGAGATTCGGCCTTCCATAACAACGGCAAGTCCCATCGCCACGGTTTCAGTGGGTTGCCCCCGTGTTCCTTATCGTATTCGCTCACCTGCGGGTGTGTGAGGTCATAAGCGTAGAACCGTCCCCTGTCCATTCCGTACACAAAACCGGGCGTCAACACCGATCGGAAATCGCACGCCGGGATCATTTTGTAGGGGAACATCGGGCCTTCGAACAGATGGAACTTGCTACCAACGAAAACGTTTGGTGCATCCGCGCCGGCCTCGACCCAACGGTTGCCGACTTCGCGCCCATCCTCGACGCTCATCACGCCGGCCGTGCCGACAAATGCGAACTTGCCCATCGTCGTCACGCGGCAGTCGCCGTTGCGATAGCCTTGAACGTAGTAGAGCAGATTTCCGGTCTTCCGGTCGAACCGTGCGGGAAACGAACGGCCGTTGGGTACCAGCAGTCTGTCGCCGTTGACCAGAAGATACCCCTGCGGCGAAAGCCCCGCTTCGTGCAGCGTGTTATGGTCGATGCGGACTTGCGACAGGTAATTGCTGTTGTCGTTCACCCACAGCGTCTCGCCCGTCTCGGCGTCAACTGCGACGATGAATACACCCAGCGTCGGCCAGATCCCGGCGCCGAAATAGACGACTCCGTCCGCCAGCACGGGCCCGCCGCGAACGGGCCAATACGAAATCAGGCGGTTGTTGCCCAGATGTTGGTACTCCGGCCGATCCTTTGGTGCTCCGCGGACCTTCCATAGTAGCTTTCCATCAATCGCCGCAAGGCAATACAGAAAGCCGTCGTCCGAACCGACGTACAGCTTGCCCTGCCGAGCAACCGGCGCAAAGCGAATGGGGCCCTCGGTAAAGAACCTCCACTTCAATTCACCCGTTTCCGTGTCATACGCGCGGACACTGCCGTCGGTGGCGAAGCCGAGGAACAGGCTCTTTCCCATCACGATCGGCTCGTGCGAAGCATCGAAATGCAACCGCGATTCGTTGGGCCACGCCATCTCGTATGGCGGCAACTCGCGTACCCACCGCAGATGAAGCTCCGGCGGCAGGGCCTCCGTCGACGCGGCGCTGCGGTCGGCATCATGCCGCCACATGGGCCAGTCACCTGCGCGTGTGACCGAGCCTGCAAACAACAGGAACATGGTCCCCGTCAGTATTGGATACGAATAGTAGCTTCTCATCGGCATCTCCTACTTGAACAGCGCCATTTTGTCGCGAGATCGTTGGGTATGGTAACCCGAAGCGTTAGCGAGGGAACTACCGCAACGTGTTCCCTCGCTTACGCTTCGGGTTCCTTTCGGACGCCCATTTGGCGTTGTCCCATTACTCCGTTACACTTCTCGGCCGGGGCGTATGAGATCCCTCATTCGGCCGAATCCAGCCTGGAGGTCGATCATCAGACTCAGTAACAACGGGACGACTACCAAGGTGAATATCGTAGCACATACCAGTCCGCCAATCACGACCGCGCCGAGACCACGATAGAGTTCGCTGCCGGCACCGGGCGAAATTACTAGCGGCAACATGCCAATCACGCTGGTGGCCGTGGTCATGAAGATCGGACGGATTCGCGTTCGCACTGACTCGCGGATCGCGTCGCGCGGCTCCATCGGCTCGACTCGATCGCCTTCCGATTCGCCGATGCCACGCATGAAGTTCAGCGTCTGATGCACCAGGAGAATCGCGTTATTCACGACCACGCCGATCAGGATAACGAATCCAAGCATCGTCAACATGTCCATCTGCTGCGTCGGATCCAAATGGTGTACGATCGCCAAACCGGCGAATCCGCCTACGGTCGCCAGCGGAACGCTGAACATGATGACGAACGGATAGACGAAACTCTCGAACAGTGCGGCCATCAAGAGGTACGTGATCAAGAGGGCAAGGACAAATCGGCTGAGTGCCACACTCATTATCGAATCGACGTTCCATCCGCTCCATTTCCCCGTCAAGGCGGCTCGAGTGCGCGAGAGCTTGTCTGTGTTCCCGGACACCAGGATCCGAGTATCCGCTGTCATCCCGCCTTCACGACGCGACTCGGCGACCAGGTCCATGATTTTCGCTTGAACCTCCTCCAGCGCCATTTCTTCCGGCGGATTAACGGTCAGTCGGATGGCCCGCTGCTGCTCGACTCGTCGGATCTGCTGCGAAGCTTCGGCCGGCTGGAAGCGGACCAATTCGCCCAGCGGCAAAGTGACCGTCTCGCCATTGTTGTCGACTACGGCCAGCGGGATATCGTCGACTTCGTCCGGCGAGATGGGCAGCGACGGATCGCGCAGGATCACCAGGTCGATATTGTCGCCCTCGAAGTCGAAATCGCCAACGATCGCCCCATCGACCATCGAACGCGCTGCGATGGCCAGCGCCTGCACGTTGATTCCGAGTTCCTTTGTGCGAATCTGGTCGATGACGATTTGACGTTCCGGCCCCGATTCGTTGTAGTTTTCGGGGCTGGAACGGATGGCCATAACGGAGAACTCGTCGGCAAGTTTTTCTTGAAGATAGGCCGTACTATCCGTGAGCCGATTCATATCGACGCCCACGACCTCGATCGTGACTGAATTCGAGTTGCCCATATTGCGACCGAACAACGAGCGTTGACTGGCCATGCCGTACGCGCCGGGAATCTCCTTCATGGCGTTGGCCAGGATCGCTTCCATCGGCTTGACGTTGTTCGGATCCTTGCTGACGCAGAACATGAAAACGCGGCTGCGGTAAATGACGAAAAAGAACTCGTGAATCGCGGAAACTTCCTTGATTTCCTTCTTCGTTTTCGGATCCACCAGCGTGCCCAATGCCGTAGCCGCCTTGCTGTCCTTTGCGTCCCAATAAGGGCGCAACGAATCCTCCAGCCGTCGACCGACCGTGATGTTCTGTCTGAGCGAGTAACTTGGCGGACAGAACAGAAAACCCATCACCAGGTTCTTGTTGCCGTTGGGAAGATAACTGGCCGGCGGCATCAGTGTCCGGCTCAGCCAGAATGCCGAGCCGATGATTACCGCGATGATGATCATCCGCAGCCAGACACCGGAGACGCTGCGAAGCGTCATCAAATGGATGGCCCGCGCAAAGGCATTCGAGAACCAGCGCAGCAACGGTGCAAGGCCAAACAGCGATTTGCCAACACGCGTCACGACCAGCCGCGGCCGACTACGACGCCGGAGCAGTTTCGACGCGGCCATTGGAATAACGGTAATGGAGACAACCAACGAAAGCCCAACCGCCGCACAAATCGCCAACGCGATGTCGTAGAACAATTGGCCCGCCTCTTCTCTGATCGTCAGCACCGGCGCGAACACGGCGATCGTCGTTAGCGTGGACGAGAGGATCGCGCCCCAGACTTCCCGGCAGCCTCCGTAGGCGGCGCTCAGCGGCGATTTCCCCATGCTCAGATGGCGGTCGATGTTCTCCAGAACCACAATCGCATTGTCTACGACCATCCCGACGGCGAAGCTGAGCCCCGCCAAAGAAATGACGTTCACATTCCGTCCGGTGACCGCCATGACAAGAAACGTCCCGATCAGCGAAATCGGAATCGCCACCGCGACGATCAGCGTCGGCCGCGCGCTGCGCAGAAATAGCAGCAGCACGATCACCGCTAGGCTGCCGCCCAGCAGCAGATTCCTACGGACCAGCCCCAACGCGCTGTAGATGTACACCGTGTCGTCCGACACGAGCCGCAAACGACACCTGTGGCGGTCGTTCTTGTATCCGCGCAAAAGACCGCCCGGCCCGTTCAATTCATCCAGGCGGAGGCGGACCTCGCGCATGATGTCCAGGATATTTGCCCCGACCTCTCGCCTGAAAACAAAGGTCATGGACGGTTTGCCCTTGCACTGGTCGAAATGGATATTCTTTTCCAGGACCAGTTCCGCGGTGGCGATGTCGCCGATGCGGATCGGCGCCCCGTCGTCGTATTTGACGATGGTTTGCTTGACCTGTTCCAGCGACTCGAATCGACCGAGCACGCGGAAACGCACGTCCTGGCGGCCGTTTTCCATGTCACCCGCCGACTCGCTCACGTTGTCGCCCACGAGCGAGGCACGCAACCCGTCGATCGTGATCCCTTTTTGGGCCAGCACCTCCGGATCGAAACGCACCTGCACCTGATGCTCCCGACCACCGTAGATCGTCAGCTCGGAAATACCCGCAATCCGTTCCAGGGCGGGCTTCACATGGCGATCGGCGTAGTCGTAGAAGTCGGCAATGTCATACAACCGATCCTCGGATTGCAGCAGACCGTAAGCGATCGCGTCGTCGCTGGCCGAATCCGATGCGCGGACGATCGGGCGATCGACGTCGTCCGGATACTCGGGCACTTCGTCCAGCTTGTTCGACACGTCCTGGAGCGCCCGGCCAATGTCGTACCCGACGTCGAATTCCAGCGAGATATCACCTCGACCGAGTTGGATCGTCGAGGTCATCTTGTACAGACCCTGAACCGTTTTCAGCTTTTCTTCCTGCTCCAGGATGATCGATTTTTCGACTTCCTCCGGACTTCGTCCCGTCCAGCTCGTACGCACCGAAATTACGGGCCGTTCAATGTCCGGAGTAAGCTGGATGGGGATCGCCGTCAGCGAGACAAGTCCGAACAGAACCACCAGCAATACGCCGACGATCACCTTTACGGGGTTTTGGATGGCAAACTTGATCAGGTCCATAGCGATCTACTGGTGGGGAGGACAGTAGGTCCCGCTTGCCGAGCGGGACCTGGAATCCCGAGGTTTTATCAGCAGTCCCAGGTCCCGCTCGGCAAGCGGGACCTACTTGCTCTATACTACTCCGCGAGCTGATGTCCGGATGCTTCAGGTAAGTGTTCCTGGTGGTGTTGTTTGAGTTCGACAATATGGACATCTTGCCCGGCGGTAAGTCGTTCGGCTCCTTCGACAATCAGCAAGACTTTTTCTTCTTCGGCGTCGGGCTGCAAGAGGGCAGCGTCGGTTGGCGTTTCCGGCCGGATCGCATAGCCTTCCTTTTCCCGAGCGACAATCTCCACAGCAACCGGCTGTGCCTGATAGACGCCCCTGTCGTCTGGCTGCCCGGAATCATCGGCCGGGGCGGCCTCGGAGGGCACAGCGACCCATACGATACACCCGTCCGGGCGCACTAGGACTGCGCTCTTGTCCACGAAGATCTCTTCGATCTGCTCACCTTTGGGTACCAGCGTCTGGACGCTCATACCCACCTTCAAACGGCCCTTTTGATCGTCCAGACGAAGTCGCACCGGGAACGTGCGCGAAGCCGTCATTCCGTACGGGATGACGGAAACCACACGACCCTCGGTTTCGATTCGGAGCGGTTCGACAACGATCGGAAGCTCCAGGCCGACGTAGACCCAATCGACCAGCGACTCGGGCACGCGGATTTCGGCGTCGATGGACCCGCGAGAAACGATCTCCACCACGGGCGAACCAGGCGAGAGCATCTGGCCGACTTCCGCGTGCTTCTCGACTACCGTGCCATCGAATGGAGCATAGATCTTCGATCGTGCCCGTCGTTCCCGTTCCTCTTCGAGCATCGCCTGCGTTTTGGTGAGACGTGCCTGCAACTGCCTTACAAGACTATCCTGGTCATCGAGTTCGCTCTTGGTGATCGTATCGCCTTCGGCGAGTTGCCGGAATCGCTCGAGTTCTCGGGATTCGTGTTCCAACTCGGCCTTGATCGCGGCGATCTCCGCATCGGTCTGCTGGAAGGCCAGCCGGGACCACACTTCGTCCACACTCGCCAACAGCGTCTCGCCTTCTACGACCAGCGTTCCTTCTTCCACGGGCATATCGAGGATCTTGCCTGTGACCTCCGAGGACACCGTCACCTTGCGCACCTCGACCACCCGGCCGTACAGTGGCTTCGTGGGAAGAATCGCCCGCCGAGTCGCCTCTGATACGCGTACCAGCGCCGGCGGACGCTGCGCCGGCCCCTCGTCCGCATCTGCGCCCAGCGATTCCAGTCGACTTTTCAAGAACTCAGCATCCGAGAACTGCCGAGCGTGATTGGCCGAGAGCCACCAAC
>JACKQG010006885.1_pt1 | contig 11728 bp, 16 predicted proteins | sample 8237621 | NCBI WGS metagenome assembly JACKQG01 (sample SAMN15677084, study PRJNA649215) | marine metagenome | biome: marine; feature: Black Sea; material: saline water; isolation source: suspended particulate matter (SPM) from the Black Sea western gyre | collected 2013-06-09/2013-06-10 | depth... | reverse complement strand
TATTTTTTCTAGTAAGTATATTCATTGCAGATTTACTTTATGGTTATTTTGATCCTAGAGTGAGAACTGGAACATGAGTAGTATAACACCACAGGAAATCAAGCAAGAGTTTCTAAAAAGCAAGATGGGGATAGCAGGAATTACAATTCTTGCGATATTGATATCAATCTCAATTATTGCAATAATTGCCATTCCAGTTGAAACATTTCAAGAATGGAATAACCCAGGTAATTGGATTTCAAATCCAAAAGTAGCAATTCCAATTTGGGTCAATATCTTTCTGACTGAAAAAATCCCAGAACATAAAATTTTAGAAAATCCCAACATAGAAAAAATAACAAATGCAGGAATAGAGTTAACATCTCATCAATTTGGATTCAATTTTAACTATGATGACTTTCCAAATGATTTCATCTACGAGTTTTCCTCAGAATATTCAGGATCCCCACTGCTAGAAATGTCAGTAATTCGGCCAGATGGTATCAAATTAGATTTACTAACAACATCACTACCACATTCAAGTGAAAAAACAACTCATAGTGAAAGGATTTTTTCAACAGATCATACAATAAAGAAAAACTTGTCATTACAATCAGAAAATTTTGAATTTACATTTGAAAGACTATCTACAGAAGATATTGTATTTTCAAAAATTCAGACAAATGAACCATTGAAAGGTAATTACGTTTTTCTAGTAAACATGTACGGAGTAGATTCTGAAAACCAAATTTATGAATCAAAATTAATTGTTGGAGGTAAAGCTTTTGGGATTATGGGAACAGATGAATTAAGACGAGATTTGGCAATCGGATTGCTGTGGGGAACACCTTTGGCATTATTCATAGGATTAGTTGTATCCATTTCATCAGTAATCGCAGGATTACTTTATGGAGTGTATGCAGGATACAAAGGTAAAAAGACAGATGAGGCAATGATGAGATTCAATGATGTCATCTATGCATTACCAGCACTTCCATTTCTCATTATTCTTTCTGTGACAATCAGCAATAGCATATTTGTGATGGTAGGATTTCTGATGATATTTGGATGGGTGGGCATAGCAAAAGTATCAAGAAGTATGTCACTTCAAATTAAAACTCGAGGCTATGTGGATGCAGCAAACATGATGGGTCAGAAAGATTCTAAAATCATTCTCAAACATATTGTACCTCAGTTGTTACCATATGCATTTGCAAGTATTGCAATTTCAGTTCCAGCAGCAATTACCACAGAAGCAGGTCTAAGTTTTCTAGGATTGGGAGATCCAACATTTCCAACTTGGGGTCAAATATTGCATGATGCAAATACATTTGGAGCAGCAGCTAGAGGAATGTGGTGGTGGATAATGCCACCAGGAGTAATGATTGCAATTACAGGCTTAGCCTTTGTTTTTATCGGAAATGCTCTTGATGCAATAGTCAATCCAAAACTGAAAAGATGATAAAATTAGAGATTAAATTTTCGAATTAATTCAATAGCGCTATCATTTAATTTTATTGAATAACAGTGTGAATTTACATCATTGATTGCTGCCAAATTATTAGCAAATACTTTTTTGCTGTGACCGCCATAAGATGCCGTGTCTGATTCATCAAAACAAATAGACATTTGTTTCATGTTTAAATTATTTTTTAAAAGAAAAGCAATAAAATTTTTGTAATTTTCAGTATTTACCCAATCTATGTTTTTTTCTTCACTTATTCCAATCCATACCTCAATGGAGTTTTGATATAGAACTTTCTTTCTTAATTCTTCTAATGCCATTTTATATCAACTAGAAATCTGCCTTTTGCATTTTGGAACCACATCGTGGACAAGTTCCTCCTTTGTGTTTGTTGTTGCAAACAAGGCAAACATATCGTGTCCCACCAGAACTTCCTTGTGAACCCATGCCAAAGAAACCACCACCGCCAGTTCCAGAATCACTTCCATAACTTCCCATTCGATTCATTTGTTGTCTTCTCATAATCATAGGCAATAAAATGAAAATTGCCATTACTAATCCAATACTAAAGTACCATGGGACACCAAGGTATCCAAGTCCTATTTGTAAACCAATGCTAAATACCAATGAAGCACCTAGAAAAAGATAATATCTTTTGAGTTGAGGATTCAATTCAATAGAAGTACCGTTAAAACGGTTATAAAGTTTCTTCAGATTTCATCTGTATTATCAGCATGGTTTTTGAAAAATCATTCAATTGAAAGTGGAATTGAATTTCCATTACTATCCCATGCAAAAGTAGAATTATCATCATATGGAGATTTTACAATCATTGAAACTAATCCAAAGAAATTATGTAAATCAGTTACAGAAGGTTCTGCAGAACCACTGGGATGAGAATGAACAATTCCAATGTAACTCATATCAAAAGGTAAGAATGAATGAGGAAACCCAGCAAATGTAGGGCCGGTTTCACTAAAGGGAGGAATTACAAGACCATCTATTTTTATTTCACCATTTTTTGATTTTCCCTTTAAAATTAAAATTCCTTCGTTAGGATGTTTCATTTTACAAAAAGACAAGATGCTATCACGAACTTCTTTTTTCAACAATACTTTACGTTCAAATTTTTTCTTTTTAAATAACACAGAAAGACTCTAGTTTAGAACTAATTTAATTCTAAGATGTTAAAACAGTGTATCTCGTATTAGAAAATTGTCTTAGTTTTTGCTCAATTTCAGACACTAATTGGGGAATTTTAGAATCAATTTCATCTATTTCATCTTGAAAAGTTTTAGATTTCATTTCAGAATCACTCACCAAAGAGGCATTTTTGTCAAGATCATCTTCTAAAGAAACCAAATGATTTGGCATAAGAGAATTTACATTAATTTTCATTTCTTCGTATTTTTTATGATAATTTGAAACCAGATTTACAAAGTCGTTCAAGGACTCCTCAATCTCAGTTATCTGAAAAGATGTTTTATCAACATCCTTCACGGATATGGATCCGGATGAGATACCCTTTCGTACATTTTCAAGTATGGTAATTATAGAATCCTTATTTTCAGATGATAAGACATTGAAAGGTTCTGAAACTAAACTGGACAAAATATTCTTTTGGTCCTTATCTAATGATGAAGCATATTCGTATCGACTCAAAGGACGAGAGATTTTGGTAAATTGGGTATTAATTTGATTTTTAATTTTTAATTTTTGTTTAGTAAATTGCTCCAAGTCATTTTTTAAAGCAAGATATTTTGTATAATTTTCAGAAGATTTTATTTTATCAATAGAATTTTGAATAGTAGTTATTTTTTCTTTAATTGAAATTAAATACTCATCGGCATCTGCAATTTTTTGAGACTTTTCTTTACGCAAATCAAATGAATTTTCGATTTGAGTTATTGTGTGATTAATTTCATCAGAAAGAGATTTTGTAGTTTCATAGTTTTTTAATAATGTATTAATTTCAGAATGATTTCTATTCATAACTTCAAGATTATCTTTTAATTGGGACGCATATTTTTTTGCAAAAATATGAATAACTCTAGTCTGTCTCCCCAAAACATCTCCAACTTTTTTAAGAATTAAATTTAAAACAGAATTTAATTTTTCAGCATCATCAAAAGATGAAATTTTAGGTAATGAAACAACATCTTTTTTGATCATATCAATAACTTGTTTTTTACCTCGAACCACTATTATTGCGAGATGTTTATCAACATCAGCCATGTTAAGATCATCTTTTTCTAGCAGGTTTCCAATTTTTATTAAATCTCCAATTAGGGGTTCAGTGTTATTTCTCAAATTATTAATTTCGGCCAATGTTTGCGATTTTCTCAATGTACTAAGATCAGATACAATTTTTGGTACATCTGTGAGTGAAATTTCCTTGTTTTGAGGGATTTCCTCGACTGGTTTTTCTTCTTGTTTCTTTTTGCCCCATCCAAAGACCATTTGTTATCTTTTTCTTCAGGGGATTAAAAATGGTTGTACATCTAAAATTTAAAATTCAGCAAATAATAGAGAACTGTATGGCAAAAAGAATATTCCATACAGGGATGGTTAAAAAAACAATTAAAATTAAAGCATCAAAAGACAAAGTCTGGAGAAAAATAAGTAATATTGCAGGATTGCCCACATGGGTCGTAGATGTTAAAAAAACAGTGTATCTATCTAAAAAGAAAAAAGATGTAGGAGCAGTAAGATTAATCACATTTGCAGATGGAAATAAAATCGAAGAACATGTAGTTGCATGGAAAAAAGGAGAATATTTCACATATATCGCAACCGAAGGACTTCCATTAAGGGCATATGTTGCAACAATTTCAATAAATGTAAAATCTAAAAATCTTGTAGAATTAACATGGCAGTCATATCTCAACAGTAAAAAGATGACCGAAAAACAATTCTTAGATTTTGTAGTGTTTTTAGGAGTGTTTTATGAAGCATCTCTTGAAAATCTCAAGGTATCGCTAGAAAAATAACACTAGATTTTCTTTAGGTCAAAATGTAAATACGATAAATCAGGAAAAAAATCATGAGCGATATGAGATTTATCATTCTCGGAATTATTTTGATTTTTGTAGGGTTTGTGGTTCTAGGAGGATTTGGTCATAATTATCAGGCAGCCACTCTTGAATCAAATGAATTTGGAACTTGTTACGAGTATTCAGATAATTCACCTCCCGTAGAAATTAATTGTTCATTTAAGATATTTGATCAAACAGTATTTTTTGGAATAGTTATAGGATTTATCGGAGCTGGCATCATATCTCTGATTAAAGGAACAAAAGGAGACTGGGATAACAGAGTTAAGCCAGAAGATATGGTAGGTCCAGGTAGAAATCAAAATTCAGATGATTCAGATAAAGAATAGGGCTATTTTTTAGATTTTAATTTCTTATAATCCTCAGGATCATCTTCCTCCAATCTTTGAAAATATACTTCTTCATAGGGCATTTTTTCTCAATTTATTATAACAAAATTTGCATTTAACCATGAAGAATGATTTGTACTTAGCATACATAAATTTCTAAAATATTATGATTCAGATTCTATGATATTTTTCATCGAATTAAACATCTCGCTGATTTCAGTCATTCTTTGATCAAATTGCTCATCAGTGATTTCATCAGGTTTGTTCAAAGTAATGATAACCTCAGAAACATCTCCATTAGATACAATTCTCATTGGAACGTCCCATGAGGACTCCTCATCAACAAATTGATGATCTAAAATCCCCAAGGCTTTGTTTTCATTAAATTTTAACTTGGATTGTCCATGAGGACCTCTAAATGACCACCACCCAGATTCATTGATTTTTGCATCAGGCATCATCTTAGAAGGCATTTTCAATATAGCATCAAATGCATCACCTGTTTTCTTTTCTACAGTTATTGTAATAGTCCTAGACCTAACCACGATAGGGATTTCAAATGATGATTAAAAAGGATATAGCAGTAATCGTATGAAACAATACTATCAGTCTATTTGTTTAAAAACTCTTTAATTTTCTTAAGATTTGCCACATTTGATTCGTGAAACATCATCATGGATTCAGACAAAGAATCAGGCAAAACCGTTTTGAGATTTTTAACCAGATCATCACCACTAGTAATCATATTATCAATTAATTTGTCAATTTCATTTTTCTCGTCAACCATTGAATTTCGATAGAAAGTAATCTTAATTATCTTTTTTTATCAACGTAGCAGTTGAACGGACTTTTTTTAGTTTTTGAATATTCCAAGATACAATCTCACGGATTTTTTCAAAATTTTCTGCTTGTAACTTGACCATCATATCATGAGTTCCAATTGTTTCAAACACATCCACAACTTGTTCAATTTCCTTTAATTGATCAATTATTTCAGTTTCTGCACCAAGCTCACAATTAAGCATAACATATGCATCAGTCATAATCAGAATAATAATTCAGGATTATTTAAAGATGGAGACTTACAAAAAGGCTTACCATGTGACATGTACTAAATCTTTGAGATTTCTACGAGGCTTAGGGAATTTAGTTTGTTCTGGATAACCAATACAAAGGACTGAAGAAGGGACCAGATCAGTTTCAATAATATCCATAACCTTTTGTTCATCAAACATTCCAATCCAAATTGAACTTAATCCAAGTGCCTGAGCAGCCAGTTGAGAATAACCAGCAGCTAGGGTAGCATCCTGTATTGCAAATTTCTTAAGAATGTGATCAGGAAAATCAAGTTTCACTCTGGATGGATTTTTACAAAAAATCAAAACAACTGGAGCATCAACATAGGGTTGTTTGTTACATGCCGCAACTAGTAGTTTTTTCTTTTCCGGACTTTTAATGTAGAATATTTCAAACCCTTGAAAATTACCTGCAGTTGGCGCAGTATCTGCTGCTGCGATTATTTTATCAATTTTAGTAGTTTCTACAGGTTTATCCAAAAATTTTCTTGTAGAACGTCTCTTTGCCATCACTGCAAATAAATCAGTATCTACAACTTCTGAAGGTCCAGATTGCAAGATAAAATCTAACAAATTATTTCTCACGTTATCATCAACAGCACCAGGAGTTATCACAGGTTCATATCCTAAAGGATAGAGTTTCTCACCATCATTTTCTGAACTCATAGAAAGAGTACGAAAAATATCCTAATAAAGAATTGCAAAAATCTCAGAATAACTATTCTGCTTCAAACTTGTCACAGCCAGAAGTGCATGGTTTGTTCATCACACCTTCACATACACCTAATTCATTATGCATAATTCTATGGTGTGCACAAATCTTACATTTCTCTCTAAAATGAGAAATTAATTCACTATTAGTGAGGTTTGATTCTTGAATCTTTGATTCAATCTCTTCAGTCATAGTTATTTTTGTTAATCAAGTTACTTTAAACATTTTGAACTTGTAATCCATACATTATCCAAAAAAAATAGATATGAAAATTGTTGAACATATCAACAAAATGAGCCATAAACAATTCTATGTAATATTTGGAACATGGTGTATCGTTGCATTTTATCTTCTTTTTACAAACTGTTATCAATCGTATGGAGAACATTGTTTTTACGTCCCCTAAATAAAAAACGCCGAGAGAGGGATTCGAACCCCCGCACGCTTGCGCGTAGCCGTTTTCGAGACGGCCGCCGTACTACTTGGCTATCTCGGCAACTATTCTGATATATTCTCCATAATAAAACGAATTGATAGAATTAGATATTATCAATATCAAATAATTCATCTTTGAATTTCTTCTTTATTTGATCTTTTGTTCTATGCCATTCATCGTCAGTTATAGAATCTGTAAAAATGGAACTAAAAGCATCTAAAATATCATCGCCTAAAATAGAAACAATTTCTTGTTTTTCAAATTCAGAAAATGGAAAATATGATACTATTTTTGAAACTAGATTAGACTCGTAACGAATTTCAAAAATTTTATCCTGTAAATGTGAAGGTAGATTAAGTGAAGACATCTTTTTTGATTATTCATTTCTATATTAAAATCGAATTCAAGAAAAGGCATCTAAAATATCGATCATATTGAAGGATAAACACAAAATACCTGAAAACATCAAGAAATTTCATGGGATTAAATCTAAAAGATTTGGTTGTTAGAGAGAAAACTACCCTTGAGGCGTTTTCTAATAAAGTAATAGCAATAGATGCCTATAATGCAATTTACCAGTTTTTGGCAAGTATCAGAGGTCCAGATGGATTACAATTAACAGATTCTGAGGGAAGGATTACCAGTCATCTTAGTGGACTATTGTACAGAAATGTGAATTTTCTATCATTAGGAATTAAACCGGTTTATGTTTTTGATGGAAAACCACCATCACTAAAAACTGCTGAAATTGAACGAAGAAAACAAATCAAAAAAGATGCAACTGTAAAATATGAAAAAGCAGTTGCAGAGGGGAATATGGAAGATGCGAGAAAATTTGCTCAACAAACAACTAGTATGAAAGACGGGATGGTGAAAGAATCAAAACAGTTTCTAACATATTTTGGAATTCCATATATTGAAGCTCCATCTGAAGGAGAAGCCACAGCAGCACATTTAACAAATACAGGACAAGCATATGCTTCAGCAAGTCAAGATTATGATTCCATACTATGTGGAGCAAAAAGACTAGTAAGAAATTTTACAAGCAGTGGTAGAAGAAAAATTCCAAATAGAAATACATACATCGATGTTCTTCCAGAAATAATTGAAACACAGAAAACACTAGATTCAATTAAAATGACAAGAGAAGAATTAATTGATGTAGGAATTTTAATTGGAACGGATTTTAATCCAAATGGATTTGAAAGAATTGGTCCAAAAACAGCAATGAAATTAATCAAACAGCATTCACGATTAGAAGACATCCCACAAATTCAAGAGCAGTTAGAAGGAATAGATTTTCAACAAATTAGAAAGATATTCCTAAATCCAGAAGTAGCTGATGTGGATGAAATTGTATTTGAAGAAGTGGATTCAGAGGGGATTATGAATTATCTTAAAGAGCGAAGTTTTTCAGAAGAAAGAATACAATCAACGTTAAACAGATTAAAAAAAGCCCTAGAGAAAAAGAGTCAAAACCTCGATCAATGGTTTTAAGGATTTTAATTTAATAACTAGTCAATTCAATTTTAAAAAATGCCTCAAACCGAAGCCAGAAAGACACTCAAAGATGCCCCAATCATGTGGAGAAGAATCAACTCCATAGGCGTGATTTTAGACTGTAATTCAACATATGCGGCAAATTTAGGATATGCCAAATCAGAAATTCTTGGAAAACCAATCTTTGAGCATGTACCAAAAGAATCATGGAAGGACATGAATGATTCTCTAAAAAGTTGGTTTGAAACAGGAAAAGTGACAGATAGAAAAATCACTTTCAAAAAACAAAATGGGGAAACTTTTTCAGGTTTATTACAAGCAACAAGCCTATATGATGAAAATAGAAATTTACTTGGAAGTAACACAGTGATTTTTGATTTGGAGCAAATGACTGATAAAAAAATTAAAGAATATCAAGAATTTTTCAAAGGATCCAATGCAAGATTAGATGAAATTAAAGAAAAAGAATATGATGAATTAGATGAAAATTCAAAATCAGAGTATGACGGATTAAAAGAGATGTTTGAAATGTTGTCCAGTATTGATTTAGAGGAATTGAAAAAATAATTATTTTAAATTTTCTTTAATTGATTTTTGAAGTTCATCAAAAACTTTTTGAACCTCAGTTACAGCAGCACCATCTTCTAATGTACTAACATCTCCGATTTGTTCATTATTACCAATTGCTTTTAGTAATCTTCTCATAATTTTTCCGCTTCGAGTCTTGGGTAATTTTGAAACAAAGTAAATTTGTTTAGGGGTTGCAATTGCACCTATATCTGCTCTAATTTTATCAACTAGTTGTTTTTCTAAAATATTTGAATCATTTACAACTCCTTGGTTCAAAACTACAAATACAATTATTACTTCACCTTTAATTTCATCAGGAATTCCACAAGCAGCAGATTCTGCCACATCAGGATGAGACACCATACAACTTTCAAGTTCTGCAGTTCCAATTCTATGACCCGCAATTTTTAGAACATCATCTGCGCGTCCAAGCAACCAAAGATATCCATCATTGTCTTTTAATGCATAGTCTCCAGGATAGTAACAATTTTCATATTTTGACCAGTAAACATTTTTGTATTTTTCATCGTCATTCCACAATGTCAGAAGCATCCCAGGCCATGGATTTTTGATAACAAGATATCCCTTGGTATTTGCAGCAACTTCATCGCCATTTTCATCAACTACGGAGATATTTACGCCTGGAATTGAGAGTGTCCCAGATCCAGGCTTTAGTGGAATAGTCTCTATCCCAGGAAGGGGGGAAATCAACATACCCCCTGTCTCAGTTTGCCACCATGTATCAATGATAGGGCATTTTTCTTTTCCAATAGTTTTGAAATACCATTTCCATACTTCAGGATTAATTGGTTCACCAACACTTCCAAGTAATCTTAAATTTGAAAGATCAAATGAATTTGGAATTTCATCACCGAATTTCATAAACATTCTCAGAGCAGTCGGCGTGGTGTAAAATATTGTAACTTTGTATTTTTGTAAAATTTCCCACATTCTTGATGCGTCTGGAAAGTCAGGAGAGCCTTCATACATTATTTGAGTTGCACCATGCAGAAATGGTGCATATACAACATAGCTATGTCCAGTAACCCAACCAATATCAGCAGTACAAAAAAAGATATCAAAGTCTTTAATGTCAAAAGCCCATTTGAATGTAGAATGTAAATGTGTTAGATATCCACCAGTTCCATGCAACACACCTTTTGGTTTTCCAGTTGTTCCAGACGTATACAAAATGTAAAGAGGATGATCACTTGGCAATTCTTCAGCAGGGCATGAATCAGAAGCACCGTCCATTAATTTACTCCAAAGTTTATCTTTACTTGTCATTAAAATTTTATTTTTAGTTCTTTCAAGAATCACCACATGCTCAACAAAGTCAATATCCTTTATTGCATCATCAATCACATCTTTTAGTTTAACAATTTTTCCTCTCCTATAACCACCGTCTGCAGTTATGATCACTTTAGATTTTGAATCAGATACCCTGTCTTTAATTGAAGTTGCACTGAATCCAGAAAAAATCACAGTGTGTATGGCACCAATTCTTGCGCAAGCAAGCATTGCAATAGGCAATTCCGGAACCATTGGAAGATAGATTGTAACTCTATCACCTTTTTGAACATCAAGCGATTTGAGAACATTTGCAAATTTTTGAACTTTGATAAACATCTCACCGTATGTGACATTACGAGATTCCCCATTTTCACCCTCCCACAAAATGGCTGATTTTTCAGATTTTGCAGCCTGATGGATATCTAGTGCGTTATACGAGGCATTAATTGTGCCTCCAACAAACCATTTAGCGAAAGGAGGCCTCCAATCAAGTGTTTTATCCCAAGGAGAAAACCACGACAAATTCTTTGCCTGATCATCCCAAAAAGATACAAAATCAGAATCAGCCTTTTTTCTTAAATCATTATCATTATTTCCCAGTCCAATTCTATATGTCTCTGCCATCAAAAAGTGTATGAAGTTAGATCTTTATAATTAGTTAAATTTAGTTTACCTTTCTAGCTTGTTTGTGACTAATATTATGAGTATTGAAGTTTAGAATCTAATTTAAGATAATCCTATAAAGATCATGGTTTGCACGCCAAGAAGTGATTTCCGAGCTGGTGGCTTAGGTTACCAGTCGTAAATTCTTCCGCTAGCAACTTCAGTTGCTAGTGACATTATTTCTTCATTCAACGAAAATTCTAACTTTGATTTTGTATTTTTTCTCATATGACCAAATTTTTCCCATGATGATATGGTAATCTATCCAATGATTTCCTGTCTTTCCAATTTCATCTAGAAATTCACTAAATTCCATCATGAAATAATTTTTGAATGTAAAATTCTTAAACCAAATTGCATAGGCCCTCGAGGTGACTTGTCAAATTAGTTCAAGGACCTAACTTTTAGAGGTTAATCATCTCAAAAATAATTTCAAATCGTGGATCCTAGAATCTTAGTCAAGAGCACTCTAATGCTATTTTGAGATTATCCATATTTGCTTTCATTTTTTCAAAGTATGTCGTATCTGGTCTATCTCCTTTTGAAAGAGACTCTAATGGGCTAAACAACAGAAGATCCCCTCCTAATTCTAATGCCAATCTTTCAGCTAGTTTTGGATTTCTGTTTTCTTCAGTAAAGAAGTACTTGATGT
>JACKQG010006884.1_pt1 | contig 11730 bp, 7 predicted proteins | sample 8237621 | NCBI WGS metagenome assembly JACKQG01 (sample SAMN15677084, study PRJNA649215) | marine metagenome | biome: marine; feature: Black Sea; material: saline water; isolation source: suspended particulate matter (SPM) from the Black Sea western gyre | collected 2013-06-09/2013-06-10 | depth... | reverse complement strand
ATTCTGGTCTACGGAGGGCTTTAATCCATGCCGACGATCTTCAGTACCCTCGCGTACGTCAGAAGCTACACCTTGCATGGTACCGCCGTTACGGGCTTCCATTTTAGCTCTAATATCTTGAGCACCTAACTGAGCTGCAGCATGCGTTCTGTCCACTGCTGTAGCCGTAATATCATTAGCGGTCTTCTCTAGCTTATCTCGATCATAGCCGTCATCAGTCTCAAGAGTACCATCATCATCAATGATACCATGATCACCTCTCTTCGTAGGCTTCATACTAGGCACAGGGTCAGAACTATTAGCGAAGTCTTCATTAGCCTTCGTTAATACGTCCTTCAGAGCTGCTCGTTCTTTCTTCTGCTCAGTAGTCATACCTCCACGTTCTCCTAGCGCTACATAAGCTTCTATGCGCTCCTGGAGGGGTGTTTCATCAGAAGATATACGTGCAACCTCAGCAGTGAAGTCTTCAGGGGTAATATCTGAAGTATCTGCTGGCTTATTCTCACGTTCTTTCTTAGCGGCTTCATCAGCTTTAGCTTGATCTCTGGCTGCTTGCCGTGCTTCACGAGGACTAACAGCTTGAGCGTCTATAGCTTCCTGTACAGCAGCTATTTGTTCTTCTAGCTGCCGCTTGACCTCAGCAGAAGCATCCCCACTAGCAGGTTCTGCTAGCTGCGCTGTAAGGGTTTCTCGCTCAGCAACGTAAGCAGCTGTATCAGCTCCATCAGCGGAATCTATGATGTCTGTTAGCTCATCAATACGTGCCTGTATTGGATCACGTTCAGGTGTCTCACCAATTGAAATGGGCTTAGCTGAATCTAATCGTGTTTGTAAATCTTTAAGAGCACTATTTAAGATATCTGTGCCCGAAGGAGTCTGTCCACTGAGTATACGCTTAGCAGTGTTAACAGCTACATTGCCACCGACCATGCCACCGATACCACCAACTATGCCTACAGCTTCCTGCGTACCAGCTAGTAAAATGTCATCCGTACTTTTTATTTCACCGTGTACTGCCATTTGGTCTGCAGTTTCGGTAGCTGCACCGGATATGAATTCACCCCCCAGTGCTAACGCAGGCTTAGAGATAAGACTCGTACGCTTAATGGTATTCTTAATAGAGTCTGGGACTATCTTATCTAGCGCAGCCATGGTGTTCTGGATACGCCCCCACCTAGCTGCAGGTATGGCTTTTAATGCAGCCATGTCACCAAATTTCTCAGCTAGGGTGGACACAGTAGACCACATCTTTATCTGAGCTAATTCAACATTATCAGGTTCTCTATTATGTTCTTTTATGAACCCCTCAGTATTTTCTCTAGCTTTATCCTTAGATAAAGTAATAAGTACAGCTGTCTGTGTAACTGGGCCACCCATCGTAAGAGCAACCATATACGGAATGCTCTCGAAACCTTGTTTAACTAGCTGACCAGCATCATTAGTTAGGATATGTAATATCGCATCCATACTTCCGCTATTTTTAGCTATACGTTTGTAAGCTAGCTCTACGGCTAGATCATCTGCTTTAGTAGCCGGTATGTAATCCGTTACAGCCTTGGTAACTTTATCGACTGCTTCAAATTTCTTTTCCGAACCTTTAACAGTTTGCTCTAGCTCAAATACCTGCTGAAATTCTTTACTATTAGCGAATGCTCTATCCTCTGGAGATAGTTCTTCGCCAGTGGCGGCTTTAGCCATGAAACCTTTATAGGCATCTACAGCTCCTGGAGGAACTGCAGTGTACGGTGCATTTTTGGTGCCTTCTTTATACAGCCCAGCTCTAAAGTTGTTTTGTTCTTCTGCTTCATTAAGAGTCTGTGGGCTATCAGACAGCATACCCATGCCGCCTTTAACCAAGCTACCGGTAAGTGTAGCACCTGTACCAAAGAACGCTTTAGCGCTATCTAGGACTCCCTCAGTCGCACCTGCTTTAGCGTCTGTAGCACGAGCAGCTTCTATTGCTAGAATATCATTCAGCTCATCGGGATTAACATCTTCAAGGATGTTACCAGTATGTGTAATGACAGATACACTACCATCAACATGATATCGGACATTGTTCTCTTCTTTAATTACTGCTTTAGGATCAAACTGATTAGCATTGAATTGGCGGCTAGCTTCACTAACTACGCCCTCAAAGTTTGTTCGCATTGCTTCTTGGCCACTGAGAATAGCGGCTTTAGCTTCACCTACTGATGTCTTAGCTGCAACCGCAGTATCAGCTAGAGCTGCTTTAGCAGCAGCTACAGAACTGGTTAGATCCTCCATTATTTAGCCTTTGCATCACGAGCTTTAACAGCATCTGCTAATTCTTTCTTCAGCGTATCAAGTTCTTCTTGGAACTGTTTTACATCCTCTTTGGCAATAGAAATATTATAACCGAACGTGCCCGCACGAGCGCCTTTTGTATTAAGGCTCTCAAAGTTCTTTAACTTAGCTACTGCGTCATCGAGTAGCTTAGTTGATTGATCAACTTGTCCTTGTAGCTCATCAGTGATGAACGTCGATTTAGCCTTTTGTTCTGTAGTGGCTATTAGGTCAAACAGTATGGGTTTGCTAAGTTCATCTACGGGAGTTAATTTGCCTTTATACATAACAGCAATTTCATTCTTACCAGTAAGCTCCAGCTCGCCACCTTTTAGTAAGGCCATGATCTGTTTAGCCCGCTTGCCTTTATCCCACCCTTTTCCGCCAAATTCTAAGACAGCCTCATCCATCTTGGTAACGCTTCTAACAATTTCTTCAGATGAAGCATCACCATATTGCCATCCCCAGAATGTGCCTATCTCACCGGTCTTAGTATGCCGATCAGTGAAGTAGTTAATCATTTCATTAGCTACAGGACCGGCTACACTGCCGCTTTTGTTAACCTCTTGAATAATAGCTTCTTCACGAAGCTCTGCGGATTTCTTAACTTGATCCATAGCAAAAGCATGATCTCCTGCAGCTTGAAATGTCTTTTGAGACAACAAGGCTTCCTGGGCTACCCTACTACGAGCATCAATCAGTTGTTGGCGCTTTACGTTGCCTAGACCAAGTTCTGCTTTTTGTTGAATAGCTTCAATTTCTTGAGGCGTGGCATCAGGAATTAGTTTTCTAACTTGCTTCGTAGCCATTTCCTGCATTTTAGCTAAGTCAGCGGGTGTAACCTTTGCAGCATCATCGTAACCAATGGCAACCGCTTTACTTAAATCGACTTCCATATTGTTAAGTACTCGGGGTCGATGTGCAGCTGTAAAGGACTCAATCTCTGCCTGAGTAAAGTCACCAAATTCACCGCTGCGCATATCTTTCAGCGTATCGCCAAAGTCTTTAACTAGTGCAGGGCCCTCTAGACCATCTAATCTAGCTGTCGCAGACGTAGAGTGATCTAACCGCTTCTCTGCATTCTTTTCGGATACAGAACGCCCTTCCTGCTTGATGGCATCAGTAAACTTAGTACCGTCTTCCGTCGCATTGATATCTGCTGTAGCCTTAGCTTCTAACACAGTTCTATCCATATTCGGATATAGCTTAGCATATCGCTCTACAAGACCCGTTTTCAACTTCTTATATGTAGCGGCTGTGTGCGTCCTAGTAACAACAGGTGCGCCGTTAGGGGCGGTAGTTGTGGATGTAACTCCAGAAGCGCTATAAATATCTGAAGGTATTTCTCCTGTTTCAGCATCAAAAGCTTTACGCTGCATGTTCTTCAGGATACTAACATCAGCTCCTTTACCTTCACCTTCTAAGATCTTCTTAGATAGCTGGATACGCTTATCATCCCCTTCTAAAGCAGACATTGCTTTGTGCGTATTACTCACCCACTCATCATTATCTACTTCTTTTTTGAGCTTATTCAATTTCATTTTGTCTAGACTAGTATCTCCCTTTGTATTGGCTGCACTGGCCTCGAGGCTCTTAATTTGAGCCTGTATTTCCTTCCGGACAACGTCTTCATTCTTAAGGCGCTCATTCTCTTCAGCTTCAGCAATCTTCCGGTCTACTCTAGAGGTTAGTAGATCATCTCTATGTTTTTCTACTTGTAGTTTTTGATCCTCTACATCACGGGCTTCTCCAGCTCTACGAAAATCAATACCCTCAGCGTCTGTGACAGCTGCATTAACCTGATCCATCTTAAGGAATGCCTGAGAAGCATCAGCTACCATCTGCTTACGTGTAGCGTCATCAGGAGCAGCGTTAAGGTCTGCTATGAAGTTCTGAGTCTCCTGGTCAGCGTAGTCGCTAGCACCTTGCTTTACAGCACCGCCTAGACCTTTGAAAGCATCGCCCAGGTTCTCACCTGCACTATTGAAAGCCTTCAACGCACCGTCGCTTGAGGGAGCCGATACGTTACGCCAAGTAAGAGGAATGTTCGGAGGACCAGCCATGATTAATTCCTAAGCTAATTGAAGGGTTTTAATGTTACTCAGGGATGGATCCGCATGTGTTGCATTAACAAATGCTTGTCGCTCACCTTGGATATTATTGTATTGACGCACAGTATCATCATAAGCTTGCTTCTGCTGTCCGAAGTTACGTTCAAACTGTTCCTGATTCTGAGCTAGTTGTTTCTTAGCTAAACCAAGACCTTTAATGGCTGCGTAACCTTTAGCTAAACTACCTATACCTCCCAAGGCATTACCGATCATACCAAAAGTACCGAGATTCAGCCCGAATCCGTTATCATCACCGCCCCCTGTATACCTCACAAGTCCTGAGTTGCTACCAAATATACCATCAGAACCTTTGTAAGGAACGATACTATTTGTGCCAGTGAAACTAGGCTGTATCTGTACCGGTTGACCATTGACCATAGTGGATTGCCCACCACCTACGTTAACTTTGTAAGGATTATCATCGTCATTAATTAGGTTGGGTAAATAACTTTGTCCCCCCTGGTACGATTGATTAGGATTATACTGAAAACCTGCCATAATTATCTCCTTAGCTAAAGGTATCGCACAATACCTTGATTATTATAAAATGTCTACGCTTATGCATAGCCACCAATTGAGGTTATCTTAGCATCACGATTCTCATCGTAAGCGGTATCTATACTGAACACTGATGCAGCAAATTCGTTGTTAAGAATATACACATGTTCAGCAAGCATAGGGTTAGGGATAGTGCGTACATTAATATTAATTAATACAGAGGCTACTCGTACCCCATTCTCCATACGATCATAAAGACTTTCTTCAAGTCTACGCTGTGCAGCTTCCTTATCATTTAGGTCTAACAAACGGCGATCTTGCTCTTGACGCTCTTGATCCATCTGTTCCTGTAAGTCTTCAAGTCCTTGCCCTGCTCGGTATTCCAGGATACCGCCGCCTAAATTCATAAGGCCAATAGCTAGCTTGAATGTGTCAGTCCAACCCCAATCAGCAATAAAGTTTTCAAAGCTAAAGTCAGTGATAGAGCTAAAGTCAGTAACAATAGACCCACTAGCATCTACAGAGAATCCACCAGCTGCTGCCATGCCTGCTACTGACCCTAGGAATGATGCCAAGGGACCATCACCAAATACCTTGGTAATAGCCATCTTAACTAACTGGCCAACGGCAAATTTAACTAGGAAGGTCATAATAGCCTGTCCTATTAAAGCGCCGGTTAGTGCTGGTGCAGCGGCACCTGCAGCTACAGCAGGCAATAGACCCATTGCTGAAAGCAATCCGGATGTTGTACCTACTCCCCCAAACCCGAGAGAGGCGAAGAATGCTGGAGCCGCATACCACGCAACAACTCCAAGTACTACAATAATAATAATAAAGAATATGCCACCGAATCCGCCTGTACGCTGCACAATGACTTCATAATGTGCAACGTAGATAGATGCATGTGATCCAGCTAAGAATAGCTGTGTGACATCCTTATTCGATAAATCAGCAATAAAGTTATGAATAAATGGTGCCATTAAGTCATCTGGAGCACCCAGGTTAAACTTCACCATTTTAAACTTACCTGAGGCACCGTCTACGACCCGTAGAGAAGCAATAGGCGCAGCCATGGTGTAAGCCTCTAGGCCTGAAGCAATGGCTCTGTAATAGGTAATAGATTGTCCTGAGGTAGTTTCTTCGGAGGCTACTTGAACGTGCCTAAGTACACCGGACCCGTTGTTTTCATAGACAATGTCAGGAGTCAGGAATACCAGGGCACTAGTTGTACCATCGGCATCCTGGAGCACCGGTGTAGGATTATTATAATTCATACGGGTGGTCACCTGAAGCCAGTTAGCAGCCTCAGCTGTTGTTGTTCCTGGATTAACTGTCCCACTGCCTGTAAGGAAATCGGCTACTTCCTGCAGCGTACTGGCCTTATACCCAACATTATAGGTGCTCTTACCAGACGATACAAAATATGGATTTTTAAGCGTAATAGCATCTGTATTGAACAGGTCTGATGTGGAAACCGCATCCGTAATAACTAATTGGATATCGGTAGATACAATAGTGTTATTAGTGAATGAAGAACTAGCTGCAGCAGGTTGAGTTTGTGTTCGCGTATCATACGAAAAACGTGACAAATCTGAATAATAATAACCGTTTTCATCACTACCACTATCAGCGTCAATAGCAGCTAGTGTGGTGAATTCATAGGATATATAGTTAAACTGAAAACCATAGGTATATTCATTAGCCGTAATAAGAATATTGTTTACCGGTTTTATATCACCTGAGGCTGTACCATCGTAATTGCCCTTAGTTGACCCTTGCGCAGAAAATAGGTTCTCACATAGGTTAAACATATACGCCATACCAGTCTGAGTCGTATCCCATAACCGCACACCAAACGTAAGGTATACATGATCTAAATCACCGGCTGCTGGTGCATCCGGATCATTATTAATCTTGTCAATAAGCTCTTCTGCATCAATACTAATAAGATCACACAAGTCCTCGATAGCAGTTACTTCAGCTGCAGGTCTACTGGTGTAATCTACGTTGTTCAGTCGTAATGGGATAGCCGGTATAGCCTGCAATACAGTCGCATCTAGGTTAATCTGATTCTGCGGATCATCTAGATCCGGATATGTACCTGTACCTACTTTATACAGAAATAAGTAAGTTACTGCGGGTACACTATCAATGTAGTAACTGGCTACATAGTGAAGACCGTTAGGTTTGCTAGGAATATTATACGGTAAAGTATGTGCTGTACCACCATCATCATCCGCATCTATAGAGTAATCATCCGTACCCGAGTTGTAGACAATGGAGCCCAAATCTATATCTAATTCGGAGATTGTTCCAGTAGCTACATCAGAGGTAGCAACTTCATCTGTAATTGTTACAGTCCAAGCAGGGGAGGCTCCCCCTGTGACAACACTATCTAATGTAGAACCCGGAGACGTAGATTCACTGATAACCTGGATATTGGGAATTGTCTTATTCTCGTATGAATAAGACTTATTCTCTTGAAGCCAATATTCCACCCATTCTGTTGTTGTAGGGGCACGAGTGTACGATTGCTCAAGGGTGCATGCCACCCCTTCCAGTGCAAGAAGAGCTGCAGTTAGCTCAGTGTAATCCGGATAAGTAATATATGAATCAATGACCGGGAATCCTTCATTGTAGTTCCCATCATCAATGAAGTTCATAAACTTCTGAATATCACCTTTATAACTGCGGAAAGTAGATGCGTAGATAAGCTCCCCAGCTATATCACTTCCCGTGATAATAGCTTCCTGCATTGTCTGCAGTAAGGGGTTTAGTCCATCTGGATCATCGAATAAGGGAAGGTTATGAACCTCAAAATATTCAATTGTTTGCGTAACTTCATCATACCCTAAGAGCATCATAATGAATTCAATTACGAACTCAATAATCTGCACTACAATCTCAACAACAGCTAAAACAATATCGACTACCGCACTGACAATGTCCCCGATGAAACCCATAGATAAATTGCCTTATTATGTGGGTTCAGCATTTGTGATCTGAGTATTGATATTGCCTGTACCAGTTTCGTTGATAGCTGTAACGCCTGTAGCAGCTACGCCTGCTGTAGAAATGTTGATACTCCAAGCGTCTAGGAGAGTCTTAAGATACTTTTGATCAGCATTCCATTGGAAGCCTTTGGCTTGTTCAGTGTATAGGTTTTGCTGTCTGCCTTGAGTAGACAGCGTATCTGCAGCTACCTTGGTAGTCTGGTTAGTCTGAGCAAATTCAGTAATATCTTTCTGATTTAGTAAGCTAACTTCAGCATTGGTCTTCTCTTGACCCATTGCATACTGCACAGCCTGAGCTACAGCAGCCTGCATGGCTCCTAGGTAGACGGTAGCGTAATCGGTTCCTGTGATGCGCCCTAGCTTAAACTGAGCATCTAGGTGCGCATTCACAGTCTCCATGATATCATCAAGGACACCATCGCCAGTGACTACGTAACTAGAGTCTGTGGCTACATTGGTAGTTAGATTGGCGATAGTGAGTGTCATAATTAATCAATCCCTTGAGATTTAGATTGCTGGGCAGCTGCAAGTCGCTCCATCTCTGGACGAGTAAGTGCAGGCAGAACCTGTACATTGAATTTCTTGGTAAGATAAGGCTGTAGGCTCTTATCACCATTAGGCAGTGTTACACTCCGGAACTTCTGCATCTCAGCTGCTTCGATTTGATCTAAGATAATCTGAGGTACATGCCAACCATCATCATTATTGAATGGTACGAATTTCTTGATCATGCGGCCGTTATTGATAGATGAACTACCGACAGTGAAGATCAGTCCAGGATATGAGCTCATAAGAGGATCATTAGGACTAACAACAACACGGGTTAGCTTAAGGGCCCGTTGTTCTTTAGTTAGACGCTTCTCATGCTCTGCTGCAGATAGCTCTCTAACCTCAGGCACTGCTTGCGTAACAGGAGCAGCTTCTACAGATACCTTATCTGGCTCTACGTAGGTTCCGCCCATGACTGCCTTAAGAGTGTCCTTGAGCTTCTGTGAGCCTGTCTTGTGGTGCAACTTAATTCCGCGAGCCTGAAGCTCTTCATGGATGTCTGCATCCGTCATTTCAACTGCTTCTGTCTGATTGTCTTCCATCAAGTATATTCCCTATGTTTATGAATAAATAGTATCCCCCGAGGGCCTGGGAACCCCCGGGGAACTATGTATTACCTTAGACCGCTGTGAGAGCTGTCCAGATAATGCCAAGACGTTCAGGACGCAATGCCATGAAGCCATAGTACCATTTGATAGAGTAGAAACCTACTTCACCGTATGGATCATCAAGCGAGGCAATCTCTTTACCAGGCTTTTTGTGGTTAACCGTAAACTTAACGGATTTACCGTCAGTCTGGAAACCGATTGTGGTAAAGGCACCATCACCAACTACGAGCATTGGATAGATGTCTGCACCGTTGTCACCAGTACCGGCAGCATCAGCAGCAGCTGCGCCGCCTGCTTCGTCATACTGCATTTCAGGAACGACAACGATACGGAACTGATCAATAGCTCCGATTTCGCCATTCATGATGTTACCAGCATCAGCATATTTCTCAACAGAGACAAATGCCGGGTTGCTGTGCAGATCGACCATAGCTTTAAGAGCTGGGATTAGCTCAGAGCCAACGTACATAATACGGCCACCGTTAATGGTTTTGGTATCAATCATACGCGAACCGGAGATGATTTTCGTCTGCTTAGGAGTCTTGTTGTTATCCAAAGCAATAGAAAGGTTCATCAAATCGGAGTAGGTCACGACTTCATCAACGGTCAACTTCGTGGTTCCACCCATGTAGTAAGCAGTACCGTTAGCCGTAGCGTTGGTGATCAGATCAGCCTGAAGCTCAGCTTCAGTCAGTTCGTTAGCACCCTGCAAAGCTTCCTGCGTGATGTGCATAAGCAGTTCGGAGTCCGTATCGAAATCCAGTGATTCCTGCGTATACTCAGTGAAGAAGCCACGCTTGTACAGATCACCTTCGATCTGTGTACGCGTGAAGCCAACACGGTTAACACGACCACCATTCTCGGTCAAAGCCGGGATCTTGGAGGTAATAGTACCCGTATCTTTGGAAGAGCCGTAGATGTTCTGATCATTCAGAGCAACCTCACCACCAGCACCGGCTGCAGTAGCAGCAGCTGCACGGTTAGCATAAGCAAAGCCCTGAAGAACACCTGAGGAGTTCCATGCTGACCACTCTGTAGTGGTCATGACGTTACCGGCAGCATCGATACCCTGATCGCCAGTGTTCAATACATCAAGCATAGGAACGTAAACGTCCTGCTTGATCTTTTTGCCCATATGTTTAGGCATTGCGCGCACATCAGCCAAAGGCATGAAGTACTGGGAGTCACGAACAGCAATGATCGCGTTTTTGTAGTAGTAATCGGTACGCGCTTGCGCACCAATGTCGGAAGCAGTACCGGAAGCTGTGCTACTCGGACTGTTGTACATGTTTTCGTTAGCCATAACGATATCCTAATATCAAAAGATTGAGATTACCGGCTAGCAAACTTCTTCATAAACTCATCATCAGAAAGACCTAAAAAGTCTGTATCCTGTTTAGTAGTCTTAGATTTAGTCTGTTTAACCGGCGCTACTGCCTTACGCTTCTTATTACGTTCCGCATTAGCTTGGGTTTGGTCTTCAGTCTCACTTGATACTTTTGAAGTGTTAGACGAGTTACCTAGAGTAAGTAATCCTTCCTTAGCCATGTGCTCAGCGATTTGTCTGTAAGCCTCTACATCAGAAACTCCAGCTAGTTTACCTAGCGTCTTTTCCTGCTGCAAAACCCCATTAACTTTATCAAATACACCATTACCCATATGAGAGTTGATTACACTAATGATTTCAGGGTTGTCTGAAATAGTGGCCTTACTTCCAGAATCCCATTCCTTCGTTAACACATCAATTGTTCTGCTAAAGGTTGGAGTGTCTTTAATCTCGTCGAGTACTTGATCTAAGTTGTATTCCTTATCCGTGACAGAATAATCTGTCGGTTGGTAATCAGTCTTAGCTTCGGTATCTATATCTAAAGGATCGATTCCACTTTCTTCGATCAGCTTAGCTACTGCTTTCGGATCCTTCTTAGACAAATCAATTAGATTATTCAGCTTACCCTCATCGAGTAAGCCAGCATTCTCTAACATCTTAATCATCTTCAGATTAGGCTTCATAGCTGCCATCTTCTTCTGATAATTAGCTCCCATTTGCATTAGGGAGACTATGTCTTGAGGGTCTGTAACCTTCATTTCAGCGCCATTGGCTTTGAAAGGGGCTGTCACCTTTTTATACGCACTTTCGTAATCAATCTCGGTGGTTTTCTGCTTATCAGCATCTGTGTCCGTTGAGTCTTCATTACTAGTATCAAGAGATTCTGAACCATCAATCTCTGAAGAGGTTTCAAGCTCCGTCTGGGTATCCCCGTCAGGTTGGCCTACTTCCTCATCTTCGACATCAGTTGCAGTTTGCTCCTGTGCTTCACTATCCTCTTCCGAGGCTACATCATCAGTAGGTTCCGTTTCCAGATTATCTACTGAATCCATCTCTTGATCTAACGTATCAACTTCTTCCTGGGTATCCTCTACCTCAGTCAAGAAGGTCGCTGGATCTTGTTTCATAAATTCTTCATCGGAGATAGCTAGGGTATTAGTATCAGCCATTTGCTTCAATCTCCTCTGCTAAGATCTCTTCCTGAGTCTGCTCATACTCACCAATAGCATGATCCATATCTGCTCCACGCCGAAGGATCATAGTTAGATAGTTCTTTAAGCCACCAATACCTAGAATCATACCATCAATGTTCTTTT
>JACKQG010006883.1_pt1 | contig 11732 bp, 12 predicted proteins | sample 8237621 | NCBI WGS metagenome assembly JACKQG01 (sample SAMN15677084, study PRJNA649215) | marine metagenome | biome: marine; feature: Black Sea; material: saline water; isolation source: suspended particulate matter (SPM) from the Black Sea western gyre | collected 2013-06-09/2013-06-10 | depth... | reverse complement strand
TCTAAAATACAGTCACGACTACGTCAGCGTGTGCAAAGCAATGACCGACGCAGATATAGTAAAACACACACCAAATCGAACAAGCGGCGAGCAGCACCGGTTTCGCCTTGCGAAAAAAGGTGAACTCTTCCGCCATGACCAGCGCATAGGCCACGACAAAGATAGCAATACACGTAAACCCCACCCAACTTTTGGTCAGATCTATATGTTCGGCACTGACACCACCGGCTGCCAAGGCAGCCACCGGCATGAGCAGAACACCCAGCAGAGACAGAACAATTCCAATTCCCTTCTTCATTATCTTCCTTCCTTTCTCATGAGGTTTACAGAACAAACCGCCAATCGCCCAACAATCAAACGACCGGCGGTTTCATAAACAGGTCTGAGTCTCGTCACACCAGACTTACCCGACAGCAGGTACGTAGATCGTCATGCCCATGAGCGGCCAGATAACAGACACAGCCAGCCAGGTGACCAGCATCAACAGGATACTGGTGGGAATTCCCCAGAGGAAAAACTCGCCAGAGGTGAACTGCTTGGAGTTGTAGGCAATGGCATTTGGTGCCGCACCCACCAGAGTGAGAAAAGGCATACCGGCCACAATCAGTGAGGAGTACAGAATGACCTCACCACCAACACCCAGATAGGGGGCAACAACCAGAGCCACGGGCAGTGAGATGGCGATGGCTGCCACATTCATGATGAAGTTGGTCATCATCATGACAAAGAAGGCCATACCCAGGATAAAGACGATGGGCGGTGAACTCTGGAACAGGATCAGCCAGTTGACCGCCAGCCATTTGGCCGCACCCGTATCCCAGAGACAAAAGCCAATGGACATGGCCCCGGCAAAGAGGAGGATGATGTTCCAGGGAATCTCTTCCAGGTCATCAACATCAAGGATATTCACGACAAAAAAGGCGATGGTGGACAGGAGCAGGATACCGGTCTTATGCAGACCAGCCAGGGCCGGAACAAAATTCTTCAGGGCAATAACCAGAACGGCCGTAAAAATGATTGTAGTTGCTAGGACCTCTTTTCGTGACCAGCCACCAAGTTCACTATACATCTTGGTTGCCTTTTCCTTGAGGCCGGGGATACGATCCCGCTCAGGCTTCATAAAAATCATGAAAAAGCCCCAGAGGAGAAAGGTCATGAGCCAGCCAATGGGGAACATGTACATGGTCAGGGTGAAGAATGAGATATCGATATTGGTGATATCTTTATAAAAACCAAGAGCAACGGCACCACGGGCCGCACCGAGCAGGGTAACAATGGAACCGGCACCGGCCACGTAGGCCATACCGATAAACATACTCTTACCAAACTTGGTGGGCTTTTCGTCATCAGAGTAGAGGGCATGGATGGCCATGAGCAGCGGGAACATGGTCGCAGCCACCGCGGTATGGGCCATAAGATGGGTCATGGCTGCGGTCATGACAAAGCAACCAAGTAAAATCATACTGGTTCTCTCGCCCACGATGGAGAGCATCTTATAGGCGATCCGCTTCGTCAGACCGGTCTTTGTAAAGACCATACCGATAACGATGGAGCCAAAGATAAAGAGGACCGATGGATCCATAAAATCCTTGAAGGCCACCTTGGGATCCCTGATCATGTACAAGGCCTGGAGCACACCAATGGCCAGACTGGTGACACCGATAGGCACCACTTCAAAGACCCACCAGGTAGCGGCCAGCAGGAAGACGCCAATGGCACCCTTGGCCTCCTTGCTCAGGACAAAATGCTCACCCAGTGGATCAATGGCGTCCGGCATGGGTGGGCAATAATAAACGATTAAAAACAGGGCAACACCAATGCCCATAAAGAGATACCGTTTCCAGTCAAACGGCACGTTGTTTTCTGATACTGTCATTTCTTGTGCACTCATTATTTACCTCTCAACTCCCTCTCTGATTCCGTTAATCCAAAACACACTGACCGTTAATGGCGGTGAAAATTTCGGCAAAGCGAATAACTCCGACGACCGCGCCGTTATCAACAACCGGCAGCACACATTCCTCGTGCGCCAACATGATCATCATCACCTTCAACACTGGTGTATCCAGAGATATGGTGCTCCCAACTTTAGACATACAGGTCTTGACCTGTTTGTTATATTGCAGACCACATTGTTTGAAAAATTTATCTTCCAGAAGAAAGGCCAGATTCGGAAAATCCATATTTGCGCCCTGAAAATTTTTCATCTCCACAATCTCTGTGATATCACTGGCAATTCCCTTGACGATATCACGCAGACTCAACTGGCCCGTCAACTGAAAACCATCATTAACCACCAGCAGCGAGGTATAGCGCAACAATCCCCGTTCACCGGCTGTGAATGCACCAACTGCTTCAATGGCATCCTTCAGGCTTTTTTCCTCATGGATATGCGGAAAATCATCCAATGGAATCATATAATCTTTTAAAAGCAGTTTTTCTGCAGTCATACCTTCCTCCTTAATTCAAACCACCCCATAATCAACATGGAATGACCCAGTAGGGACGCTCACAACCCGCCCCACCACAATTTACGTTATTCTGTTCCTTCTCTCTCAATCGCAGATCAATATGTCTTTTTTCTCCGCAGTTAGAACACGAACCAACAGCAAAACAGCCAATACGAATACCCAATACAAAGGGAAGCCTATCATAAAAACGACAGAATTGAAACAATATGAATCAACTCCATCGACATCACATCAAGGCACCTCATCATTCAGACCCAAGCAACCAAAACATTGACCAATGAACTGCGACCCTGCAGTGACAGCCTGAAAAATGAAACACTGCCCGTGTAAAGCAATGAGCATGCCATCACCGGATAAACCTTATTTAATCTATAAAAACAGTCCACTACAAGCATAATGGCACAAAGCAGCGCCAAGCCACAACAGCAAACATTTTGAAACAAAAAGAAACACAACCAAATTCCCACAAACCACGCAAGGCCTTAATTAACAAGGAACAGTCTACAAATACACCCGTGACGTCCCAAAACGGAACAAAAAGAAACAATAAAACAGCACGGGGCGTGAAACAATGCGAAACCCGACTAACATGTCAGTGACAAACAGAGGGCGGTGACTGGTATGGAATCAACTCAAGGGGAAGACAGCGGCGACTCGTTTTTGCTGTCTGTATGACGGAACAAACCATAGAGGCGGGTCAGGACATAAAAGAACAGAGCGGCCAAAACCAGTGCAAGCAGATGCGCTGAAGACAGAGAAGCAATCTTGAAGATGCTACGCAAAGGGGTATACATCAACACAAACTGGAGAGTGATTGAAAAAATGGCCGCCAGCCAGATCCAGCGATTCGTAAAAAGAGGCACCTGATACTCACGACGAATTGCAAAGATCAGGACAGTCTCATACAGGACGACAAAGTTAAAGACCATGGTCTGGGCAATAATCAGTTCCTGCCCGTTGCCTCGGCCACCATACAGGACAAAAAGAGTCAACGCCACTACGGTTCCTGCCACACCAAGAGCTCCCAGCAGCATCAATTTGGCTGGAGGCAAAATACTCTCACTGGCCGCCTTTGGCTTTCTGAGCATGATATCTCGGCCATATGGATCAACGCTGAAGGCCAAGGCCGGAGCGCCATCGGTAATCATGTTGATCCACAACAGGAGAATAGCTGTGAGCGGCAGGTTCAGACCAAGCAGTACAGCAGTAAAGATAATCAGGACCTCACCCAGATTACCGGAAAGCAGGAGCATGATCGACTTCTGAATATTATCATAAATACCGCGCCCCTCCTCAATGGCATTGACAATATGAGTAAAACTGTCATCAAGGAGGACAAAATCCGATGCCTCCTTGGCTACTTCAGTGCCACTGCCGACCGCAATACCGATATTGGCCTTTTTTAACGCCGGTGCATCGTTGACCCCATCACCGGTCATGGCCACCACATGACCCATTTCCTGCAACGCACTGATGATACGCTGCTTATGCTCAGGCACCACCCGGGCAAAGATATTGGTGTCATCACCCAGAAGATCAACCAACTGCTGATCATCCATCGCCTCCAGCTGCTCACCACTGCAGGCCTTACCGGTGATTCCGATTTCCTGGCCAATTGCGACAGCAGTGGCCTGATAATCACCGGTGGCCATGATTACCCTGATTCCGGCGGCCTGAGTTTTTTTAATAGACTCAAGCACATCCCGACGCGGTGGGTCAATCATGGCCTGCAGACCGACAAAAACCAGCCCCTGTTCAACAAAGTCTTCAGGCCCGGTCAAAACCTTTCGAGCAAAACCCAGAACCCGAAGGGCCTGGGCTCCATATCGCTCATTACAACGACCTATTTCCTCTCGAATTTCACTGGTAAGAGATATTGTGCCATTGTCACTCAAGGCGTCCACGCAACACGCCAGTAACTGGTCAGGCGCACCCTTGGTATACATGACCAGGGAGCCATCATCTTCCCGAACCAGAACACTCATCAACTTTCGTTCCGAATCAAAGGGCAGCTCATCAATCCGTCCCGCCTTCACCTCCTGCCCAGACTTGATTGCACTGACCAGCAAAGCGCCCTCTGTAGGATCGCCAATAACCTGCCAGCCACCTGCTTCCTCTTCCAGGGCGGCATTGTTACAAAGAAGTCCGACCCGGAAGACTAGGGGGTCCACATGACCACTCACTTCACCCTCGGGCGCATACCCCGAACCGTGGAGCTCGGTTTCACCGTCGAGTGTCCAGGCATAGCGAACAGTCATCTGATTTTCAGTGAGCGTTCCTGTCTTATCAGTACAAATCACATCGCAACTGCCCAAGGTTTCCACCGAGCGCAATCGGCGCACCAATGCCTTTTTGGCCAGCAGTCGCTTGACCCCGATACTGAGCGCAATGGTTACCACAGCTGGCAGAGCAGTGGGCACTGCCGCCACGGCCAGGCTCACACCAATCAGCAGGAAAGAAAAGAAGAGCTCCTCACTCAAGCCCGGCCCAAGGACAGCCTGAGTCGTCAACAATGCAAAAACCAAGACACAAACTGCTATGATCACCATTCCCAAACGCTGGCCAAAGCGATGCAGACGAATCTGAAGGGGTGTCATTTCCTCCCCGGCTGCAACAATCAGACTGGTAATTTTACCAATCTCAGTGGCCATCCCAATGGCCGTGACCACGGCCAATCCATTTCCGGTCACCACAGCGGTTGAGGCAAAAAGCATATTATGCTGATCCCCGATCTGAGCAGCACCAGGTAAAGGGGCAGAATGTTTCTCCACCGGCACTGATTCCCCCGTGAGGGAGGCTTCCTCAATTTTAAGTCGAACAGCCTCAATCAAACGGGCATCCGCAGGTACCTTATCCCCGGCCTCAACCACAATCACATCACCAACCACCAGATCGCTGGCTGCTATCCGGTGACGACGACCGTCACGAATCACCACGGCCTGCAAGGCACTGATTCGCTTCAGAGCCTCAAGTGAACGATTGGCGCTGAGCTCCTGAGCAAAACCGATCAGGGCGTTAGCCAAAAGAATAATCAGAATCAGGATGGAGTCCGCATATTCACCGATGAGCAGTGAAAAAAGGACAGCAAAGAGGAGGATATATATAATAAAATTCTTGAATTGATCCAGAAAGAGACGCAACGGATTCAGAGGAGCAGCAGCCTGCAGCTCATTGGCCCCATCCCGAGCCAGACGCACTGCTGCATCCGGGGCCCCAAGCCCGGCACGACTCGTACCCAGGTTCTGGAGCAGCTCCTGCTCAGTTTGCTGGTAACACGAATTCTCCAACACTCACCCTCTCTAACGTGTGGACAGCTATAGACATCCCTGCTGCGCCGGCAGAAGGATACCCCAAAGCCAGAAGCTATTCCCCCCTGGCACACACCTTAATCACAAACGAAAAACCTCATTTTCCAGAGTACCCTCAAAGGAGTATACGACACAGACGATTCCTTGAACAGGGGTGACCGTAAAATTTCAACGCCACGGCAAACTGAACAAATTCCGGATTGACCCGTCTATATATAGATCCACCCATCTATATTACAAAGGCGCATTCCTGCCCGTGACAAAAACATCATTTCAACCCCGAAACAACAGCGGCAACATTTTTCTCTCTCCAATGACAGACATTTTACCGGCCAACAGTCATACAAGTGTTCTTCCAGACAGGCCAACTCACAATTCCCCCTTTCAACCTATCCACAACACTAGGCCACACATGCGCTCCACCACACTGCCACACTTTCACAAAAATAGGGCACAGTAGCGTGGCAACCAACATCATTCCCTGCACAATTGTGTGGCACACACAGCAGCCCAGGCCGGGCAGAATAAAGCAATTTTAATCAATAAAAACAAAGAACTAGAAAACAACAACACTGCCGCCCTGCTTTTTATAAAACAAACTGGCACACACCGTGCAATCATAAGGGCAAAGGATAACAATAGAGCAAAACAACTCAACCGCACGGAGGACACCATGAAATCTAACACTCAAACCCAGCAACTGACCGCCGCTAACAACATTGGCCAAGAAACCTCAACCTTCGCATTAAACACCGGCATCGTCATGGCCGCCCTCGTTGGACTCTGGGGATTTGCCTGCATGATCGGCGGTCTTATGAGCAGCGGATTTGGCGGAGTCATTCAAGGTTACATCAGTGCAGTCACCGGAATGTAAAAAAATATTCGAAACCACAATTAAAATTCCATAAACAGGAGAAGACCATGACCACAAAATCCAATTCAACAGCAGCCGGTAAAGCAATCTTAGGAATGGGCGCCCTTATCTCTCTCTGGGTCGCAGCTTCTTTTGCAGGAGCACTCTCTCAAGTCAACTGGTCAGTCTCGGAGCTGGCACGACAGTACATGGTCGCCACCGGAATGATCAAACCCCTTCACACCATGGTCGACTTCTACACCCACATCAAAGGAATCGAATACCTGATCTGCGTAGCCTTCTTTGTCGCCTTCCCCGTCTTTTTCAAATATATCAACAAGGAAAAAGCGACCGCTATGGCAACAGCCAAGAAATAACACCTTCCCTTCTTTTCTCTCCCCAAGAGCCGCTTTCACCGATCTGGTGAAAGCGGCTCTCTTGCATTGCCCCCATCTCGAGAAACAACACTTACAAAGACACCGCCACAACTCATCTGCAGCAGTCCACCTTCATTCTCCTCAACCTCCTCATAAAGAAAAGGTACCAATCGTGCACCAATGCGCCACAGCAACGTCGGCTGAAACGGCCTCGGATCCACACAAAAAAGGCCCATCGGAATAAACCGACAGGCCTTGACACAACTCACGAACACGAAGGATCAGTCAACAGTGTCCATCACCCGACCGCAACAGAGCGGAACAGCATCACCACCCTTGAGCTGCATATACTTATTACAAGTGGTACAGACCACCGTACATTCTTCCACAGCCGTATCAGCACTATACGTGGTCGCTCCCGGCACACCTTCAATGACAAAACGGGCCAGGTTCTCCTTCATGGGGATATACTCACCGATAGCAGTCATCCGCTTATTATCCTGGGCACAGTCAACAACAACGCGCCACAAAGTTTCCAGCGAAGACGTTTCCTGTTCGTTTTCCGGCAGAAACTCCACAACATTTTTATCAATATGAATTTTCATAGCTCCTCCTTGATCGCAAAATGAACAGGCATGAACGGACTGAAAAGTTCTCATCCATACCTGAAATACAGACTGATCACAGACGGTCAGCTCTCTCTGTTTTTTTTAATTCTTCAAGGCCTGACCAACCTTGCGACCCAAAGCAACACAATCACTGAGATCGCACGATTCCGGCACATATTTAACCTTGAGACCATCGTCCACCACGTCAAATTTCATCTCCTCCATGGAGGCATTGAGAAGTTTGACCGCCTCACCGGACCAGCCGAACGAACCGAAAGCAGCCCCGATCTTATTGGCGGGACGCAGACCACGCATGTACATGAGAAAACCTGCCATTCTTGGCAGCAGACCATTATTCAGGGTCGAACAACCAAGGACAATGGCGCTGGCGTCCAGAACCTCGCTCATCACATCACTGCGATGGCAATAGCGCAGATTAAGAAGCTTAACGGATACCCCCTCGTCCTGCAAACCAGCCGCGACCTCCTTGGCCATTTTTTCCGTGGAATGCCACATGGTATCGTAGATAACAAGGGCATTCCCCTTGCCCTCGTTGCGGCTCCAGCGATCATAGGCCTCAATGGCCATCATGGGATTGGAACGCCAGACCACGCCATGATCCGGGGCAATCATATCGATCTCCAGACCAATCTCCTGCACCTTGGCAATCAGCTTCTTGACCAGTGGCGAGTAGAGGGTCAGAATGTTGGCGTAATATTTGGTCATCTCATCCATGAGAATGGCCGGAGAAATCTCATCATCAAAGCGCTCACTGGAGGCCAGATGCATGCCAAAGGCATCGCTGGAAAAAAGGAGCTTGTCCTCGACCACATAGGTGAACATGGAATCCGGCCAATGGAGCATCCGTGTCTCAAGGAAGGACAGGGTTTTACTGCCAAGACTGATATCCTCACCAGGAACCGCTATTTCATAGGGCCAGTCATCGCGGTGAAAATGCTGGCGCAGGGCCTTTTCACCCATCTTGGAACAGATAATTTTTTCCGGCTGGATCAGGTCGACCATGTCGGGCAGGGCACCGGAATGATCCATCTCCACATGATTGACCACGATATAGTCGATCTTCTTCGGATCCACGATTTCGCTGATCCGGCTGATCAGGTCGTCCTTCAAGGAACTTTTGACCGTATCAACCAAGGTGATCTTCTCATCCATGATCAGATAGGCATTATAGGTGGTACCACGATTGGTGGAATAACCGTGAAAATCACGAACGTTCCAGTCAATAGCCCCTACCCAATAAATTTTTTCAGTCAGTTTAATCGGATTCAACGCTCTTCCCTCCTGCTCTTTCTCTCAAATGCAACAAAGTGCACACAACTCTCTTCATAAAAAATGGCCAGCCCAGGAAGTCCCCCGGGGCCGGCCATAGCCATCACCCATCAGACCTCGCTGAAGTCCTCTTTACCCGCTCCACAGATGGGACATTCCCAATCTTCGGGCAGATTGTCAAAATCTGTACCAGGATCCACCCCAGCTGCAGAATCGCCAACCTCAGGATCATAGACATACCCACAGATATCACAACGATATTTTTTCATCCGAATCTCTCCACAAAATCGTCCCAATTATTAACAATAAAAACCGTAAAAAAATCCAAGGCTACCTTGAAAATATGCCTGCGGTAAAATTTTTCGCACGCCTTGATCTTGAACGAAAATCCTAATTTTTCAAAGTACCCTTAAGGCGACTCCTCAATCAAGCCTTCCACAGACCATGCAGATTACAATGGGCCCGGGCCGACACATCATCGGCATCAATGGCAAAGACAGCCTCCGGGGCATCTCCCGGATTCAGGAATTGACGATAGCAGGCATCACCGGCAATCAATTCGATCCACTCAATATAATGCTTCTCTTCCATGGGATGAGCCACACTGCCGAGAGCTACCTTGTAACCACCATCCACCGCAGTAATGACCGGCACATGTTTTTCCTTGGCCGCATCCACGGTGTTCTCGAGTAACTCGACCATGGGTGCACCGCAACAGCTGAGATCCCCGCCACCGGCATGAACAACTTCCACCACATTACCACACAGCTCACATTTATAGACACCAAGCTTCTTTGCCATTATTCCCCTCCGTGATTATCAACACATTAATACCCTACAGAAAAAACAGGGCATCGCCCGCATCCTCTGCCTGCTAAAAAATTCAACATAACTGGCAAGAGAACTACCAGTTTTCAGACAACAACTCGTAATAACCCTGGGGATGGGCACAAGCCGGACACTTCTCCGGTGGCGCATTTCCCTCATGGCGATAACCGCACTTAATACAATACCAGGTGGCCACGCCTTCTGTCTTGAAAACCCGTTCTTTTTCTATATTATCAATAAAGGCACTGTACGCACGATCATGCTGTTTTTCAGCCAACCCAATGGCGCGCATGGTTGCGGCAATAGCCGGAAAGCCTTCTGCGTCAGCCACCTCGGCAAATTCAGGGTACATATGCTCATGCTCATGCCGTTCACCGGCCGCCGCAGCCTGAAGATTCTCCAGGGTAGTGCCAATCATTCCGGCCGGATAAGCCGCTGTAATCTCAACATCTCCACCTTCGAGAAAATTGAACAGGGTCTTGGCATGTGCCTGCTCCTGCCCGGCAGTTCGCTCAAAAATTGCGCTGATCTGCACAAAACCTTCTTTCTTGGCCTGCTTGGCAAAAAACATATATCTATTCCGAGCCTGTGATTCACCCGCAAAGGCGGTGAGGATATTCTTTTCGGTCTGAGTTCCCTTTATAGACGACATCTTACAAATACTCCCTTCACTTTTCTTCATTTATACTTCAACTCAATCAACTGAAACCGCTGGCCGCAACGGTTCAATCAGATAACGTTACGACCATCTTCGGTAATCTGGTACTTACAGCGCACCGGACTGTCCACATAACCCTTTTTCTTCAAAGCTGTAATGCGGGCACTGACTGTCTTGCTCTCAAGCCCTGTGGCTGCAGCAATATCTTTAGCACCACAGGGACCATCACACTTGGCCATGGCTCCAAGGACTTTTTTCTGTTCTTCGTTTAATCCGTCTGACTTACATCCACATCCCATGTCTACTTCTCCTTGCTTTTCTATTTTCTGACAATTGGGGCACAGACCTGAAAACTCAACTCTGCATCCTTTTATAGTATACCCATCTATTATCTCATGAGAAGAGTAATCTCTTCTTTTCCGGCCTAAACTGAGATTTTTCAACCGATGACAGCGAACACAAACCACGTGGTCATGATCACTGACTTTGGCCTCAAAACACTTCTGTCGACCACTGACGTCAAGCTTGGAGATCATGCCGGCCTCGACCAGAAATTCAAGATTACGGTAAACAGTGCCCAAACTGATGCGCGGCATCAATTGCCGTACCTGCTCATAAACCTCGTCAGCGGTCAAATGAACCCCTTCGGTTTGAAGCGCATCGAGAATCATCTGGCGCTGATTAGTCATCCGCATGTACCATCCTCCGTGTTGATAATTATTACTAATAATAGTTGATAAAGGTTACCAGGTCAAGATGATTTTTTCTCTTTTGCCCTGATCACGGCTTCGTGGTATAGAATCAGCCATGAAACCCATCCTTGAAATCAAAAACATCCGCAAAAACTTCAACGGCCAGACGGCTGTTGACGGAGTCTCGTTCAAAGTCCGCGAGGGCATCTGTTTCGGCTTACTGGGCCCCAATGGCGCGGGCAAGACAACAACACTTGAGATCATCGAAGACATCATTACCCCTGACAATGGTCAAATCTTTTACCAGGGCCAGCCCCGCAGTTCCTCTTTCCGCGAAGAAATTGGTATCCAGTTTCAACACACCTCGCTTCTCAACTTCCTCACCGTAGCCGAGACCCTGGACTCTTTTCATCGCCTGTACCAGGAACCTGACCAGATCAACAACCTGATAGAGCGCTGCGAACTCACCCCCCTGCTCAACAAACGCAACAATCAACTCTCTGGTCGCCAGCTGCAGCGATTAATGCCCGCCCTCGCCCTGATCACCCGACCGCCGCTGGTCTTTCTCGACGAACCCTCCAACTGTCTTGTCCCCCACTCTCCACCCAATCTGTCGGCACTCCTCCACCAGTCCCAACCACAGCGCC
>JACKQG010006882.1_pt1 | contig 11734 bp, 18 predicted proteins | sample 8237621 | NCBI WGS metagenome assembly JACKQG01 (sample SAMN15677084, study PRJNA649215) | marine metagenome | biome: marine; feature: Black Sea; material: saline water; isolation source: suspended particulate matter (SPM) from the Black Sea western gyre | collected 2013-06-09/2013-06-10 | depth... | reverse complement strand
TTGGATTGCTCAGAATTTTAGTCAATACTGTTTTTGCATTTGAAGTCAAGGAAAAAGGCATACCTTAACGTGTTGATATTAGGTACTTCTATACTCTTGAATATCCCCAGGTTGCATATAGGTTGCATTTGGTTGCTGATCTAATTCATCGACCTGGCTCTTGAAATTGCCCGGAATCCAATGAGTGTAAGTGTCAAAAGTTATTTTTATCGAGCTATGGCCTAACTGATAACTTACATCCCCTATGTCATGGCCCCGTAACAACCTGATAGTTGCGTAAGTGTGTCTTAGATCATGTATCCTCATGTGGGGCAATTCAGCCTTTTCGAGACATTCGTCTAAAACCTTTTTTACTGTGGGCGGGGTCGCGGAGTTCCCCCCATTGATTGTGAACACCCACTCAGAAAATGGCTTGCCGGATCTTAATGCCTCTTTTTGTCTCCTAACTTTTAATTCCTTTAAAGTGTCTGTCAAGTGAGGGGTCATGTCCACAATTCGGTTTTTGCCACTCTTTGGAGTCCCCACCTCGGCGTGATAAATCCGTCTTGATACTTTGAAGGATCTTTCTTTAAAATCAATATCACCCCACTGTAACCCTAACATCTCACCTACCCGTAAGCCTGTTCTAAACAAGGTCAAGATATGGGGATAGAAAAGCTCTTCTCGATATATCTTCACCTGATCCAAAAGTTTAAAAACCTGATCCCCGGTCAATGGGGTTATCTTAATATTCCGTTTCTTTGAAAAGGTTAATCCTATCAATGGATTGTGTTCTATTACCTCTGATTCCACAGCATGCCCGAATATCCCGTTCAAGGGCGCTTTTATGTTTTGAAAGTTACTTGTAGCCATGCCATTTGCCAGTAGAGTATCAAACATCCCCTTGATATGTTTCCTCTTGATCTGGTCAATCGGCCGCGTTCCTAAGACAGGATAAACGTGTAATTCTAAGTTGCGGATATATCCCTTGTGTGTAGTCTCTTTCCTGTCGTGGGGCAATGCTAACCACATCTTTCCATATTCTTTTAACGTGGGGCATTTCCTGTTGAACTTACTCATGTCCAGGTCGCCCAAGGTCAGTTTCGCTTCAATCTTCCTCGCCGTATCTCTTGCCAGTTTTTTATTCTTCCCGATCTTTTTAGCCTTACGGGTCCCCCGGTGGTTTATGAATATCCACCATTCACCTGATCCTTTTGGTTTCTCCCTTATGCTTGTTCCCACAATCACACCTCCTTTTCTTAATAGAGCGATCTACTCGCGTATCCGGGGCAGCCCTCGGGGTCTTGGCCTTCGATCGTGCGGGATCGTAAAGCCCGGACCCTCTTTAGGCTCTTGCGTCCGCTGGTAGGATTTGCGGAACCCCGGAAGAATATCCCTTAGATCTCTTTGCCCTTTCTTACTCCTTACCATGAAGCGCCTCATTGATGGTCTGCAGATCAATAGAGATATCCTGCAGTATCAACCCAAAGCCTTTGGCCTGGTCACTCTCGATGGTTTCATCAAGAAACCCGGTATTCATTAGGCCGGTTGCGATAGCTCGAAGTTTTGATGCCAAACCGGGTAGTTCCTCGGAAAAATCCTTATCTAATTTGTCAATCATTGTTAGCCTCCTTTTAGACTCTAATTCTCGGTCATCCGTGTTTTATCCAACCTCGTAATTACCTCATTGAGGACGCACTCACACCCTCCGATGACACTATCTTTGTCCTTTTCGTATATGCTGCCCTCAATGTAGGATATCAAAGCTGAACGAACGGTGTTCACCTTTTGATGAACTTCGAAAAAACACTGATCGGCATCCATCGCAAAATCATAGAAGTCTTTGTCGATGACACGCATCTTTCCGGCTTCCAGATCCTGCTTTTCCTGTTCAGTTTTTAGAACCACCTCTTCTTCACTCCGCTGTCTGTTGAATTGCATCCTCATCATCATTCCACCTCCCATAAAAAAAAGCGCATGGAGTGTCAGGCTTAGATAAAGCCCCCGGGCCTTTGCAGGTACCGGCCTCCATGCGCACATTGATCTTCTTTCGAATAAAATAGCCATTTAACGAGTGGCCTCCCCGTATCTAATTTGACCCTACATTGACGGTATTCACCATAATAGAAAAACCTATAAATGTCAAGGATTTTTTTGTAAAGGGCGGGGAGCGGTGCCTCCCCGCCCAGAGTTGCCTGGTCCCTGAGCCCGCTAAACCTGGGAGCGGAGCACCCCCCTGGGGCGGACGGGATCAAGGTTTATAAATAGAGCGCCCAGGCGCTGACCATACCCGCCCCGTATTTTTAAAAGCTGGCTCCGTAGACTGCTAAAGAGGGGCATCCGTTACCCCAGGGGCGGGCAGCCTTTAGTTTTTTGGATCGTGGCGGCCAGTAACTACCACGGTGAATCCGCCCCTAACCATTGGCCGCTATGTAACCCTGCCCTGGCTTTTCATCTTTTGCTCTTGAGAGACGAATCCCCTCAGAAAGAATTGAGGACTTTTTCCCCATACTCTTTGTTTTTTTCAGCTCCTGGGAACCCTTTTGTTGTCCCGGGTGCGCCAAATAAGGCGCCGTCTCGCTGAGGTATTTATCAATTCCCAAGTCTTTCCAAGCGCTCCTCTCTCGCTGGGAACATTGATCAAGGCTGATGCCAAACGGGTTACATGCACTGCAAATTTGCCGTTGCGCGTGCCGCCACCTTTGGACAAAGGTTTTTGCCAGCTTCACCGTTTCGTCTGACCGCAGCTTCTTTAATTTCGAATCGAGACTGACGATCTTTTTTTCTAAGGTGGCTAACTGCTTTTCGCGGTCTTTCGCGCTGATTTTACCCTCCGGGAGTGCATCAACCGCCCTTTTGAATTCATCCAGGCTCGGTATGGGGTCCATCCAATGATTTACCGGATCTCTGATGCGTTGCTGAAAGAACTGGCAAGGGTCATCATATTGCCTATATTCCGCGAGTATGCCCACAAGACCTTCCTGGCGGCGCTTCTCTATGGCGTTATGAGACAGCTTGATGCGCTTGAAATAGTCTTCCCTGGATAAAAGCAACGTTGCAACACGATCTTTTTCCCGGCGCACTTCTCTCAACTCTCGCTCCAATTTGGTTAAAGAGAGAAAATCTGAGACCCATTTATAATTATTCAATGTGTCGTAATTCAAGATTTTGCTTGGTGCTTCCCATTGGCTTTGTCTCATTTCGAATAACCTCCGCCTTTGAGAATTTTGATTTGTCCGGCGGCTTCAGCTTTACAGAAGGCCAGCCAGCTTTCTAAATCGCCATTAAACTCGGCGCGGAGACCTGAGTCAGCATCCCAAAGCTGTCGCGCCCTTACCTCTACATCATCTTTTGATGATGCTTGTTCAGTAGATGATGTATTCATATTTTTTAATCCTCCTGTCTTTTAATCTGATTCAAACTCCTTAATTTGTTCATTTAATTTTGGATACGCTTTTTGCAGACCTGCCGCGTAACCTTTTTCGAACGTTGCTTGGTATAAATCCGGAAAACGCTGTTCAAACTTTTCCAGTGCCCCTGGTTGTTTCACATGCTCTTTACCGTATTTCTCGACATAGTCCATAATTTTTCACCACCTTTATTGAATTTTTCGGCCAGTATATCATAGGTGCATGGATCTGCCGTAAAGACTGCACCTATATGCAAAAAAAATTATTCGGTGTCTAGGAGCTCTTGAACATATTCGTTAAGTACATTTACGGGCACGCGGCGGCATCCACCGACCTTGACCGATTTCAATTCATTTACCGCGAGCAAATAGTAAACCCGCCGGATCGAAATCGCCAATTGTTCAGCGACTTCAGGAACCCTCAATAACTTAACCGGTTTATCCAGATTCTGCGGATCTTCCTTTTTCTGGTCGATCTCGTCAGGGGGCGTTCCTGAGCACCTTAAACACGGCATATTTCCCCGACCGGCCCTGGCCGCGATATTGAGACAATGGTTATAATGCTCGCACGTCCACTCTCTGACTTTATCCACAATATCCTCCCTGGTTATATTCTCAGAAATCGTCAGGATTTCTCAAAATTGCGATATCGCCATCTTTGTCCAAGATGAAAACCAGCTCGCTACATCGCTTTTCAATGCCACATAATGAGTCAGCAATCGTCTTCAAAACACCTTGGAGGCTATCATTTTGATCTCTTATCGATTCTTCCATTTTTTTCACCTCTTTTTTGTAGTTTAAAACAGCTTTTTTGTGTTTTGCGGCGCTTTTTGGCAGTTTCGGACGGAAAAAATACGGGTTCCATGGACAATTCCATTATTCCACTACGTTTCAATTCTGAAAAATGCGCAAGCAGGGCGCATAGGGAAACCGCTTTGTGGTGCTTCCCTGATAGGACCCTTTTTATTAATAATATCAAATATTTAAAGCACTTTTTAGGCATCAATTTCAATCTCCCACCGGGGCCGGTCCGAATAATGCTTCCTAATGGTTGCGGCGACGATCTGCTTATCATCCACCCAAAAGAGACTATTTAAGGCATCCCCGACAAACTTGAGAAGATTGTCTGCATCCGGCTTTTTAGTGGGTCTTAACTCTCCCCTGGCGGCCTTTTCCCGCTTCTTTCGTGACCAGCTTTGCGGTATGGCCGTATATGCGGCCACGGTCAATGTAATGGCGCTGGTCAATGGTGCCGGTGGTGCGTATCGAATGGCCTGCGCAATGAAGTTGTCCACCTGGCCCTGGGCGGTCTTATCATTGTACTGAATCAATCGTCCGTCCTTTGTCCGGGCGGTCCGGTGCCTGGCTTTCGGCTTGGGCTCTCCAAGGATCTCGAAGAATATCCACATTATTATTTATCCTTCGCCACATAAAAGCCGACCGGTTTCACAGTCTCTTTCACTTCTCCAGCTGCCAGCACGTGGTCAATGGCATCCATGCGCCGCGCATCTTTCAGGATCTTCTTGATAGTGGTTTGGGATATGCTGAGGTTACGGTCAATAACATGGTTCTCGACGCCGGCCTGGAGAAGGGCCGTCAATATATCCTCGTTGGAAGAAGCCTTCCAGTCCTTCTTGATCCGCTTTTCCGCTATCATTCCTCCGGCGCTAACAGGGCCGTGATCTGTTACCCATTCGTCAATTATGGTCTTGAGTTCCTTCAGTCTCCGCTCAACCAGGGAATAAAAAGAGACGGCGCGCTCTGCATCTTCCTGCGTCTGGATCTGAAAACCCGGTTCTTTATCCCTTGTGGCAACCTCCCACGACTTCTGCAGGGCTGGGCATTCATCATGAAAGCCGCAATAAGAACATGCTCCCGCTGCCGGGTTCGGGTCCCAATTTTTGCAGGCCTCGATCTCCTGGATCTTCCCCTCGATCTCTTCCCGGAATGCCGGGGTCTCATCGATGCCATAGAAGCCCACGTCTTCGACTTTGCGCTGGTCCACAAGATTAAACTTGAGGGAAACCCCTTCCAACGGCCAGTTCTCCCCCTGGAGGGCCTGCAGGGCGCAGAATGCGTATACTTTGAGCTGCAGGTCGTCATATTGGCCCCACCCGGTCTTGTCGTCGATAATACTGATAATGCGATCCTGGATGGTCAGGAAATCGGCTATCGCTCTGAATCGTGTCTTCTGGTCAAACCAATCCGGGAGAAGTTTCCACTGTTTATCAAAACTCCATTTCTCTTCGATATGATTTACCGGGATCGAAAGGTCCATCACGGCCATGGGGCCGGTCTTAAACTTCCCCATCAGCTCCCGGATCTTCCCTGCAACTGTTTCACTTTTACTTGAGACCGCCTGCTTGACCGCAATATCTATCCACCCAGGGTCTTGCTCAACCTGTCGATCGATGCAAGTCCGCCGGTATCTGGCAATAAGCCCATGAACGGCGCCGCCGATCTCGGCCAGCTCTCCTGCAGGCTCGCTGCCCTTGTCTGTGTAAAGTCTTTTGAATCGGAAGGGGCACCCAAAAGCCTTGATCCGGCTGAATGAATAAGCCATTTTAGTCATTGGTGACCTCCCGGGTGTTATGCTGATATTCCTGGAATGGTTCACATTTTTCCTTCTGATCACATCGCGCCGCGCAATAGGCCGCTGCAATTTTTTGCTCTCTGACAGGGCACCAAAGATATGGGTCGCCATTGTCGGTTTTGCCCTCGCTCGGCGCCTGAGCCTGTCCAGGTTGCGTGCCTCCATTACTTGCCTTGTCTTGCCCTTGCGCGTTTTTACTTCCGGTGTTCACTGCCTTATTGACAGCCTGGAGAAGGTCCTGGCCCTCTGCTTCCCGGAGAAATGTTGTATCCTGAATACTCAGGGCGTCCAGGGCATCATTGATCATCGGATTTACGATATCCGGGTGCTCGGACCTCAGTGCCTTGAGCTGTTCAAGGACCGGTCCTGTAATGCCGCAACTCTTAACTTCTTCACCACTTACGGTCATGGTGTTTCGCCGGGATCGCCGGGCCGGTGTTTCTCCCTGGGCCTCCGGAGCAACGTCTATGATCTCCCCGGAGGTGATTTCAACGGGCTTGTCATCGAGGGCGGACTGATCGACTGTATTGATTTCTTCGGGGCTGTAAAGGCCGCCATAAAGGCCTGGAAAGCCCTCTCTCAACCCCTGCACGAGGGCGACCTTCCTGATCATGGTCGCCGGTTTGGTCTTCCACATTTGGTTGGGGGATCCGTCCCTTTTGCGGCCTACATACTCGTTAAAACTGACCTGGATCTTTACGGGAAATTTCCACCCTGCTACGTATATCTCGGCCCATCCGCCCAAAAGCTCGGCGCCCTGGGGCACAAGACCTTCCGTTTCCTCTATCTGGCCGTCTCGGGAGACTATGACACCCGCTCGGTAGCCCTCCAAGTCTTGGGCGGATCTGGCCCTTTTCAAAAAAAAGTCTTTGCTTGTGATAATGGCCGCCTGCTCCTGGCCGTACTTCACGAGGTAAGCGTCCCGGAGAAAAGGGTTTAGGCCTTGATATTTACAAAGGGTCATAAACTGAACGATCTCCTTTTCCGTTACGGGTCCCGATCCGGCCACAAGAAATTTTCGCACGATACCAGGAGTCAACTTCACTTGTTGATCTCCGGCTTGGTACGTGACAGCCCTGTTTTCTGGTATTGTATTTGCCATGTTTTCTCCTTTCAAAATTAATTAAATGCCCACCCTTACCCGCGCGAAGGGGCCAGCCAAACGCGCACACCAAAGAAAAATTTATTACTAATCAAAGTTTCTTATTGGTTTGTATATATAATTAACTAACTCCTTATAGAGTGTATCGATACATCCGATACAACTCTCAGTTGAACACCTATATGATAGACATAACAACGTAGTGATTTCATAACGTTTTTGCCGCTCTTAGACCCCTGTTAAACTTTGTATCGTTTGTATCGCTGAGTGTATCGTTTTGTATCGTTTGTATCGTCAAAATGCTCTTTGTATCGAGTGTATCGCATGTATTGATTGTATCGCTTGTATTGCGTGTATCCTTTAGCGTGTCCATCCATCCCCTGCATAACGGTACCTGCAACCGCTGTTCAAATCATACCGACGTGATAAGTCGGTTATGTTTGAATGACCAGCTCCAGGCTCCTTGCCCTTCCTGATCATAAAACGTCCAGGGTACGCCGTTGCATTATCCCAAAACAGCGTAACTGCCAGGGTTGGGGTAATGGTCCAGAATGATCCGCCTATCGCGTCCAGGTCATCCGGGTTTTTCTTCTGGTGGGTGATAATGCACAGAGCGCCATCAAGCCCTCTGTGGATCTCATCTTGGTTCTTGCCTACAAGATAGAAGTTGTCCAGGTTAGGAAGATGGTCTATCACGTTCAACACGCCCTCCCCGGATTCTATCTTGTCTGGGATATAATCGCTTTTTTCAATTTGGTAGGCAAAGAGGTTTGTGTGGTGAAGATCAACCCCGAAGTCTACGAGGCGTTGCTTCATTCGAGCCTTGTATTCTGTTATAAAGAAATGGACTTTGAATCTGTCCAGGTTTAGTCTGACGGCCTCAATAGCGAATGCGCTTTTTGCATGGTTTTTATAGCCTGCTATCGCCACCATGTCACCTTGACGGATAGTCGCCACTTGATGAAGCCCGGCGGGTAAGACAAGAGGGGAAGATTTCGCTTCCGTTGCGTCCCAATCGATGCATTCCTTTTTCCTGTCAACAACTCGGTAGCATCCTAATATGTGGCCATGCTTTTCCAGCTCTTTTTGCTTCACCATACGCTTGATACAGTTGCGGGCTACAGTATACTGTTTGTCGTTAAAACCCAATTCGCGACGAAGTTCACCAAGTTTGAATGTGCCGCCGTCAAATTCATCCAAAAACTGACGCACGCGTGCTGAAACGTCCATGCCTTGGCCTGGGTGATCCTTCCAGCCCTGACCACTATCGATTCGCGCCTGTACCTGCCGTTGTATTTCCTCTCCGGTGTTTTCCATAGCTGGCCCCTAAGAATTGGTAGTCTTGACATGAATGGTTGGAATTCTTATATTTGCCATAATCGCTTGTTCCGTTTCAATTTCATTTAGGCCCTCTGGCTCGCCTGCCCGAGGGCCTTGCTTTTTGATACCAGCCGGACTAATTCACTAAAATCCCGATCAAACAATCTGGTTAATTCCTGATCAGAATTGACCTGTTCACGGGCCTCCTGGTACACTCCGACTGTCCGCAAGACCTCAAGAATCGCCTGTTCCGTCGTCATGAGTTATCACCTCCTTCCCGCGCTTTAAAAATCCTTAATAACCTCATTTGCGATCTGTTCAGCCTTATTCCCTTTAACAATAAAACGTCGAAGGTATTCATCGATAGCATCTCGGTGCACCAAAATAGTCCCGCTTGGCAAAACTACATGCTCAAGGCCGTCTTTCAAGAAGGGTCTAAAAGTTTGCGGGCTAACTCCGGCGTATTCTGATCCCGCTCTAACGTTCCCCCAGGCTTTCATTTTGGCCCATCCGTCCAAATTCGAGATCTTTCCCATTTACCCCCAGGACTTTTGCAATTTTTTGATGCTCATCTCTTTTGGGTTCTATGTATCCATTTTCCATGAGGGATATACGGCTTTGCCTGATCCCTGTCTTAAGGGTCAAGTCAAACTGTGTATACCCTCGCATCGTTCTTAAAACTTTCAAATTCATTTCGGTTCCCCATAAAAAAAGGCCAAGTCTTTTTTTTGTGACTCGGCCTTTAATATAATTCGTAAAAATTTATTATCTGTCACCGATTTTGAGAAAAAAACGGTTACAGCTTATCTATTCAATATCTCTTCCATAATATGGGTAGGGCATAGCTTTTCTTTTTTTCGTTCGCTCCTTATCAAATTCTTTGTATTTGTTTTTTCCATAATATTTTTGCCGTAGAAATTCCGGGAAGTCTTTATCAGGATCATCCCATTTAGGCGGCCATTCCTTTTCACCAGAGGCGGTTTCTTCCCCCCAAGTCTCAGCCAATCGGTTACACGCCTCCGTTACGGTGATATCATGCTGCTCACGTAATTTATCAATGCGTTGGATGAGAAAAAAGTCTTTGAACCTTGCCAAGCCCCGAGGCCTATCTCTCCCGGTTTGATACATGAAAGTAGCTTCAAGATAATCCAGGCAATCATAGTGCCTTAACCATTCAACCACTTCATTCAATATCCAGGGCTCTTTCAAGTGGGACGGTTCCAATTTAACTAATTCGGCTATAATTTTCGCCTTTCCTCTCCTGGTCTTTGCGGTTTCAAATTTCACCTTATAGGGCTGCAAAAATCTCTGGCGGTTCTCCTTGGCTTTCTTCAGCATAACATCACACCCTCATTGATACCCTGAATGTTATTGGATGGAAACCGGGGCAGGGTTCCCCCGGCTTTCGCTGATCAGGCTATCCATCCAAACTATTCTATGATTTATTCATTAAAATCACAATCAATTATAAAGCGTGATATAGTTGCACATAGGTTGCCAAAACGTTATGAAATTAGGCAACTTTCGACAACCATCATCTAATAATATCAACCACTTATCCTATGCTTTTTATATGAAGTCAAGGAAAATGTCAGCAGCGCCATATATCCAAAGGGATCATCAGTGAGGAAATTTGGAAGTTGAAATTTTCTAGCCGGTAGGGTATCCATATCCTCCTGGGGAATGGCTGAAAGGGACTTGATGGAAAGGATATGCAATCAATTCCCATTCAATATTAGGTAAATACATGGTTGATGTATTCATTATATATTAATGATATAACTGAATAAATAAACCTGTTGTATCTAAGGCGGGCGATGAATAAGGATATCAAAGAAGCATTGATTGAGATTGTGGGTCTGCAGAACTTCACTGATCTATTGATAGATCTGGTCTCCTATTCCTATGACGCTTCCGACCACGATCATCGTCCTGATGCGGCAGTGTGGCCTGCTGATGCGGAACAGGTTTCTCTGATTCTTAACATGGCTGAAAAGCACCGCATCCCTGTCATTCCCCGGGGTGCTGGAACCGGGTTAGCCGGTGCTGCTGTTCCTGTACTCGGTGGGCTTGTTATGGATATGTGCAGGATGAACAGGATAATTGACATCAGGATCTCTGATCGCCTTATAGTGGTCCAGCCAGGTGTAGTCTATGACGATCTCCAGAAGGCCTTGGCCCCTTATGGTTTTTTCTTCCCTCCGGACCCTGCCAGCGGTAAGGTATGCACAGTTGGCGGGAATGTGGCTACCAATGCGGGAGGGATCAGGGGTGCAAAATACGGGGTGACAAGGGATTATGTTTTGGGACTGGAGGTTGTTCTCCCCGGTGGCCGGATCATGCGGACCGGATCATCATGTATGAAGTCGGTCTCGGGCTATGATTTGACCCGACTCTTTGTAGGGTCAGAGGGAACCCTTGGCGTCGTCACCGAGATTATCTTTAAAATCAACCCGAAACCAACGGCCATAAAGACCGGTCTGGCGCGTTTTACCAGCCTCAAGGATGCAGGCCAGGCCGTCACGGATATTATGCACTCCGGCATTATCCCAAGCGTATTGGAGGTGCTTGACGATAACACCATTAAGGTTCTTCGGGAGCACGCAAATATGGACCTTCCCGATGCCATGGCCATTATTCTGGTGGAGACTGACGGTTATACCGAGGTGGAGGTCTCTGCTCAAATGGACAGGATAACGGATATTTTCAATGAAAACAGGGCAACCCATATCCGGACAGCCGATTCTGTGGAAGAGGCAGAGGAATTGTGGCTGGGCCGCAAGTCTGCCGGCAGTGTTGCGTCGCAACTTAGAACAAACAATATGTCAGAAGATGTGGCCGTTCCCATCTCTAAGGTACCCCATCTGCTGACCGGTATCTCCAACATTGTACAAAACTATCATTTACCCTTTGTTATATTTGGGCACGCCGGCGATGGCAACCTCCATCCAAAAGTCATGTACGACAGCTCTGACCCGGACCAGGTAAACCGGGCCGGCAAGGCAGTTGATGAGATCTTCAGACTTACCTGCGAGTTAGGCGGCACATTAACGGGCGAACATGGCATCGGTCTCTCCAAGGCGCCTTATATGACATTGGAACATGACCCGGTTGAAATGGATGTTATGTGCAAGATAAAGAAGATGTTCGACCCGAATAATATTCTGAACCCTGGCAAAATGGGACTTGATGTTATTTAGGGGATTGGGTATTAGGTACTGGGTATTGGGTATTGGATGATTGCTGTAATGGAGAACTGTGATGGTTTCTGAATCCGAGGTGTTTTGGAATCCTCTCCTTGAAACTTTGCCAAGGGAAGAGATTGCAAAAC
>JACKQG010006880.1_pt1 | contig 11735 bp, 12 predicted proteins | sample 8237621 | NCBI WGS metagenome assembly JACKQG01 (sample SAMN15677084, study PRJNA649215) | marine metagenome | biome: marine; feature: Black Sea; material: saline water; isolation source: suspended particulate matter (SPM) from the Black Sea western gyre | collected 2013-06-09/2013-06-10 | depth... | reverse complement strand
CGCTCGATAAAGCCGTAGCCTTTACCACCATTGAACCATTTTACTGTACCTTGTTCTTTAGACATGATTTGAAACTCCTTTCTTCTAAAATTTACTACGTTACGCATGGGTTCCAAATCAAGGTATTATCTATTATCAGAACTTCTGTTTAACAAGCGGTAAAGTTTAGCACATAGCGGAATAGTGTGTGTAAGATTTTTATTCCATAGAGGGTTCAATACCCCGCCGCTCTGCGGCGTGATAGTATTACGGCATGAGCCGTCTTATCAGAAAAAGTCATAATGTGTCGAGATTGGTGTATCATTTTGTATGTCCAGCAAAATACAGGAGGGTAGTGATAGACGAACAAGTAGATCAGGTGTTGAAAGAAGTGTGTCTAGATATTGCCGATCGATATCAAGTAGAATTTCTTGAAATAGGAACGGATAAAGATCATGTGCATTTTCTAGTGCAATCAGTACCAACATATAGTCCAACGAAGATCATAACGATGATAAAAAGTCTTACGGCAAAAGAAGTATTTGATCGGGTACCATCGGTCAAAAAGCAGTTGTGGGGAGGAGAATTTTGGACAGATGGTTACTATGTTGGCACAGTAGGACAATATGCAACAGAAGATGTGATCAAGCAATATGTAAAGAACCAAGGTCAAGAAAAAAAATATGTTAAGTTACATGAGCAGCAACTCAAGATGTTTTAGCAGAGCGATACCCCGTCCGCTTGCGGCGGGGTAGTTCATTGTTGGTCGCAGAGCATAAAGACACAACAGGAAATTGAATAAATTTGGCTACGAATAATCAGTCTCAGCCCGAAGAGAGAAAACACACCAAATCACGCATCATCGGTTATGACTTGGCGCGCTCACTGGCCGTGTTCGGCATGGTGCTTGTCAATTTCAAGGTTGTCATGGGGGCGAGTGAAAATGGCCCGGATTGGTTGATCTGGTTAACGGGATTATTTGAGGGTCGCGCTGCCGCGATGTTTGTGATCCTGGCTGGCGTAGGTATCTCGATGCTTTCTCGAAAAGGGCGCGTTTTCCAGGATGCAGAGCGAATTCGACAGGATCGCCTATCGCTCTTGAAACGCGCGCTGTTTTTATTTGTCGTGGGCTTGCTTTATACGCCGCTGTGGCCGGCAGATATTTTGCATTTCTATGGAGTCTACATTGCCATCGCTGCCTTCATGCTGTCAGCAACAGATCGTCGTTTGTGGTCTTGGGCAATAGCCCTCAGTTTGGGATTTCTATTCCTGATATCAATCTTCGATTATGAAGTAGGCTGGGATTTTTCATCTCTCACTTATGTGGATTTCTGGACAGTCAGGGGCATGATCCGACACATTTTCTTTAATGGCTTTCACCCTGTGATTCCCTGGATAGTTTTTTTGTTGATTGGTATGTGGCTAGGGCGACAGGATGTGAAAGACTCGTCAATTCGCCGCAAATTTCTTTGGCGCAGTGTGGTTGTGGCCGCTTTGGCGGAAGCACTTTCCTACATCCTGGTCAATTGGTTTCCTACTGAGATAGGCGTTCTCTTTGGCACCGATCCCATGCCGCCCATGCCGCTCTATATTGCGGCTGCTGCCGGGACAGCCGTTGCTATTATCATGATCTGTCTGGAGCTTACCCTGCGTTACCCTGATGAGCCCATCTTTAAGCCTTTAGTTGCGACAGGTCAGTTGGCTTTGACGCTATATGTTGCTCATGTGGTCATCGGGATGGGTTCATTGGAAATGATCGGAAGGCTTGAAAACCAGACTTTAGTTTTCGCAACTTCAAGCGCGCTTGTATTTACTGTTTTGAGTATTCTGTTCTCACACTTTTGGCGTCAGCGATATCCGCGCGGCCCTCTAGAATGGATGATGCGAAAACTAACTGGTTAGATGGCAAAAATGGTAGGGAAGAACTAAGTTTGAGATTGTTATAGATTCTGAATCCCATGGAACGTGTGAAGAAAGATAAACACAAGAGAGATAACTGCGTATAGCCAGCTATGGCCGATCAATGCGATACCCATGAAGACAGCTAAAGGAGTGACGAAGGGGGCCAATGCACCCACAGCGCTCAAGCTCCATGCCGATTGTGGGGCAAGCATCAGCGGCAGCCAGGTGCTGAAATAGATCAGTGTGCCAATACCATAAACGATCAAGCCAGCTTTACTCATGCTATCTTTTAGCTGCATTGGGATGATTAATGGTAAGGCGAATACCAAAATTCGGCTTGCATTCTCAGCGATCAACTGCCAGGCGGGTGAATTGATATCTGCTGTCAGGCGTGGATCATTGAGCTTCGGCCCCAAAATGATGTTCCAGATCAATAGTGGGATCAGCAGCCACAAGCAATTGAGCAATCGTAGTTCAAATTTCATCCAAAATAATTCATAATGAGTATTAATCAATGATGTTACGCAACTCCCTGAGCGGAGAGCCTGGAGCGTTCTTCGACTGCGCACATGCTCCGCTCAGAATGTTCCAGGCTCGTAGTCGAAGGGGCGAGGAAGTGCGTAACATGAGTTAATCAAAAAATTTTTCTATATAAGGACGAGCGAAGCGTTCTTCATAAACGCCATTTTCTTTAAGTTGCGTGTCCCAATACCCGTTTGCTATGGGCAGGCGCAGGAATAATCTAAAAATTGGCCCTAAGAAAATCGAGTAACGCTCAACACCAGCCACAACTTTGAGCAGTTCAGGATTCAATTGTCCAGTTTTAGAAAATCCTCTACCTAAGCCTTGAAGCGCTTCGAAAAGTTGGGCGTTCCGTTCGTCAGACATCATACGCACACCCTCGCCTCCACCTTTGACGATTGTGCCAAGATAGGGCGCATTCAATCGAACAGTCAGTTTTTGGAGATAACGCTCGACATGACGAGAGTGAAGGGTTTCAGGGAAACCTGACTGCACCAGGAATCCAATCGGTGGATTATTTTTCCGCCCGCGCAGCGGCGCTAGCGTTTCGATGAAAGCTTTCACCATGCCGGGCATGGCGTCCGTGTAGAGCGGAAAACCCAACCACACGCATTCTGCATTTGCGAAAGCCTGGGTAAATTTGTCATGCTCTTTCAAGCGATTCAAGTTATGGATTTCGAAGCTTTTGCCAGGCATAGACGCAAAACCTTCGGCAAATTGCTTGAGCATGATGGGCGTATTTCCTTTGCGCCCGCGCGGTGAGCCGTTGAAGATGGTCAAATGGTTTGGTGGTGTGACACGTTCACCAATGAGAGCTTTAAGACGCTTCTTTGCCTGTACAAATGACTTTGATTTATTGATAATGCGATTGGCGATCTCATCGACGGGTGTATCGGATGTAAGTGAAAACTCCAGGCGGCTTTTCAAGTTGATGGCGGTGCGACTGAAAATATCGGCAATGATTTCTAGATCCATGGAATCAGTATCCGCTTCAGGTTCAATGAGCAACCCCAAACGTGGATAGTGATCATAGCGCGGGCGGTGGTGCGCTTCGCCGCGATCTACCACAGCATAAGGGTGGATCAGTGGGATGGATTTATCCAGTGCCATCTTGAGCAGCGCGCTGGGAAATCCCATGCGCAGTGGCGCCGCCCACAGGGTGAAATCAGAATGGATCACCGCGCGGCGCATTTCACAGGATTCATCTTGGGAGCTGCATACACCCGGAGTTTTGACCCAGCAGCCAAAACAGCCAATGCAATAGCGTAAGGTCAGTTCGCACAGATCAAGCTGGACGACAGAATGCCCTTTGGTTTCAAGACCCGTTTTAAGTTGAGTCAGGTATGTGTCGAATGATGAGTATTCAGGGTTTCCGTTTAGGATAGTGATGTTCATATCTTATTCAATCGAAGATCCTAAAGGGTTTCGAATCCTTTAGGTTTTTTGAGTAAATTATTGATTACGCAACCGGGGCGCGGCCGCGCGCTTTTTCGGGATGGCGCATTTCCATCAAGGGGATTCCGACACCATAGGTGATGAAATCTCCCTGTGGCTCGATCTCTAACACAGAAGTATTTGCCATCAGTTCTGTATCTGTCTCGAAACCGCGAAATAGAGCTTGTAAGACATCATCGTTAAGATTCTCGGTCTTGAGAATCTTTGCTTTCCCGGCAAATGTAATTGTCGCCGCGGGGATTTTGATCCAAGGTAAGAGCGGTATTCGCTTGGCAATTGGCACAGTGATGGATACGTTTGGATTATTTTGAACATGGCGCACTTTCCATGCAACGGTTTTGCTGGAGATATACAATTTCCGATTGTGCACGATATAAACAATGCCGACAGTGCGTGCTTCGCCTTTTTCTGTCACCATGCCTAGAACGGCAAAGAGTTCTTTCTCGAGATTTTCCCAAACTTGATTGCTTGTTAATTGAGCAGACATCATTTACCTCCACTAAACGAATAACGGATCGCTGATTTTGAACAATTATCTACGCAGGTTCCGCATAAAATACATTCGACGTTTTCCATCTGTTCGATTTGCACCATGCTGTTGACATCCAGACTCATGGGGCAGTTTGATGTACATTTTTTGCAATCAGCACAGGCTGAGGCATCTGCTTTCAAGTGCAGGGAAGCCCAGCCGAAACGATTTCGGATCCAACGGCCAATCATCATGAAAGGCGCCATCCAACAGATGGTGTGGCATCCGGCCCGACGGCCAACAATAATCGCCAGGCCAACGAACAGGGCAATGACAATGTAGTAAATAAAATAGGCGAAAACGATCGGGCGATCCGGTGCGCCGGCTACAGAGATGCCATTCTCGGTGTGGTAAAGGAAGTTCAAGCTGGAGTAGCCACCGGCGCGAATTACCATCATCACAATTATGCTGATCCAAGGGATCCAGATCAGCCATTTGATCCAGTCGATCTTGCGGCCATTGACGGGCTTCCTGTTGATCGGTTCAACCATCTCCTGTATTCCGCCGCCAGGGCAGACCCATCCGCACCAAGCTCGTCCCAGGAATAGGGCTGAGACGAACATCAGCCCGAACATGATCAGGCTGCCATTGACGATGCCATTCATGGCTCCGTCGATGATGACGTAGGGGGAGAGAAAATTCATCGTTATGGGGAATGATAAGAAGGCCAGAAAGACCAGGCCTTTGCGAATACGTTGTCTGAGAGGGAGTTGACGTAGCATAATAATTCTCCAGATATAAGTGATTTAGAATATTGTTGATCTGACCACGGAGCCACACAGAGTACAGAGTTTTCTCTGCTATTTGGAGAGTCTCAGTGTTCTCCGCGTCTCAGCTGATACATATCTACGATTTCGTCGTTGGAAAGTTGTCCGGCAAAGAAAACCTGGATCATTGGCGCGTTGCGGTGATCTCCAAATGCCTGGGGGAAACCAGCCAATTACGTAATTCTTCTTGCCCTGTTTCTGTGATGTGATATTCTTTGCGGGCGGGGCGGCTTTCTTGCTCGATATTCTCCATCTCCGCCCAGCCATTTTCGCTGGACAAGGAGAGAAAATGTACACTTTGTTACTTGGTATGGGGCGGTTCTTTTTACGCATGCCGCGTCCGATCTGGCAGAAGGAACTTGTACGTGGCGCTCGATCAGCGGAAAAGTCGCTGACCTTTATGATCGAGAACCATCATGAAGTGCGCGATTTCGTTTATTTGCATTACGTTAGATAATTAATCGAACTCCCGAGACAATCAACAATACCAGGATGAGTTGGCGGAAGCGCTTAACGTTTATCCATTTGCCAAGATAGATTCCAAAAATAACTGCCAATAGCATCCCAGGAATTGCCCACAGAGAAGCCTGCCAGAAAATGGGGGTCAGGTTGCCGTCTACCCAGTGGAAAATGAGTATGGAGATATTGGTCACCAAAAAATATCCCTGTAAATTGCTGCGGAATTCTCCCGGTGGCCATCCTCGAAATGCAGCATAAATGACGATGATGGGACCACTGATATTGAAGGCGCCGCCTGTTATCCCCGCGATGAATCCAAAGAGATATGCCCAACGATAGTCTTTCAGTGTAGGTATTGAGGGCGAAAATAATGAGTACAGGGCAAACCCCACGACGAGTATCCCCAAAATAATTTGCACCACCCCTACATCCAGAGCACTAAGGGCGTAGACGCCTATTGGGACGCCCAAAATCGATGGAATGAGCAGATTGGATACAGATCGCAGGCTGAAATCTTCCCGGTAATAAAACAACACGATAATTGAAGTGATCAATCCTACAAATGACGATACTGGAGTGGCAATATGTATACCCAGCCAATCGATCATAAATGGCATATTGATCAACGGCGCACCGAAGCCGGCAACGGTCTGAGACAAGGTGGCGAGGAAGTTGATCAGTGCGATTTTGAGCATAGTTGGATTATAAGACATCTGTGACTGCTATAGTAAAATGAGTGCATGCGTTTACCAGTGCACAATTTTAATGCCGGACCAACCGTGCTGCCCAAAGCAGTTTTGCAGAAAGTACAGGCCGAACTGATGGATTATTTGGGCACAGGGATGTCCATAATGGAAATGAGCCACCGCTCAACTGTGTTCGATGATTTAATGGTAAAGGTTGATGGGGATTTGCGGCGACTTTTGGAGATACCCCAAAATTACAAAACACTCTTCCTGCAAGGTGGTGCCAGCTTGCAGTTCAGCATGGTTCCCATGAATCTCCTGCCATTGGATGGTTCTGCTGACTATATTGTCAATGGTGTCTGGGGAGAAAAAGCTGTCAAAGAAGCCCAAAAGGTTGGATCTGTACACTTGGTTGCCTCAACAAAACGTCAAAACTTCGACCGCGTCCCTGAACGGGATCTGATGAGTTTTGATTCACATGCGGGCTATGTTCATTTCACTTCCAATGAGACCATTCAGGGGGTTCAATGGCCCATGGAACCAGATGTGCCTGCTGAAATTCCGTTAATTTGTGATATGTCTTCCGATATTCTCAGCCGGCCGATTGATGTCTCCAAGTATGGCTTGATCTATGCTGGCGCGCAGAAGAATGCTGGACCTGCGGGTGTTACGATGGTGATCATCCGTGAAGATTTGCTAGGGAGTGTGCCAAATGATCTGGCAACTATGCTGGATTATCGCCTGCAGGCAGAGAAAAAATCGCTCATCAATACGCCGCCTAGTTTTGCGATTTATGTACTTGGACTTGTGTTGGGTTGGCTGCTGGATTTGGGCGGGTTGCCTGCAATTTCCAGACTGAATCAACAAAAAGCTATTTTGCTTTACGATGTAATAGATACGAGCGAGGGATTTTATCGAGGCCACGCGCAGTCGGACAGTAGGTCCTTAATGAATGTAACGTTCCGATTGGAGACTACTGAGTTGGAAGAATCTTTCGCAAAAGAAGCCCTTGCGCAGGGGATGGTGGGACTCAAGGGGCACCGTTCAGTCGGTGGACTGAGGGCATCGATTTATAACGCTTGCCCCTTAGAATCGGTGGAAACTCTTGCGACGTTTATGAAGGATTTTCAGGGAAAGTACGCATAGGGTGGGTTGATTACGTTCTGAATTTGTGCTGCGTATAGCCACAATAGATTGTTATTTCATCAAAAAGCCCAGAGAAATCACTCCGGGCTGATTATGTTTTGCGTCCATAATATAGCTACTATTTTTTCTTGTGGCGTTCCCGCATTTCATTGGCCTTCTCTTGCAATTCCTGGAAGAAGTCTGTGTCCGTGATGGCCCTGACTTGCTCCTTTTGCTTCGTGCGGTCAATAATGATCTGCAAGGCGGCGACTTGTTTCTTTAGCTTTTCTTCACGGGCGCGAACTTTCTCGACCATCAAGTTGAAGACATCTGTTAGGGTAGAAACCTCATCGCGCGTTCTTGCTTTGACCTCTTTGGCCAGATCATACTGACCCTCACCAATGCGTTCAGCCACGCTTGAAAGCGAGCGAATGGGTGCCGCGATACGGTTTGAAATCATTACGACAGAGACTAACAAGACAACGAATGTGATGATAAAGGCAGGGATAGCGGCAAACTTGATTTGGTTTTGAAGTTCGACAATGTCATCAGCTTCATAGTCAACGCCCAGGGCAGCAATAATTTCTCCGTTTGAGTCTTTGATTGGAATGAAACCTGAAACCCAGGCACCCCACTCATCTACTACAACATTCGTAGAGAGAGTCTCTTTTTCCAGTCCATCAAGAATCACTGAAGGGGGCTGAGGCCAATATTCAGCAGCATAATCGGCGCCGATAATTGGATCCATTAACGGCCCCATGCTGGTGATAAATTCAACCTTCCCAGGCTCGGGAGATACATAAGTATAAAGCAGGGCGCGTGGGTTGCTCTGATGAACCAGGAATAACCATTCAGCAATTTCCCAATAGCGTTCATCATGCATGCCCTTGGGCCACTCCAAACTTTCATCATAGTACGGGTTTTCGTAGAGTGCCTGGTGTAAATCTGCATCAATCCCGGCAGCAGCAGTCCGTGCCGCGGCTAATAGATTAAGGTAAAGATTATCCAGGGCTAGCTGCGTTGAAAATGTGTAGAACCAGTAGAATGCGGCCGCGAAGACGATCGTAAAAAGAAGGGTAAATAAAATCAACATTTTCCAACGAATGCTGAGGAAAAGCCCTTTTTTTGTTTCTTGTCCTTCACTCATAATTACACCTCTTAATCGGAAATTGAATCCAGCATCAACTGTGCAGTTGGTTCGTCCTTGTCGATGCCATAATGCTCAAACCAGACCGCCGCAACAAGTTTCCGTGTGGTTAGTGGGTTTATTCTTGTAAGATCTTTTTCAATTGGTTGCAGTAATAAATGCATAGGTTTTGGTTTCTCTGCTGCAGATTCTTCACTCAATTTCTCGTCGCTGGCGAGAACAGGTTCAAAATAATCAACCTCTAAAACGATCGCTCCACGGTTAACGAAATAATCCAATCGATTTTGGTTGATTTCCTTTTCTCTTTTATTAGGCGCCATCGCCAAAGATTCAATTTCGAAACAATAACCCAATGGATCTGGATTCCCGTATATTTTGGCATCAATGCAAAATTGTTTTTTAAGTTCTTGAATAACATTGTAACCAATCCCCTCATATCTGTGTTCGGGATCAACGCCAAGATATCGGAAAAAGCCAATATTACTCTTGATTAGATAACTAAATAAAGCTAAACCAACAGCTATGTCTTTTTTTAAAATCAACCAATTATGACGTAAGTAATTAGGGTTGTGATCTCCTCCGAGTTGAATGTCTTTACGAATCGAAGGAAAAATACGAGCATAATCAGGAAATGCTAAAACAAATTGCTCGTAGAGCGCATCCTGGTAAGCAGTTTCATCGGGCAGTATTTCGTGTAAAATGACCGAATCTTCAACCATTAAAAATCCATATCTAAAACGCTGCTGCGGCGTTTGCGACGTGCTAAGCGCCAATCCAGCATACTTGTATCATAAGATAGCCACAGTTTTGTTGTAGCCCAGATGGACACGAAAGCAACGATACCACCCGTCAAAAGGAATGCCCAGTTCCGGCCTTCTAAAGTCAGCCATCCGTTTCCTGTAACCCAAAACAAAAGCACTAATAAGAGGGAACCAAAGATTGTTCCGATGGCATAGAGATAACCATCTAAGAACGAACTCACCCGGCCGCGTTTTTCATCGGGGATCAACCCCTGCAACGACTTTCGGGCTGGTTCGTCGATCCCAAAGAGGATCGTGCGTCCAAACAGCCTGGCCAAAGCACTCGCAAAAACACCGGGGATGAATAAAACAATCAGAATAATCAGCACACTTGCCCCACTCATAAACGAAAAAATCCGTTTTAGGTCAACGAGATTGAGCAAGCGACTGGCTAAAAGACTCTGGACCAACACAATAGAAATTGTCTGTCCGATGCGGTACAAACCAAAAAAGGATTGGAATTGCGAACCCTGAAAATTGGCATTTATCACATCTAAAAAGTTAAATTCGATCATGGTAATCACAAATCCAACTCCGAGCATGGCGATTGCCAGGTATCGAAAAACAGCGACATTACGGACAAAATCCCAACCATCGGCAAACATTTTCTGAAACGTATCGTCGGCACGGGATTGACGATCACTTGCTGGTATCCGTTGGCTGAGAATTTGAAAGGCAATGAATAGGAGAAATAGAAGTACAGCATTGATGAACAATAAATCGTAAGATTCCCTGCCGCGGGATCCAAAATAATTTGCCAGACTGATAGCCAGCGTATTCCCAACAATGCCCCCAATGACTCCGCTGGCGGCAATTAGAGGAAAAATTCGTTTTGTTTGTTGAATGCTGAAAATATCATTTGCCATTGCCCAGAAGACAATCGGAATCACCAACACTTGTTGCTCAGCAAGCATATACAAAAATGGGTAGCTCCCCCATTCGGGCACACCATATGAAAATAGCATACGCATAAATAAATAGAAAAAGGCCAACCCGAAAATAATCCAACTAAGAAATTGTTTGCGAGGCCAGCGGTCAATTACCGCTGAAATGATGGTGGTACCTACGACAATCAATCCCATATCAATGATCCACAATAAAGGTAGTTGATTTGCCCCAATTGAATCCAGAAATCCGCTTGTTGACATGACAAACGTTGCTTCTAGCGTGAGCATGTTGACGAACATGATCAGGCTGAAGAGAAGCAGAGCATGACGTTCATCGGGGCGGAAGTTAGATATTCGCATATGACTGATCCCCCAGTGGGAGAATTTCAAAAAGACAAGTTGGACAAGATATGTGATGTATTGACTATTCTATCACTTTCCTGACCAACTCGATTGATCCTGGGATCTATGCCATCTGGCGTTTGGCGAGTTCAGCGAAGGGGCCGCGCTGGCGCAGCAGTTCTTGATACGAGCCTTGCTGCACGATGCTACCGTCATCGAAAACGTAGATGCGGTCAGCCTCTTCGATGGTACTCAAGCGATGAGCGATTACCACCCTGGTTGCAGCAATGCCCTCCAGACTCTCGCGCACATGAGCTTGGGTCTGGTTGTCGAGGGCGCTGGTAGCTTCATCGAGGAAAAGGATGCGAGGTTTGTTGGCCAGGGCGCGAGCGATCAACAGGCGTTGAATCTGTCCACCAGAAAACGTGCCACCCCCATGCGTTACTACAGTGTGCATGCCCATGGGCATGGCTTCGATATCATTTTTCAGCCCAACCAGATGAGCTGCTTCCCAGGCATCTTCTATCGTTAGATGGGGAAAGGAGCCGACGATATTGGTGAAGATATCACCCATCATGGGCTGGGCATTTTGCAGCACAACACCCAACTGCTGACGTACACCCCGCAGATCGAGTTCGGCAAGATCGCCCCCATCGTAGTAGACGCCGCCGGATTCAGGCTGCTCGAAACCGATCAGTAATCGGAATAACGTGGATTTACCCGACCCTGATGCGCCTACAATGGCCACAAACTCTCCCGGTTCGATGTTTAACGAAATATCTCGTAATACCTGAGGCGCAGCCTCTTCATAACGAAATGAGACTCGGCTGACTTCGATTTTTCCAGATAGCTCGCCGGGATCTGCTTTGGTCTCATCGGATTCGGGCAGCGTTTCCAATATCGGTTTGGCTTGCTCGTAAAGCGGGAATACATTAGTGATGGCCAGCACAGTCATACTCATGATCATCCCTGCGCCGACGAATTGAGTGAATGCCAGGTTGAAGGCCAAAAAATCGCCTGTTGAGAGTGTGGTGCCTTTTGAGAAGGCCACCATTATGAAAATGATCAAAGCCGACCAAACAGGGAAGGCGGCATTGATGGAGATATAGCTGTTGGCCAAACGACGTGATTTGTA
>JACKQG010005661.1_pt2 | contig 11735 bp, 10 predicted proteins | sample 8237621 | NCBI WGS metagenome assembly JACKQG01 (sample SAMN15677084, study PRJNA649215) | marine metagenome | biome: marine; feature: Black Sea; material: saline water; isolation source: suspended particulate matter (SPM) from the Black Sea western gyre | collected 2013-06-09/2013-06-10 | depth... | reverse complement strand
GGATGGTCATCTTCTGAAAATTCTGGATTATTTATTGTGAGCAATTTTTTCATATTTGGATGTCCGACAAAATTAATTCCAAACAGGTCGTACATTTCTCTTTCAATCCAATTTGCGCCTTCTGTGATTGATGTAATGGAATTTATTTCCGGCTTTTTGAGATTCGTTTTCACGCGCGGATTGTAATAAATTCCTGTCACATCATCGCTAAAATGATAGAGAACTTCCAATCCATCATAAACTTCCGTAGCGGTGCAGATTGAGAGCCTACATTTCATTGTATTGAATAGATAATCTGCAATTTCGCACAAATCTTCATTTTTTACATCAAAATAATTTCGTTTCTTCTTTTTGATGATTCTTGTTAATTTGCTTTCAAATTTTTCAAAAAATGCTTTCTCTTTTTCGTTCATTTCAAAGTCCCTAATAATTTTACTATTCCATCAATCATCGCTTCTGGTTTTGGTGGGCAGCCGGGAATAAATGCATTCACGGGAATAATTTTATCTAATGGCGCGCCCTCTCTGTTGTAACTCTGCTTGAATGTAGCTCCGCCAATTGTGCAAGTTCCTATTCCGACCACGAAGATTGGTTTCGCTGCTTGCTCATACAATTGTTTTATTCGCGGCGCTATTTTTTTATTCACTATGCCTGTGCACAGCAGCACATCTGCGTGACGGACAGAACCTATGAGTTTGATTCCGAATCTTTCAACATCATATCCTGGAGTTATCAGGTCAAGAATTTCAATATCGCAATTATTGCACGGACTTGCACTCACATGAAATACCCAGATAGATTTTTTTATTATCTTATTGTAAAATGCCATAAATTACACTCCTAAAATTGCTAAAATCATTGCGATAAAAGCCAATGGGCTGGCGATTTTCCAGAAGAAACCGATTGCTGAATTGATTCGCACACGCGGATTTGTGTTTTTGATTAGAATAAGAACAACGACTATCAGCAGATATTTTCCGATGCTGCCCAACGCTGCACCAACCGTTGCGAAACTGATTCCACCCCAAAATAAAATAACCAAAAGAAGCGGAAGAAAAACATACATAATATGATGCGAAATTTTCCAGAGCGCAAGAAGCACACCCGAATATTCTATCAGCGTACCATCAACAATTTCAGTTTCAGCTTCTGCGATGTCAAATGGCTGCATTGCCATTTTTGCCTGAAGGCAAATGATTCCAATAACGAATGCAATTATTCCAGATGCTGAACCGATTATCATTCCATTTTGGCTTTGATAATTTACGATTTCTGTCAGTTTTATTGAGTATCCAGATTGAATTATCGGAACCAAAATTACAAGAATGAAAGCCAATTCGTCTGAAAGAAGGAGTTTCATTTCTCTTCCTGCACCAATGCTTGAATAGATATTTCCTGTCGATGATGCGCCCAATATCAATGCTACAGAATATATCATCATCAGATAAATTATGAATAGCAAATCGCCGCCAATTCCAAGATTGAAAAACGCAACAGTTCCGACTAAAGTTGTTGTGACAACAACAGAAGCAAATGCGATAATTGGTGCAAAAACAAATATGAAAAATGGCGAATTTTTTATTAGAATAACCTCTTTTCCTAACAATTTGAAAACATCAAAAAAGTTCTGAAAAAATGGTGGTCCTATCCGAAATTGAACTCTTGCACTAACTTTTCTTTCTACCCAGCCGACAATCAATCCAAAAATCGTGGCAAACAGAAAGCCAGGAAAAATGAGTAGATAAAATAATTTCAATAACATTCTCTCTCCAAAAAAATTTATTAATCTTTTTGCTCTTTATTTCTCCAACTTGGAGCTTTTACAACCAACTGTTCGCCGACAAAATAAAGATTTTCATCAGAATTTTCTTTCTCGATATCAATTATTTTCACCGCATCATCTTCTGCGGTTTTGACGCAAACAGGAATATAATCGGAATTTTCATTCAATTGATTCAGGCAGAAATCACATTTTGAAGTAATATAATTTATCACTTCTGGAAATATTGTTCCGAAAGGGCAGGCAAGAATACAACTTTTGCAACCGACACATCGCATATTATATCGCTTAATGAGTTTTGTTTCAGTTCGCTCCAGAGCATCTTTTGTGCAAGCATCAACGCAGAATGCATCTTTACATTGTCTGCAAAAAACTCCAAACTCAGCGATTTCCAGCAGAGAAAAAATTCCTCTATTTGCTTCTTCGTGATAGAGATATTCACAATCAATTTTATCCAATAATTTCTTATCTTTTATGAGTTTTGTAATATCGATTAAAAGTTTTTTCATTCCCAGATTTTCTCCTCATTTTTTATCGTATCATAAGTGAAGACAGGACCATCTTTGCAAGCGTAATATTTTCCCATCACGCAATGACGGCATTGACCAAATCCGCAATACATTTTCTTCTCCATCGAGAGATAGATATTTTCCTCCTTAAATCCCTTATCAATAAGAGCATAAGTTCCGAATTTCATCATAATTGGAGGTCCGCAAGCAACCGCAACTGCGTCTTTTGTATCGATTTTTATATCATCCAAAAGGACTGTAACAACACCAACTTTTTCATCCCATTTTTCACCTTTAGGAATTTCATCAACAGAACGCGAGAGCTGGATTTTATTAATTTTTCGCCAATCGGCAAATTGGTCTTTGTAAATCAAATCTTGAGGTGTGCGTGCTCCAAAACATAGTGTAATACTTTTGTAATCATCAATATCGTGAATTAGCGTCAGAAGCAAACATCGCAATGGTGCCAGTCCGACGCCGCCGCCCAAAAGTAAAATATCTTTCCCCTTGAATTTATCCAATGGATAACCTTTTCCGTAAGGTCCGCGAATTCCGAGAATATCACCGGCTTTCACTTGATGCAATTTATTCGTAACAAATCCAGCATTCATAATAGTTACATCCATTTTCGTGGGGTCTTGATAATGAGAAGAAGATGGAGTAAAAGGTGCTTCGCCAATTCCGGGAAGAGATAATTCCACAAATTGTCCTGTCTGAAATTCAAGAGGTTTTTCAAGTTTTAGTTGAAATGTTTTTATTTGAGGAGATTCCTCAATCACATTTAGCACATCTGCTTTCAAAACTTCATACGGATTATCCAAATCAAACCTCCTGAAAACTTTGTATAACTTCTCTTTTATCAATTTCTGCCGAGCAAGTGGAGATACATCTTCCGCAACCCGTGCATCCTAATTTTGAGAAGTTTTGGTTCATCAAAATAAATTTACATTGATATCTATTTCTAAATCTTTCCCACAATTTCTCTCTTGGACTTGCACCGCCGGCCACTTTTGCGTAACCGTTTAGTTGGCAAGAATCCCAAGTTCGAACTTTTTTGAATTTTCCGTTTTCGCTTTCATCGTTCACAATTATGCAGTAGCAAGTTGGACAAATATTTGTGCAAGCTCCGCATTCAACGCATTCTTCGGAAATTTCTTTCCATTTTTTTTCAGAATCACCTTTGGCGATGACTTCATATTTTCTATTTGAAGAATACTCGGAATTGTTGTCAGTTAATTTTTTCCTAATCTCTGCATACTGCGATTCTAACTTGTCGTTGTCTTTTGCAGAAGCATTTGAAACTGAACAATATTTTTTTAGAAGTTCGACTAATTCTTCACCTTTTTTACTTCCAATTGTGATTAAAAATTTGTCATCAATTGGGCTAAAATTCAGGTCGAAAATTGCGTCTTTATCGGAATCTTTTGTTGGATATGGATTTATATCAAAAAGATTGCAGTGGCAAGATGGAAGTATGTCTGTGCAATCTGAACTAATTATGTATGATTTTTCTCGCCACATTTTGTAATTTGGTTCTACAAAATTATCTTCAAGCAGTGCAGAATCTAAAACTTTCAAAGCTTGAATATCGCAATTTTTTACGCCAAAAATGATTCGTTTTCTCTTTTTATTGGAAATTGGGAGGATTTTTTCGGAAGTAAAATAGAATAAAGTTTTTATCGGATCAATTGTTCTAAATTTATTTGGAACAAAATCTAAATTTTCTCTGAATTTTTTGTAAAATAAATTGTCATTATCTGAATTTGAAGTGTAGGGAATAAAAATATCAAAATCATTTTTAACATTCTCAAAGAATTTTACTAAATCTGCCACCCTTACAAGAAGCGTATTCTTTGGTGAAATATTCATCATTTTTCCTTTCTAACCTTATATAATTTACGTATTTCAATACAATAAATTTAGCAATTAGAAAACTAAACGAGATTTTGTGTGTTGTTAGTGTGATTGAATTTTTCTTGTCAAGTTTTTCTAAAAAAATATTAATTATTTCCTATTTTTTCATTTGAAATCTAACTAACTTGACAGAAAAAATCTCAGTTGCGGATTCTTCCCATAAAAAAATATGGAGGATTCAAATGGTTTTAGCTAACATTCTTTTCATCATTGCACCTGTTGCTTCGGCGCTTGCGCTAGTTTTTGCCTACATCTTCTTTGTAAATATGAAGAAAAAAGATGCCGGAAACAAAACAATGCGGGAAATCGCAAAATATGTAAAGGACGGCGCAAAAGCATATATCGCGCGGCAATACAAGGTTGTTGCGATATTTTTTCTGTTCGCTTTTATCTTCTTTTTCATCCTGTCATTTGTATTGCATGTTCAAAGTAAATGGACGCCATTCGCATTTTTGACCGGAGGATTTTTCAGCGGATTAGCAGGTTTTCTTGGAATGATGACCGCCACAACTGCAAGCAACCGAACTGCAGAAGGTGCGAGAAAATCTCTCAATCAAGCACTTCAAATTGCGTTTCGAAGTGGCGCTGTAATGGGTTTGGTCGTCGTTGGATTGGGACTTCTGGACATTACAATTTGGTTTACAGTTCTGAAATATATCGTCAAAGTTCCGAGTTTGAACGAGATAACAACCGTGATGTTGACATTTGGAATGGGCGCTTCTTCACAGGCACTTTTCGCGCGTGTTGGCGGTGGAATTTTCACAAAAGCGGCAGATGTCGGTGCGGATTTAGTTGGAAAAGTCGAAGCTGGAATTCCAGAAGATGACCCGAGAAATCCCGCAACAATCGCAGATAATGTCGGCGACAATGTTGGCGATGTGGCTGGAATGGGCGCAGATTTATATGAATCCTATTGCGGCTCGATTCTTGCAACCGCTGCTCTTGGCGCTTCTGCATTTGTCGGAAAATTCGCGCTGAATTCTGTAATCTTGCCAATGCTCATTGCCGGCGTCGGAATTCTTCTTTCAATTATCGGAATATTTTTAGTAAGGACAAAAGAGGATGCAACTCAAAAAGATTTGTTGAAATCATTGGGATTCGGAATAAATACTTCATCTGTTTTGATATTGATATTTTCTGCCGTTTGTGTAAATTTATTATTAAAAGGAAATGGTTTCGTGAATCCTTGGGGAGTTTGGGGTTCAATTGTAACCGGACTTTTAGCTGGAATTATCATCGGAAAATCTACCGAATATTACACTTCTGCAGATTACAAACCGACAAAAGACATCGCCAGACACGCTTTGACAGGACCCGCAACAGTCATCATAGACGGACTCGCTACGGGAATGACATCTGTCGGAATTCCTGTTATTGTGATTACATTCGGAATTCTATTTGCGTTCGGGTTTTCTGGCGGATTTTCAAATGTTTCCACAGGTTTATATGGAATCGGAATTGCAGCTGTCGGAATGCTCTCGACGCTTGGAATCACCCTTGCAACCGACGCTTATGGTCCAATTGCCGATAATGCTGGCGGGAATGCTGAGATGAGCAAATTGGGACCAGAAGTGCGAAAACGAACTGACGCTCTGGACTCTCTTGGAAATACAACTGCTGCAACCGGAAAAGGGTTTGCAATCGGTTCGGCTGCGTTAACTGCGATGGCTCTGCTCGCAGCATATATTGAAGAAGTAAAAATAGGAATCGTTAGAATAGTTGAACATGTAGGTCATTTTACAATCGGTGCAACAAAAATCACTCAAGAAACTATCCAAACAATTGAAAAAGCAGATATTAATTGGTTTATGGAATCTTACGATGTAACTCTTATGAATCCAATAGTGCTGGTTGGCATTTTTCTTGGAGCGATGCTTGCATTTGTTTTCTGCTCATTGACGATGAAAGCTGTTGGACGCGCTGCGGGAAAAATGGTCGATGAAGTGCGAAGACAATTCAGAGAAATCAAAGGAATAATGGATGGAACAGGCAAACCAGATTATGCTTCTTGCGTTTTAATTTCAACTAAAAGCGCTCAGCAAGAAATGATTCTTCCGTCACTTCTGGCGATTATCGCCCCGATTCTTGTTGGACTAATTCTCGGCGTGGCTGGTGTTATCGGACTTTTAGTTGGAGGACTTACAACCGGATTTACACTCGCAATTATGCTCAATAATGCTGGCGGTGCGTGGGATAATGCAAAAAAATATATTGAAACTGGTGCTCACGGCGGAAAAGGTTCTGAAGCTCATAAGGCAGGAATTGTCGGCGATACTGTTGGCGACCCGTGCAAAGATACTTCCGGTCCTTCGCTGAATATTTTGATCAAATTGATGAGTATGGTCAGCATTGTTGTGGCTGGATTAGTCGTTGCGTATTCGCCGTATATCCAAAAATTTATAGGAATCGCAATACACTAAATTTAATTCTCAATTATCAAATATAGGATTATTTATAGCGGTTCAAAAAATACAAAGAAAAAATTTTAAATTTATTCTCACATTGAGTTTCTTTTTTAATTTGTATTTTAGGATTTTGTAATTTCTCATTTCTTATGTTTTCAATTTTTTCTTTTTTGCAGCTGGAAACAGGATGTTATTTAGAATCAAACGATAACCCGGCGAATTCTTGTATAATTCCAAATATGTCTGAGGATCACCAATTCTGTGTTGATAATCTTCCGGGTCGTGACCGCCATAAAAGGTGAAAGTTCCTCGTCCAAAATTTCCGTGTAGATATTTCACCTCATCAGCGCCATCAACCTCAGCAAGCGTAATTACGCTTTTTTTGATGAACTCTTTGTGGTACGAAGTTGTCTGCCCGAGAAAACCGTTCACAACATTTACATGACATTGCGTGAGCATTGTCGGCACCGGATCGTACTTTGCTGAAAATTGAAAAAGTGTGAAATAATCGGCTTCTGCTCCGCGAAGTTGAGCGTAATTGCTCGCATCTATACTTGAAAATTCATATTCATAAGGATTCTTTACAAGTGTGAAATCTTTGAAAGCGAAAGTTCTATCAAAATCGAGCTTCTGCTCAGCTTTCGGATCCATTGGATCGCCATCAAAAACAGTATCACAAATATCGAGTCCTTTCGCTGCGAGGGCAATATCATAAGTATCTGTCGCGGCGCACATTGCGAAAACAAATCCGCCATTTTTTACATATTCTCTGATCATTTCAGCAACTGCGTGTTTGAGCTGCCAAACCTTTTCGAAACCAAATTTTGAAGCCATTTCCATCTCAATTCGAACAATCTCCTTATACCAATCTGCATTCCGAAAGGATGCATAAAATTTTCCAAACTGCCCAGTGAAATCCTCGTGATGAAGATGAAGCCAGTCATATTCTTCCAATTGCCCTTGCAGAACCTCCAAATCCCAAACAGTATCATACGGAATTTCCGCATAAGTTAACGCTAATGTCACCGCATCATCCCAAGGTTCTCCCGCAAATCCAGCCACCTTTCCAACCGTACTTTCTGGAAGTGTGTAAACTGCGATATTTGGTGCTTTTTCAAGATAGACAATATCCATATTTGACTTTTGAATTATCTGCTCAATCTGAATTATTTCCACCGGCGAAACTTTTTCGTAATAAATTCCTCTAATTCTGCAGATATTTTCAATTTCAGAATTTTCCGGAATCAAAAAAGAGCCGCCGCGATAATTAAGAAGCCATTTCGAATCCAGACCATTTTCAAGAGCAAAATAAACGACTCCATACGCCTTCAAATGGTCCGTTTGTGATAAATCCATCGGAATGAGAATGTTTGCAAAAATAAATGAAAAATTAAAAATGCAAAATGTCAAAATTAAAATTTTTTTAATCATTTTCTTATTTTTTATAATCTCTTACACGAATTCGCTTAAAATTGAATTCGAGACAAACAATGCTTTTGGAGTAAGTTTCAGATTATCATTTTGCTTTGTCAAATATCCAGTTTGAAAAAATTTATTCAGAGTATTTTCATATTCTTTTTCTGTATCGAAATCATATTTTTCTTTTAATTCCGCAATAGAAATTCCGTTATTTAATCGTAATCCGAGAACAATTTTGTCTGAAATAAATTCTCTTTGTGAAATTTTTTTTGATTTTTCAATTGGCAATTTGGCATCTTTGAAAGAGTTAAAATATTTTTTCAGATTTGAGAAATTATTCCATCGTTTCATCTCAAAAAATGAATGTGCTGAAGGACCAAATCCAAAATATTCTCCGCATTTCCAATAATTCAAATTATGTTTTGCCTCAAAAATTTTTTGGGAAAAATTGGAAATTTCGTACTGAATAAATCCATTTTTCTCAAGAATTTTTTTCATTTCATAATACATTTCACTCTGCTCATTTTCGGTTGGAAACGAATATTCAGCTCTCTTGTCAAAAAGATATGTCCCTTTTTCAAGCGAAAGACAATACGAGGAGATGTGTTTGGGCGCGAGTTTTATGGCATTTTCCAAAGAAAATTTCCACTTTTTTATTGTTTGAAATGGGATTCCATATATCAAATCAAGCGAAATATTTTCTGTGCAAAATTTTTTAATCGTCTCAATTGCAGAATTTATTTCTCTTTTTGAATGAAGTCGCCCAAGAATTTTTAGTTCAGAATTATGGAATGATTGAGCGCCTAAACTTATCCGATTGATTCCACAAATTTTCCAATTTTTTGCAGATGATTTTGTAACATTTATCGGATTTGCTTCAAGAGTTATTTCCAAATTTTTACTGATTTCAAATGATGTTCTGATTTTTGAAATTATTTTATAAAGATGCTGAAATGATAGTAATGACGGAGTTCCTCCGCCGAAATAAATTGTTTTTACTCTTAATTTATTTTCTGATGTTGTAAATTCAATCTCTTTTTTCAGGCAAGCGACATATTTTTCAACCAAATCTGATTTGTATTGAACGGAATAAAAATCGCAGTAATTACATTTTTTTGTGCAAAATGGAATGTGAATGTAAATTGAAATTTCTTTAACCACCAAATTCACCGAGTTGTCAGATAATTTTCAGTATTCTTCTCCAGCGAATATGATGATGGTCGTCCCAAGACCAATAAAGAATCATCGGAATTCCTTCGATAAATTTTCTGTCCAGAAGTCCCCAATAACGGCTGTCGTGACTGTTGTCTCGGTTGTCGCCCATCACAAAATATTTTCCTTTTGGAATAACAATTGGACCGTAATTATCGCGGCTTCCAAGAAAATTTCCATTCTCGCCGTATATGCGTCCAAAGTTTTTGGGAATCACTCTAAAATCGATATGTTGTGCGTAATCTTCTTTGAGATATTTTCCATTTATGTAAACATTTTTGTCGATAATTTCCAGCGTATCGCCCGGCATTCCGATAATTCTTTTGATGAAATCTCGGCGTTTGTAATATTTGAAAAAGAAATTTTTCTTATCCCAATAAATCGGTCTGATGATTTTCGCATATCTGTCTCGCGGCTGCGGATGATATGTATCTTGGGGATATTTGAAAATTATCGGCTCGAATTTTTTCGGTTCGCGAAAATGGAAAATGAATTTATTTGCAACGAGAAAATCGCCATTTAGAAATGTTTTTTCCATCGAACCAGAAGGAATTTTGAATGTCTGAAGGACAAAAGTTCTGATTATAATTGCTGCAATTCCGGCAAAAATTATTGCATCAATCCACTCGCGAACGACAGATTTTTTCTTTTTCGGCTTCTTGCTAGATATTTTTGGCATTTATCCTCCTCATAAAATTTATATCAATTGACTTAGTGATTCTGTTTTTCTCTACAAATTTTTTCCACTTCTCGGAAATTCACTTTACCGCTTCCCATCATCGGAATATCTTCGATTACATAAATCTCTTTTGGAACGGCAATTGCAGGAAGTTCTTTTGCCAGCTGCTTTTGAATCTGTTTTTTGTTGATTTCTTTTGTTGTTACAGCGGCGACAATCTCTGCACCTTTTTTGGGATTTGGCACATCGACGACGCAGCAAACAGATTCATCTGGAAGTAATTTTTCTAAAATATTTTCTACACGAACAAGCGAAATCATCTCGCCACCGATTTTTACAAATCTTCGTAATCTTCCTTTATGCCAGAGAAATCCATCTTTGTCCAAAACTCCAATATCGCCAGTATCATACCAGCCATCACGAATGCGAAGCGATGTCTCCTCCAAATCCCCGAGATATCCGGTCATTACCAAATCGCCCTTTACTAAAATTTTGCCTTCCTTGTTTGTAGAAAGTTCTTTGCCGGTTTCTCTATCTACGATTTTCACGCGAACTCCCGGAAGCGGTTTGCCTATACTGCCCGGCTTATTTGCACCAGGAACATTTAGTGAGATTACCGGACTTGTCTCGGTAGTTCCGTAACCTTCCAAAATTTCTAAATCGTGTTTCTCTTTGAATGCTTTACGAAGTTGGTCGGTCACTTTATCTGCACCTGCTAAAGCATATCGAATAGATTTGAAATCTCCCGGTTTTGATTTCTTTAAATAACCAAAATAAAATGCAGGAGTTCCTATCAAAATTGAAATTTTATACTTTTTGATGGAAGTGCAGATTGCTTTGAAATCTAATGGATTTGCGTGCGCCACAATCGATAATCCTTGAGTTAGCGGAAACCAAAAAGTTGCAGTCAGTCCGAAAACATGAAACAGCGGAAGGGTTCCGCCAAATACATCATCATCTTTTACATCGATCACTTTGGGAATGGCATAGAGATTATGAAAGATATTTTTGTGAGAAAGTTGCACCGCTTTCGGTTCTTTCTCGCTTCCGCTTGTAAATAAGATAACAGCATCGTCCTCTTCGGAACCTTTGTGGACAAATGATTGTATTGCAGAAGCAGAAAATTTCGATTTGATTGCCGCACCCAATTTGTCAAAAATTGATAATGATTCAACAATATCTTCCAAAAAAATCATTCCTTCGACAGGCTCTACTTTTATCTTTTCGAGAAGTTTTTTGCTTGTAATTATTGTTTGAAAACTGCATTTTTCTTGTGCATAAATGGCGTTTTCTCTCGCTCCTGTTGCATAATTTATCATTACTGGTATTTTTCCGCACATAAGTGCCGCGATTGTTGAGAGCATACAACCGGCAGATGTCGGAATCATTATTCCGAGATATTTTCCTTTGTATTTGGAAAATTTTTTTGACAAAATTAATGAAACAATCAGCATTTTATTATAGCTGATCTCTTTGTCTGTAGCTTGGTCATAGATGGCTATTTTATTGCCGTGTTGTTTTGCTACAGAGATAAAATCTTGATGAAGCAACATCTTTTTCCGCCTTTCTTTCAATTTATTTTTTTACTAGTCCAAAAAAAATGAAATAGAAATTTTACTGTCAATTTTTATGAAACGCAAAAAAAAATTGACATCTTTTTTTGCATCAAATCATAATTTATTTATTATGAATCAATTTTTTATTCTGGTTTTTCCGATTCTTTATGCTTTGACCGTTCATGAATTTTCACACGGTTATATTGCATATCGTTTGGGAGATGATACTGCCAAACGCGCAGGACGGCTTACTCTAAATCC
>JACKQG010006878.1_pt1 | contig 11738 bp, 12 predicted proteins | sample 8237621 | NCBI WGS metagenome assembly JACKQG01 (sample SAMN15677084, study PRJNA649215) | marine metagenome | biome: marine; feature: Black Sea; material: saline water; isolation source: suspended particulate matter (SPM) from the Black Sea western gyre | collected 2013-06-09/2013-06-10 | depth... | reverse complement strand
GCTCACCGTTGCCCGCACATAGGATGTGTTGCTAGTTACTCCGCTTATTGACAAGTAACTGCTTTTGTCAACTAGCGTGGTGCCGGGGTCGATATTGCTGCCGAAAATAGTGATAATCGATGATGCGCCTTGCTCCAACAGTAGAGTCGAGCTTGCATTTTCTTTCATCGAAATGTTGGGGTTTGCGGTGAGTGACCCTGCCGATATTTGAGCACCCGGATTTAACGAGAATAACGTTGGGGTGTTAAAGCCACCGTAAAATGTCGGCGCAAAGCTGGTGTAAATCGATGAGTCACTAGTTAGGTTAGCACTTGACATGCCACCTTCAAGCGGTGTGACGTGTATGTAGTAATCGCCGGCAGGCATACCACGTAATGTGAAATTACCACTGCTGCTGGTTATTGCCGATGCAACGAATCGACCATCACTAAAACTAGCTGAAACAATTGCCCCCGGCAATCCACTACTGCTACCAGGTTTATTTATAGTTCCGGTTATCTTGGTTTGGTTTACACCAGTCGCAACCGCCACTGCACCCGCTTCGTCATCTTGGTTGAGAGAGCGATGCAGCCATTGGGTAGTAGAAACGTAAGGCCACATAGTTCCGCTGACAACAGGTGAATGGTCGAGCCCAATAAAATGCCCTACTTCGTGGGTAAGCACGTCTTGTACGTCAAAAGTGCCGGGTGTTTGGTCAGTGCTGAAAGTAAACTGACTACCGTTAAATAAAATATCAGCGTCGGTGATGCGGCCGTCCGCTAATAGATAACTAATCGGAGTAATAGCCACGATGCCAGAACCACCGGGAAAGTATCCAGAAGCATTCGATTCATCGAAAGTGATTGTATGGCCACTGCTGCTGGTGTCGCCACTAGTCGTATCGGTGCCACGGTTTAGTGTTATATTTGAACCAGCAACATCGCTCCATGATTGGAAAGCATGCTCGATGGCTGGCAAATGACTATTATCGGTGATGTCATCGGAACCATCGGTGTGAATGTTATAAGTAATAGTGCTCGATGACCAATTTAGCGTTTTGCCGCCTAGTGTGATGCGTATATATGCTTGAGTCGCCGCAACTCCTAGTAGAGCGCAGGCGACTGTTGTAGCTATGTATTTTGTTCGCATCGCTTTATTTATCGGCGATGTAGCGCGGATTCCTTAATGCTGACGCTCAACTTCTGCAAATATTTCGTTGATGATTGCGTCATAGCTATCGACCTGAACATGTTCAGAATGAATGTTGGCTCGTAAAACCTTTGTTTTACTGGAGTTAAGCCCACCAGCCTCAACTTTAATTGCGCCTGCTTTCAGCCCAATTGGCATGCGCCAGTTTTTATGCTGTGCAGCAGCGCTAAGGAAAAGAATATTGCGATCACCGACTTGTAGCTCAGGCATTCCTGGAATAATTAATCCCTGCCCGGCAACCTCGCCACCCGGCATGGTTATTTCTTGAATATTCGCATTTTCACCCTTTATTGGGGTAATAGTTGAGAGGGTATATGTGGTCTCGATGGTGCCGTCTGGGTTTAGCTTAGTGCGCTTATCGAGTATTTTAGCTTCAACAATCCGCTCGGCGCCTGCAACTAGCGTGTCAAATCCGGTTAGCTCTTCACCAGATGAGGAAGATGCAGTCAGGTAATTGGGTATTCCAGACAAGGCGGCGCTTATCAGGAAGACGGGTATTGCGATTTTGAGCATGACACCCCTTTTGCGGACGGGCTGGCGCTGACATTAGTTTTTTTTCATTGATATCGATTTTTTGCTGAATTTCAAAAACTTACCTTTTTTTGCGTCACACTTTGTAACTTTTTCACTCTATAATACCAACAATCCCCACAACTCCTTAATTCCAAAAACATTTAAGCAATCAAAATGCGTTCTGCAATCATAATAATCCTTTCCTTGGCATTTGCATCTTGCCAAAGCACCACTCGCGACATCATTTCAACCGGCCACCCTCTTGGCGACTTGACACCAGTCAACGATCATCTCGTTGATATCAAATTCGGTTCCAAGCGCGTATCCGGCAACTCAGAAGGCACCGTTATTCTTAAAATATTCACAATGGGCCCAGAGCATTACTCCGAAGGCCTTGCTGCGCAATCAAGCGGCGACGGCTTCTTTGCCGCCACTTTCGGGGCTATCGGCGCCATGATGCCGTCTTCGGGTATGGATAAAATGAAAAGCGCTGCAGTTCGCGATGCTTGCGATAAGGCACAGTGTGATCTGATTGGATACCCGATGTTTTACATTGACGAAAAGGATTATTTCCTATGGACTGAGGTTGCTGTAAAGGTAGTTGGCTTTCCAGGGATGATTGAATCTATGTCGAATATTGTGCGTAAAGCTGAGTAAATTCGGCTGATTTCAACTCTCGCGCCCTCATTCTTAGAGTTTGAGGGCGTTTTTTTATATTTATGCAGAAATTGATGTCACGATAAGGCCTGATACCACTCTATTAGGGTCATGAAGAAGATCATCCCCTTTGTTTTATGCACGCTGGTGGCAACGTCGGCGTTTTCTTTTGGGCAGCAAGACGGCGGTCTCGGCTTTGAGGGTGATGTCTCATTGAGTTATCCCCATTTAGGGAATTACAATCTCATCGATGATACAGCCACGATTGAGGCCTGGGTTAAGATTGACAGCGACATTGATTTTCATGGAGTAGACCGTGTAACTATTTGGAATCACCTTTATAGCGGTTATGAACACACCGGTCTTTTCATCCAAGACAATGGTTCTGTTGACTTCCTATTTCACCCGAGCCCTGGTGGTAACAATTTGACTGCCCCATCTGTATTTCCTTTCGACGACCTTTGGCACCATCTTGCAATTACTCGTACTGCCACTGGCATGACAACCATTTACGTCGACGGTACAGAAGTTTTTTCTCAAGACTACGCAAGCAGCGTAAACACAAGCCGTAACAAGCCGTAACAAGCCGTTATTTATTGGGTCATATGGGCAAAGTAGTTCCGAACCAGACGGGTTTCATCTTGATGAGGTTCGTGCCTCAGATACTGTTCTTTATACATCTTCATTTACACCTCCTGCAGCCCCACTGCCGTTATTGAGTGACACTGTTTTCTTAGCTCATTTTGACGAGATGAGTGGCAACACTGCCGAAGATATAGCCAATGCAAATATCGGCTCCATTTCAAATGGCAACTTTTCATGGGAGTTCACAGGGCCTGATAGCGATGGCGACGGGCTGCTTGATGCTGAAGAACTGGTTATCGGTACCGATCCTTGGGATATTGATACGGATGACGATGGCTTAAGTGATTTTGAAGAGGTGAATTACGCTGGCAATTCTGGCGATTCACCGGGCGCGGATTGGGTTCAGAATCCAGATAATGGTTGGTGGTATTTTTTAAACGAAGTAGATCAATATTGGAATGACGCGAACAGCTCTGCAACAAGTTCTGGCTGCAATTTAGCCACTATTACTGACGCCTCTCTGGACGCATGGGTTTTTGCTACATTCATTCAACTAGAAAAGGATTCATGGATTGGCCTCAATGACTATGCCTCTGAGGGTAATTGGATTTGGTCCTCTGGAGCGATAAGCGCTTATACCAATTGGGGTGCTGGTGAGCCAAACAACTCAGGCAATGAAGATGGTGCCACAATAACAGTAGCGGGCCATTGGAATGATTCACAGAACACCACCAAGACATGGTCCATATGGGAATCACCTGGTACGCCATCCACACCAGAATAAATGGTGCAGTGACCCTGTCCAGCGAAACCGCCCGTAGAAAAACAGGCAATGTCTTGGTAGCCATCGGCATTTACATCACCAATTGGGTGGGTACGCCAAGAGATATTGGCATCGGGCAGGTCTCCCACAATGTCTAAAATGACACCGTGCTGGGCAGTTGCTAGTGGGGCCAGAGCAATTACTGCAAGGATTAGGAGAGCTTGGACGCTATTTTGCATATTTGCACTATACTACGATTCGTGAACTTGTCAAATATAAAGTACAATAGAGCGCACCAAACGCGCCATGACCCCGTCCTCAACCACTCAAGACCGCATTGCATTTGTCCAACGCCTGGGCAAGTCACTGCACCGCTATGGCGCACCCGCGCATCGTCTTGAAAATGCGCTGAAAGCGATGTCTAACGAGCTCGGCTTGAAGGGCAACTTCTTCACCACCCCGTCGGCGATAATGTACAGCTACGACATCCCAGGTGAAAACGGTGTGGCGCGCCTCCAACGTGTGCACAACAATTCGCTCGACTTGCACCGCTTAAGTCAGCTCGACAAATTATTTAACGATTTTTTAGACACCGACTTAACGGTGCCCGCAGCCCACGCGCGACTCGACGATATCCTCAGCGAAAACTATGGATATCATCCCGTCATCAAAATGCTCGCCTTCACTTTAACTAGCGGTGGTGCATCTACTTTTTTCGGCGGCAATCTTGGCGACGTAGCCCTTTCAGCAATTTGCGGATTTCTGCTGTTCTTGGTTTTTCAATGGTCGCAACATCGCGAAGCCGTTAGTCGTTTGTTCGAACCACTTTCAGCTGTAATCGTTAGTTTTGCCGCCACCGCCGGCGCGCCACTATTCGGTGCCAGCGCCGACATTTCTACTTTGGCCGGCATCATCGCGCTGGTGCCTGGTTTCAGCATTATCATTGGTGCTTCCGAACTGGCGCTCGATCATCCAGTATCTGGTTCGGCACGTTTGGCGCGCGCCGGCATGACCATCATGATGTTATTCATCGGCGTTATGTTCGGCAGCGGACTTGCTCTACAACTAACCGACCTAAGCAGCATCGCGCAAGTCATTCCACCCGCCATGCCCGTATGGTTACCAGCAATGTCAATCGTCATTGCTGGGCTCGGCATCGGCGTATTGTTCAACAACTCCCGCCGTGATTTACCATGGGCGGTGGTCGCCGTTTGCTTACCTTATCTAGCGTTAAAGTTTGGCTTAGAAAATCTAGACCGCGCCGCCAGCTTGTTCATTTGCGCAGTAATCGTCGCGCTATTCGGCAACATGTTTGCCCGTGCTTTCGACCGCCCAGCGCTAACAGTATTGATGCCGGGCATTTTGATATTGGTTCCGGGAGCGACTAGCTTTTTGTCCATCACCGACATCGCAAGTGGTGATTTCCAGACTGGATTGCAATCCGCGTTTCAGGTGTTTGTAAGTGGCGCTGCGATTGTCGCGGGGTTTATGACCAGTAGTTTGTTGCTGCCACCGCGTAAGGCCTTGTAGGCGTAATTATTGTTTCTTCACGAACTGTGTAAGAATCACAATTTTTTGACCACTAACGCGACCCTCGATATGTTGATGATTATTATCAACTAAACGAATACCCTTCACTGCTGTGCCGCGCTTGGCTGTAAAACCACCGCCTTTGACATCGAGGTCTTTAATCAGCACCACGCTATCGCCGGGACTTAACTCAACGCCCAAACTATCGACGTGCTTGGGCGCAACCACTTCTTGATACTCAGCCCACTCGCGCACAGCGTCTTCGAGATATAACATATCAAGCAAGCCAGCAGCCCAATCGGTAGCCGACAACTTAGTCAGCATTCGCCACGCCATGACTTGCACCGCAGGCACTTCACTCCACATCGAGTCGTTCAAGCACCGCCAATGATTTTCGTCGAGAGCGGCATCGCCATTTACTTGCGCAGTGCACACAGCACATAAAGCAACACACGCGTCTTTAGGCACGACGGTAAATTCAGCGACTTGCGTTTCGCTGGCACATAATACGCAATTAGCCACTAACTTAAATCAGCCATTGGACTAATACCACCCGTTAGCGGCAACGCGTAATCAATAAACGCTTGGGTCACACCTTGATGTCCATCGAGATATTCTTCTGGCATATCTTTAGTGTATTTCGCCACGTTCTTCAACGCAGTAACAATCGTGTCGCATTGATATTCGTCGCCGTCTAAACGACGCAGCGCAATCGAACCCGAAGCATATTCGCCACTCACCGCAGCCTCGACAGCTTTACGCCCCACCATGCGCGCTTCAGCACGATCGACTTCGCTAGCATCGGCCGGAAAAGAACGTTGCAGGTAACCGAAAGTATCAGCGCGCACACGTAAGCCGTCAAAATTATCTTTGACCAAATTCGCTAAGGCGTCGCCAAGTGCGCCAGTACCTGATAATTGCACGTTACCATGACTATCGGTTTGCCCCGCCATCGCCGAGCCACTCATTTCGGCATACACTTGCAAGAATGGCACGCCATCTGCATTGTGGATGCCCTCGCTTACTGCCACCACGCAACGCCCTAAACGGTCGTGCACTTCTTTGACATCGATAATGAATTGCTCTGGATCGAAAACGCGTTCGGGCAAATAAACCAAATGCGGACCATCTTCGTCGTTGCGTTTGCCAAGCACTGAAGCTGCGGCCAGCCATCCGGCGTGACGCCCCATGATGACGTTTATTTTTACGCCGCGCAGTGAGCGGTTGTCGCGGTCGTCCCCTTGAAAAGCATGAGCGACAAAGCGCGCTGCCGAACCGTAACCTGGGCAGTGGTCGGTAACTTTGAGATCGTTATCGATGGTTTTTGGAATGTGGAAGCAGCGGATCTCGTAACCGAGAGCAGCGGCTTGTTGTTCGACGATGTGCGCTGTTTCGGCAGTGTCGTTACCGCCGATGTAGAAGAAGAAACGGATATCGTTTTTCTTGAATTGCTCGACCATTATTTCTACATCTGCGACTGAGGCCTTGCGGCGCACCGAGCCGAGTGCTGCGGCTGGTGTAAGCGCTACCGCTTCTAGAGTCTCATCGCTTTGATTAGACAAATCTATCCAGTCGCCGTTCATGATGCCCTCGACACCGTGACGCGCACCGAGTATTTTGGTGATGCAGTCGTGCTTTGTAGCTTCTTGGATGAAGCCTACGAGTGATTGATTGATTACGACGGTTGGTCCGCCAGACTGGCCGATGATGGCCGCTCCTGTTAGTTGGTTTGTCATGTTATTTGGGAGGAAGTTTGAGGCGAATTATACCCCATTATTCGCCAGTTGCCGCACGATAATATGTGGCAACTGCAGAATGACGTGCGCCGCGCATTAGGTGGCGCACAAACGGTAGTAAAAACACTGCTGCTAGCAATGGCCATTCGAAGAACGAGCGCATGGCTTCGGCGCCGAATATCAAAGCGCCTTCGAATATAAAACCGAGTAACACAATTACAAAAACTGCAAACGGTCGACGGAATAAAAAACCAATCGCACGCAAAACTGCGAGCAATGCCGAACTGCGTTGTCCCACCACGATTGAAGCGCGCGCCAAGTCGATAATGATTTCGATTTTGAGCAACGCCAACATGTAGAGTACTTGACGAGTAATATCGATGGCACGCCCCGTAGTTTCGCTGGCGGCCAAACTTGCATCACCCTCTGGCATGAGTTTTTCTAGCACCCATTCGGAAGGTGTGCCCCAGAAAACGTATGTGGTCAAAGCGAACAACGGCAGCGCGATTAGCCAGGTGCGCAAAAACGGAAAGAATGATTCGCCGCCGCCTTTGAAGAAGGCGCGTAAAGAATGTTCATCGCGGTAATGCGTGGCCATTGACATCCAACCACCGCTGAATAGTAACCCGATAATCGACGACAATAAAATCAGCAATGGCATCACTTCGGCTATCGAAGCAAGCGAGTCTCCGGATTGGATTTGCCATTCTCTGAACATCCAGGCCGGAGCGGACTCGGGTAAAGCCAAGATGTTTTGCCCTGGCAAGTCTTGCACCATGCTTAAGTCGCGATCGGCCTGATTGAACATCGGCACCGCTACGATTAAGGGCAAAACACATGACCACAGCATCAAGAAGCACAGCACTCGCGGGCGCATCAATGCGAAGAACATTCCACCCAACAAAAACCGCACTGAACCTGGGCGTGCTTCGGGTGTTGGTGCAGGTTTTTCATCTGCCACATCAACCATTTTTTCTGGCTGCTGATTAGCGTCTGGCTCGTCACTAAAATTCATTGCGTCAACAATGATATGTTCATTAGGTGATTGTTCTTCACTCATCCTGCACCTCCGAAGTAATGGAGTACTTGTTGCGCCCACAGCATGGTACGCATTGCCACGTGCCATGCAGTATCACTACCTTCGACATCTTTGGCTAATTTAGAATTGTTAAACCAGTCGCGATCTAACATTAACTTACGTTGAGGATCGACTTCAACACGCGTAGCCTTCATCGCGAAATTACCGATTGGGATACGCATGGCGCTATCTATGCCATCCCAACTGTGATGATGCACACTACCGTCTTCAAAAACAACATCGACATCGACTGGTACCACAAACGCACCGCGACGGCGCACGCCAACTTCGACAGCGTAACTACCGTCAGAGTTTTCACTGTTATGTAAAAAATGTGCCGAATAATCTAGCTCGTCGTTTTTATAGTAAGCGTGTTGCCAGAAACTATCCCAATCTACTCCGGCATCTACGGCGTGCTTGGCCACCACATCAAAGAAGTCTTGAGGACGCGGATGCTTATATCTAAAGTTAGTGTGATAGTCGCGCATCAAGCGAATAAAAACGTCTTCGCCGACGATGCGCGAAATAGTTTCTAAAGTTAAGGCTGGTCGGCGGTAGGCGTTTACCCCGCGCAAGCCGCTATCGAACAAATCATAGGTCGGGTGCGCGAGCGGCTGTCCCCAATCGCGTAACAAACTTGAACGCAAGCCGATGGATGCCGAACGTTCGACGTGCGGGTAGTAAGTTGTGAGAGGCAGCTCGCTTAAAAACTTTTGAATAGAGTTGTTATGGCGCAACTCATAAGACAACTCGGGAAAGAATTTTGATTCGTTGTTTTCCCAGCGCTGCATACCTAACATGCCACGCTTGTCACCCTTGCCGTAACTCGGAACCGACAGCGGCGCGCGTCCGTAATATTGCTGGCCGAGTAAGGTGAATGTGTCGAGTGGCGCCTCAAAGGCTAAATCTAAGACTCGGTTGGTGGCGAAGGTCGTGAAACCTTCATCTAACCAAGCATGGCGAAATTCGTCGTTGGCAACCAAGCCGTACCAAAACTGATGGCCGAATTCGTGCACCGTAACTCCTTGCGGGCTGAGGGTGCGTTGCGCCATTCCGAGTCGCGCGCCGCCTGTAAACAAGCGTGGGTATTCCATGCCGCCTGTGTTGCGCGCGTTATTCGCGGGATCGACGATTGAAATTGTTGGGTAAGGATAGGTGCCGTACCACAAACCAAAGTAGTAAAGTGATTTAGCTGTAGCGTCAAAATAACGGTTGGCGTATTCAGCATGCTCAGGTTGCAGGAGCAAAATCATTTCACAATCATCAGGACGCACCTCTTTAAGTGTTTTACCTAATGCGTTACTTATTTTTAACTCTTCGGTGTCATCTTTGTAATCTACAGCGTAGAAGGTGCGGCGCAAGAGTGTGGCTTCGGCATCGACGGTGAATGCAAAGTCATGGACTTGCTCTGCAAGCGAAGAATAAATAACCTTTCCGTCGGCCAGTCCTAATTCATTTAAGGTGCCTGTCGTCACGCAATGATCGCGAAATCGCTCGGGCAGGGTTAGTTCGACATTGTAAGTCGCGAAGTCGGCGTAAAACTCGGACATATAGTGGTATGGCTCGCAATTCCATTGGTCTTTGCCATCTAGGTTTTCGTAAACCCCAAGCTTTGGATACCACTGCACTGCATGTAAATAGCCGCCCTCTCCCCAACCGCTGCGGCGAAACGCTTGCGGCATTATTGAGGTGAATTCAAGGCGCACTTGTACTGAAGCGCCTGGTTCAATTGCAGTTGGTAATTTAATAACACCCACTGTGCGGTCAGCGTCGTCGGTATATTCAAAAGCCAAAGCCTCGCCAGATTGGATGGCGTTGCCTGCTGCATCGACGGTTGACAACATACTGATGTTAAACACCTCGGTGCTTCCCCATTCACGCGGCAATTTATCGGAGCCGTAGTATCGACCCTCGGTTATAAATACTGAATTTTCACTTGCCCAGGCATTGTTGTAAACGTGCCAATAAAGTTCGTCGGTTGGCGTTGAAGCTGTGTTAACCCAACTAACCACCAACGAGCGTCCGTAAATGGTGCGGCCGTCGTCGTTAAGTTCGATGTCGATGTCGTAACTTAAATTTTGCGCAGCCAGCAAACTGGGCAGCAATGTCGCAACTAAAAAAGAAAGGATGGTCGTACGCCTTCGCATACTACCATCCTAACTGATGAATGAGTCTAGAAAAAGTTATTTACGCATCAGATGGGTTTAACATCCGGCGCAGACGTGACACCGCGTTGGTGTGAATCTGCGAAACGCGCGACTCGGTTATGTTTAGACGCGCACCGATTTCGCACATCTTCATATTGTCGCGGTAGTACATGCTCATTACCGATTTCATCTTTTCAGGTAATTTATCGATGGCGGCATGCATATTAGTCAGGGCTTCGTTTTGCTCGACACTATCATCAACCTCACTCGCGCCAAGGCCAATATGGCCATCTTCATCTGTTGGCAGTGCGACGATTGCCGGCGCATCCTCACCTGTAGTCTTAGCCTTATCGCGAATTGAGCGCGGCAGGAAATCCATACGGCGCAGATCATCGAGGATGGCACCGCGGACGCGATGGTAGGCGTAAGTTTTGAATTTTGCACCTTGCGACTCGTCGTATGAGCGCGCTGCGCGCATTAGGCCGTACATCCCAGCAGCATATAATTCCTCTTCGGAAACGCTGAAAGGCAGGCGTCCTTTAATTTTATTGACTATGTGCCAAACGAGGTCGGTCCATTGGTCTATTTGAGCTTCGTATTTATTGGGCGTAGTTTGTTTCATTTCTAGTTCTCATCCGACATTGCGTCGTTCATTACTGCTATCGGGTAGGATGTCGCATTGTCTTTAGTAGAAAGTCGCAAATATTTATATTACTTAAATAGAAGGGGTTACGCCGACACATATAATTTGCAACATGCTTTCAATAGATTTTTCAAGCAAAGCACTAGTAATAGATAGTCAAATAAGCCACAATTTAAGTTCAAACCCCAAAATACAACACTTTGGCCAAATCTAAACACCTTACCGCCGAGCAGATGGCTGCTACACAGCGCGAAATCTCGATATCCGAGTTTTTCGCCAAAAACCGCCACTTGCTGGGCTTTGACAACCCCAAGAAGGCGCTTCTTACCACTATTAAAGAAGCCGTCGACAATTCCATGGACGCCTGCGAAGAGGCTGGCATCCTCCCTGAAATATTGGTCGAAATCAATGCTGTCGACGGCCAAGACGATCGTTTTCAGGTAGTCATCGAAGATAATGGTCCTGGCATCGTGAAGGCGCAGGTGCCAAATATTTTCGGCAAGCTGCTGTACGGCTCTAAGTTTCACAGTCGTCGCCAATCGCGCGGCCAGCAAGGCATTGGTATTTCGGCTGCCGGTTTATACGCGCAAATGACTACCGGCAAAGGTCCCGAGATTATTTCAAAGGTAACGCGCAAAAAGGCGCACCACTTCGCACTGCAAATGGATTCGACTAAAAACAAGCCGATGATCACGCGCGATGACGAACTTGATGATTGGCACCTCAAGCACGGTACGCGATTCATGGCTACCATCGAGGCGACTTACAAACGCGGTAAACGGTCGGTGCAGGAGTACCTATAACAAACGACACTGGCTAAGCCCCCTGCCTTCCTCCACTACCTTGCGCCACGCATTGACGATCCCCTGTCTTCCGTTCTCCCTTTTATGCTCCTCCC
>JACKQG010006876.1_pt1 | contig 11741 bp, 11 predicted proteins | sample 8237621 | NCBI WGS metagenome assembly JACKQG01 (sample SAMN15677084, study PRJNA649215) | marine metagenome | biome: marine; feature: Black Sea; material: saline water; isolation source: suspended particulate matter (SPM) from the Black Sea western gyre | collected 2013-06-09/2013-06-10 | depth... | reverse complement strand
TGAACTGACGGACTGTTTCAGCGATGACCTGCCGCACTGGTACAAACTGCTCCTGGAAAGTCGCCATGAATCACCTATAGATGCTTCCAAACATCTTTTAGCGCTGGCGAATATCCGCAATTCCGAACATGCGGACCGCCGTTTAGAAAAAATAACCAACTCCCTGAATTTGCAGCCCTAACGGAGAAACAGGTTCATTGCTGTTCCACTTTTTACGAGATCATCAATTTTGCGTTATTTTATTTTTTATGCCTCCATCTGCGATTATAGAAAATGGATCATCTCCAAAAGAGTTGGAGTGATCCTCAGGATTCAAGGGTCCCGGGATTCAAGGATTCGAGTGAAATACTTTAAAATATCTATGCCTTAATAGCAGCAGTTGAAAGGATACTCAAAACGATGATAAAATCGTTTGAAAGCAAACACTTGACCCCTTGACCCCTTGAATCCTTGGCCCCTCTTCTCCAACTCAATTGGAGAAGAACCTAAAAAATTTATGTCGAAATATATTACTAAATTTGATAAATATTCCTAAAAGGAAATTTGACAATAATAGCAAGAGGGATAATCACCATGGCTACACAAGATCTGCATCCGGGGCATCTGTTGGAAATTTCAGGAAGATTTTGGGAAACGTGCACGCTGCATGCCGGGGTCAAACTCGACGTTTTTACAATTATCGGCGATGAGCAACTTGCTTGCGAAGATGTGGCTCAACAACTGAATGGAGATAAAAGGGCCGTTGAAATGCTCCTTAACGCCCTTACCGCCATGAATCTTTTGAGCAAAAGCAGCCATAGATATGCCAACACTCCTTTAAGCAAGTCTTTTCTTGTTAAAGGCTCACCCCGTTATGTCGGCCATATCATCATGCACCATCATTATCTGGTGGATTCCTGGGCACAGACGGATGCAGCGGTTCTGTCCGGCCAACCGGTAAGAACCAGAGCCTCTGATGGAGATGACCAAAGGCGTGAAAGTTTCCTGATGGGTATGTTTAATAGTGCCATGAATCTGGCTCCTGTGATAGTACCGTTGCTCGATCTTGGCGGCCGGCGGCATCTCCTCGATCTGGGCGGAGGTCCCGGTACTTACGCCATCCAATTTTGTCTGCACAATCCCAGCCTTAAGGCCACGGTTTATGATTTGCCGACTACCAGGCCTTTTGCAGAAAAAACCATTGCTAAATTCGATTTGACAGACCGTATCGATTTTATGGACACGGACTACCTCGAAGAAGAGATTGAAGGCAGCTATGACGTAGCCTGGTTGTCCCATATTCTGCATGCAGAATCCCCCGAAGACTGCCGGAAAATCATCGACAAGGCGGTTTCCGTTTTGGACCCGGGAGGTATGATCCTGATCCACGAATTCATTCTTGACAACACCATGGACGGGCCGCTCTTTCCGGCCCTTTTTTCTCTGAACATGCTCCTGGGAACACCGGCCGGCCAGTCCTACTCCGAAAAGCAGCTTCTGGATATGCTTGCAGAAGCGGGTGTCGGGGAACTTAGACGTATATTTTTTGAATCTCCTAATGATTCCAGTGTGATTGCCGGTATTGTCAAATAGCCTGTGAGGCGCTTGGTGACTCCATGGCGCCGATGATTTGTTGAAATAGAATAGCATATTACATGTGTATTCAAAGTGAACTAAAGTTTGAAGTGAGCTAAAGTGAGCTAAAGCCCGCCCTGGTGCGACTTGGTAATTTCCAGAGATAGCCAACGTACCATTACAGGCCTGACGTCTTCAGCAAATAGTACCGGTGATCGGTCTGGGCCAGGGTTGAGGAACGCGCTTTCAGCGCGATCAATTATAATTAAAATTGATAGAATACCTTAACTTTAGGCACTTTAGATCACTTTAGGCACTTTAAACTTAAACACCGCACAGGTCTTTTCAGGTCAATGTCTCGGATAGGGGCAAAGGACTTTTAATGAGGTATCCATCATGGACCACTGCATCACCAGAAGAGAATCCCTCAAAAAGCTGCTGAAAATATCCGGCGGCCTGGCGTTCACCGGCAGTGTGACTTGGTCCTTGCATACATCCATATCCGCATGGGCCAAACCGGCAAATGCAAAATTTATTGTAGAGGGCCTGGGCCGAAAAGACGGCTATTCTGTTAAAGACTTAACCCGCAAGGTTTTCGAGGCTGCCGGCGGCATGCAGCATTTTGTTTCCAAGCAGGATGTTGTGGTAATTAAGCCGAATATTTCCTGGGCCAGAGCTCCCCGGCTGGCGGCAACCACTAACCCCGAAGTCCTGGAAGCGGTCATCGAGCTTTGCCAGGAAGCCGGCGCCAAAAAGGTCAGAATCGCTGATCATACTATCCACGATGCCCGACGCTGTTTTGCCATCACCGGCGCCGGGGCAGTGGCCAAAAAAACCGGGGCAGACCTGATTTTTCCGCGCTCTTCTCTGATGCGGGAGATGAAATTACAGGGACATCGTCTGGATGTCTGGCCGGTTTTTGTTCCGCTGGTAGAGGCCGACAAAATTATCAATCTGCCGGTGGCCAAGGTTCATGTTTTGAGCGATCTGACCCTGGGAATGAAGAACTGGATCGGCGCTGTTGGGGGGCGCCGCAGCGCGCTCCATCAGGATATCCATCAGACGATTGTGGACCTGGCCCAATTTTTCAAACCGGCCGTCACCCTTATCGATGCCACCCGGATTATGGTTGCCAACGGCCCCTCCGGCGGCAGCACCACGGACGTGTCGGCTGCCAATCGCCTGATTTTAAGCAATGATCCGGTGGCCGCTGATGCCAGAGCCGCCGGTCTTTTCGGGCTTAATCCCGAAGATATCGGCTTTATCCGTCTCGGGCAAAAATGGGGACTCGGAACTTACCAGTATCAGACACTCAGCCGGCAGCAGGTGGTGATTTGAAAGCAACGCAACTGGTCTGGATAAGACGGATAAGCCAGACTCTATTTTTGCTGTTCTTCTTGTTTTTACTGGTGGAAAGCCGCCTGCCCCAGGATATCTATCTCGATTATTCCGTAGCGCTTACGGCCGAACAGGAGATCGAGCTGGCATACCCTGTCACCTTTTTCTTTGAACTCGACCCCCTTGTCGCGCTCACTGCGCTCATTTCAGGCCAAACATTGATCAAAGGCTTCGGATGGGCGCTCGGTGTACTCTGTGTGACTCTCTTTTTCGGCCGGATATTTTGTGGTTTTATATGTCCCTTCGGCACCATTCATCACCTGATCGGCACTATCAAGCCCGCCCTTAAAGGGCACCGGATGGTAGAAGCCAATATCAAAAAGCCAGACCAGAGGTTCAAGTATTTTCTGCTGATCACGCTGCTGCTGGCCGCCCTTTTGGGGCTGAATTTAAGCGGCCTGCTGGACCCTATCTCTTTTCTTTTCCGCTCCCTGGCATTGGCTGTTTTCCCTGGTTTGGGGATCGGTATTAAAGAACTTTTTGACCTAATGGCTCAAAGCGATCTTAAAGCCTTAAATTTTTTCAGCTACGGTGCCGAGATCGTTGTGTCCCCGATTTTCGGTTACGGCTATAAATCCTACCAGAGCGGGTGGTTGATCGGCGGGCTTTTTCTTTTAATCATCTTGATCAATCGGATCAGACCGCGCTTCTGGTGCCGCACGCTTTGCCCGCTGGGCGCCCTTTTAGGGGTCTTTGCCAGGTATAGTTTTTTGCGGCTGGAGAAGGATGTCGAAAAATGCACGGACTGTAAATTATGTCTCAAAAACTGTCAGGGCGCGGCCAGCCCGATTCCCGGGGAGCAGTGGGAAACCTCTGAATGCCTGTTCTGCTTTAACTGCTTTAACGCCTGCCCTGAAGATGCAATTTCTTTTGAATTCAGATGGCCCCTGGTCAAAAATAAAGCGCCGGATATGGGACGCCGGGCCGTACTGGGCGGTTTGACGGCCGGCGTTGCTTTGCCTTTTCTGGGAAGGCTTGACGGTCAGATCCACAAAGTATCGGATTCGCGCCTGATCAGGCCGCCGGGTTCGATACCGGAAAATGATTTTTTGACACTCTGCCAGCGGTGCGGACTCTGTATGAAGGCCTGTCCCACCAACGTCATCAACCCTGCCCTGACAGAGGCCGGTATGGCGGGCTTTTGGACACCGAGCCTCATCATGATTCAGGGCTACTGCGAGTATACCTGCACCCTTTGCGGCAGCGTTTGCCCCACGAAGGCCATCCGCAGGATTTCAGTTAAAGAAAAAATCGAGGCTCCGGTAAGGATCGGGTCCGCCTATATTGTCCGCGGACGATGTCTACCCTGGTCCGGCAACGGGCCTTGCATCGTCTGTGAGGAACACTGTCCCACATCGCCTAAGGCCATCCGCCTTTATGAAGGCTGGATGCCCGGGCCTGATGGAAAGTATATTGATGTAAAACTGCCTTATGTGAATCTCAAAGAATGTGTCGGCTGCGGTATCTGTGAATATAAATGCCCTGTCAAAGGAAGACCGGCCATAAGGATCATCGCCGCCGGTGAATCTCGATCCCCGAGAAATCAGATATTACTTTAAGCTTGAAAAGATTAAGTTTAACTCTAATCGAGCGAAACGCTCGATGTCCGTTGTCCGTAGCTAATTTAGAGGAATTAAAGCCCTGATTTGTAAATCTTCAGCCAAAGCGTTATCATAACGCCAGATAAATCGAGTAAGATTTACAACTGACAATGGACAACAGACAACTGACACATTGAGTTTTAACTCAATTAGAGTTTAAATTCCGTTATTTCGGGCGAGGTATTATATGTTGAGAATATGGTTGCTTTTTTGCCTGCTTTTGGGGGCGGCAGCCCCTGCTTTGGGTAACCCACTCAATACCCTTGAGCCTTCAGACTTTCCTTCGCTGATCTCAGGTGCCAGGATCGACGTCCCTTTATATTTTTGCGATGAACCGGTTCCCCTCGAGAATCAGAAAGTTCGTGAACGGCTGGAAAAGGAACTTTTGCTGATGCTGTGGAATCGTCCCCAGGTGATTCTCTGGATGAAGCGCTCCAGCCGATACTTGCCGCATATAGAAAATATTCTGCAACAAAGCCGGATGCCCGCAGATCTCAAATTCATCGCTATTATCGAGAGCGACTTGAGACCGCATGTTGGATCCTCCAAGGGGGCCCTTGGTTTCTGGCAGTTTATGGAAGCGACCGGAAAAAAATACGGCTTGAAGATTAACGCGGATCTGGACCAGCGCAGGAATGTTTTTGTATCCACCCGGGCGGCCGCTGACTACTTTAAAGATCTTTATGCCATGCTGGGATCATGGGCCCTGTCGGCGGCAGCCTTCAATATGGGCGAAGAAGGTCTCAAGGCGGAAATTATGGCTCAAAAAATTGATAACTTCTACAATCTTTATCTGCCTTTGGAGACCCAGCAATATGTTTTAAGAGCTGTGGCTGCCAAACTGATTTTATCAAGCCCTGAAAAATACGGGTTCCGGCTTCAAAAAGAGGATTTGTATCCGCTTTTGGAATTTGACCGCATCAAACTGGAAGTTACTTTCAGAACACCTATCCATCTCATCGCTCAAGCGGCCAAAACATCTTTCAAAACTATCAAGGATTTAAACCCTGAAATCAGGGGGCATCACGTAGCCCCCGGCAACCATTCGATTCTGATACCCAAAGACAGGGCTGAAGGTTTTCACGCCCACTACCAAGAGCTTGCGGATCAATGGCAGGCAAAGAATGCGCAGCATATTTATGTGGTCAAAAAAGGAGACAATCTTTCTATAATTGCCGATCGCTTCGATGTCCCTCTGCCGGTTTTGGCCATCTGGAATCAACTCAACCTGAACAAACCGATCTATCCTGGACAACGGCTGACCATTTATCCGGGCAAAACGACACCTACGAAAAAATAATTGGATCTATTCGAACTGCAACTTGCGGAACCCGGATTTGCGACTTGAAATGATACTTTAATCCGGTAGTCACGATTCTCGCTTATAAACCTGTCGTCTATGCCCAATCGTGAGCACCAAAACGACTAATTTTTGATCTTGGATCTCGCATAGGATACGATAATCCCCAACACGATACCGCCACAATCCAGCATGGTCTCCTTTTAAAGTCTCCCCAAAATGTCGAGGATTCTTACAACCTTCAATTCGATCGTTCAGCCAATCGAGAATACGCTTTTGAACAGGTCGATCAAGTTTTTGCAATTGCCGCTCTGCAACATCACTGATTCTAACTGTCCAGGCCAAGTTCTTTCCTCAACTGTCTCAGCGATTTGGTGCTGCTCATTTTGGATAGAGAATCTTTGGCGAGCTGTAAATCCTCATTCTCCTCCAAATATTGGATGATGGCCTCCCGAACCACTGCACTTCTGTTGCTACCACGTATTTTAGCAAGCAGGTCTAACTCCTTCTCGATTTCCTTATCTATTCGGATCGCTAACATTTTGTACCCCTTTCAATTTCGTAATACAATGTATAACGCTTTTCGGAATATGTCAATATTTTTCAAACATAGCTGCAATCAATGCAGAGAACTCTCTGGACCAATCAAAGAAATTGATGATGGTATTAAATAACTAAAATGGGAGCCCAAGCGACATCTGTCTTTATTTTGAGAACAGCTATATAATTCCCAGACTTACCACAACCCAAAATAAAAGATCCCCTGGAGCCTTTCAACTCCAGGGGAGGATTAGATGAAAGCCCTTAGAGTAGATTAGGCTCCAGGGGCGCTCAATAGATATAATTAAGATTTTGCCGTGGCATGTCAAGCGGTTTTAACAACTCGAGGGTTTTTTTGGTAAAATCGCCGGACAGCTTGGTGAATTTACCGGAAATAGCCTGTCAAATAAATAGCAATAAACGGCCTATCATTTTAACCCTCTGTTTTTAATATTCATTTAGCACACAGACTGTTTTGGCATACTCATTGCAGAACTATTTTATCATCGGTGGGCTACAATAATTTATATGTAAAGATAGATATTCAAGGGGAGATCGCAGGGTGACAGACGGCATGATATTTACCGAAACAGACCGGCGCATTCACCAAGATAGAAGATGTGGAATAGAGCGCAGGAAGCACAAGCGATTTCAGGTCAAGGACTTTACTTTTATCAAATTCAGGTCTGAATCTGATGAAGATGTCGGGCAACTCCTGGACATAAGTAAAGAAGGGCTTTCATTGCGCTATTTTGTAAATGCCGGAAAACCAAAAAATTTTTATAAATTGGATATATTTTTGTCCGGCAGCGATTTTATTATTGCCGGGATTCCGTTCAGGACCATTTCCAATACGGAACTGAATGATGGATTACGATTTAGCCCGACATTTTTTAGACGATCTAGTGTGCAGTTTGGGCATTTGACACCCAACCAAATATCCAAACTGGATTATTTCTTTGCACAACACAAACTAAAAGATTCCCTGAAGCCTTTCAAAACCAGAAGAGGATTAGATGCAAGCCCTGAGAGCGGATTAGTCTCCAGCGGGGGTTAAGTAAGTCAGGGTCGGGGAGTTTTCTCTTATGGTCGCTTCATGGAAAATCTTAAAAGTGCCTATGTCTGGTTAGCCGGTTAACCGGTTAGCCCGTTGTCCAGTATTAAATTACGGGCTAACGGGCATAACGGGCCAACGGGCACAACCTTTTTTAACTTGCAGGAAAACAGCCCCTTTCCCCGTGAACAACCGGGATCTAAGACAGAGGTAAACCAAAGCCTGGTCCTATGGGCCAGGATTCATTACTAAATTGAGAGGAAAAACCATGAAGTTTGTTAGAGCATTTCTAATTGTGATCTTGATCAAAGCGATTTTAATTTTTCCTTCAGCGCTGGCTTCGAAGGGTGAGTTTTTTGACTTCAATGGGGTTTGGGAAGGCCATATAAAAGGCTTTCATGCTCCTTTATTGAGAAATGAGAGAACGCATGTCTTCAAAACCAGGCTTTGGGTCAAAGGCGATGAAGTACAAGTTTTTTATCACAAAGATCAAAAGTGGAATGAAGTCAAAGCAGGAGCATTCAGAATATTTAAGCACAAATCAAATGCTCTGATTTATGCCATAAATTCTGGAACAGATCAAGATGGAGTCTGGGTTGAGACATGGTCGTTTTCTGTCACAAAAAAAGATAAAAATTCCCTGCTGGTTTATTGGTACAGCGTGATAAACAACGTCGACGCCCCTTTAGAAGAAGATTACTCCCGGATTGCCACCGGGGCGTCAGGGGTGTTTCGTAAGATTAAATCCTAATTGAATGACCAGTAAGCAGTAATCAGTGAACAGTTACCAGTGAAAAGTAATCAGTTAATTAATTATTAGTAACCCGACTCGGCTGAGCTCGTCGCAGGCTGAACCCCGAACAGACTGAACATCGAACATCGAACGTCCAACGCTGAACATCGAATAATGATGTCGCTTCAGGCTTCAGTCTTCGCCTCCGGCTACGCCCCGACAGGTCGCCTTCGGCTTCAGTCTTCGCCTCCGGCTTCGACCCGACAAGACGACCCGACAGGCTGCTCTGCAATTTAATTTCATTCGTTTTTGTTTATTCATCATTCGATGTTCATTCGTCCTTTTTCTTTCATTCACCATTCGATGTTGAACGTTCGATGTTCGATGTTCATCTTTTTCAGTAAACCTTCCACAGTCCATCCGGGGCAAAAAACATTGCACTTATGAACCCCGAGCCCTGAACCCCTTACGAGGTCTGATGTTAGTCCTTTAGATGGCACTTATTGCATAGCTGCCTCTGATATTTACAAAGTCAGAGTGGCAATTGCCGCACCATTCGGACATTCCTTCGCCATAATCAAGTGCAACAACATTGTGTCCGTGATTGTCACCTAAACTTTTGTAGGATTTTGAGTTAGCATTCCATGTAAAAGTTTTTCTGAGCCAGTAGAAGTCCCCGGCCGGCGTAAAGGATGAGCCGTCTTGGCTCATCACTTTGAAAAATTCCCCCATTTCTGCATGGCATCGAAGGCAAGTAGAACTGGGATCTGAGCCCCTCAGCCTAGGCGTGATAAGTTCCTCATTGTTGACCTGATCTGACTCCTGGAGCTGTCCATCAGAGGATTTATGCAGGATGTGACACCCTTCACAGTAACCGACCCCGCCTTTATGAAAAGCAAAAACAAAACCGGGCAGCACGTGCATGGTGATGTTTGGTGCCAAAAAAACGATCAGCATCATTAGTTTTGATTTCAAGGCTTTATACATATTCGCTTGACACATTGAGTTTTAACTCAAATAGGGTGTTGCGCTTGAAACGCGAAAACACAAAAGGCAGCTGTTTCCTTAAACTGTATCGGCAATTGAATAGCAAAACTGAAGTCCCCTGTTAAATGGATATCGCCAACGACCGATAAATATATAGCGGAAAGCTTCAATTTCTCCGAGGAAGGTGGAGGAAGGCAAAAGCACACCAGTACTTTAATTGTTGTGTTTGTAACCGATTGCAAAGTGCCCGGTTGTTGACAAACAAAAAATGTGAGAATCCAAACTTGTACTTGCGATTTTCACAAAATTAAGGTAGTGTGCGATCATGGTTCGACGAGATATCACGACGGAATTGCTGGAAGCTGCCGGGGAATACCCGGTGGTGACGGTTTTCGGGCCGCGTCAGGCCGGCAAAACAACTCTGGTGCAAATGACCTTTCCTGACAAGAGGTATTATTCGCTGGAAGATCCGGATGTGCGCATGGCAGTTGAAACAGACCCGCGAGGTTTTCTGGCCGGCCTTTCAGAAGGGGCTGTTTTAGATGAAATCCAGCGTCTGCCGCAATTGCTCTCCTATATCCAGGGGATAGTAGACCGGGAGAAAAAGCCGGGCATGTTTATTTTGACAGGCAGCCATCAGCCCGAACTCCATCAGTCTGTGAGTCAAACATTAGCCGGCAGAACAGCGGTGCTGACATTGCTCCCATTTTCGCTAAATGAGCTGAGCAATTACCGGGAAGATTGGGGGGCGTTCGAGCTAATATATATTGGCGGATATCCACGAATCCACGAAGAGGGCTTAAAACCATCTCGTTTTTTCAACGGCTATATGCAAACCTACATAGAGCGTGATGTCCGCTCCTTGATTAACTTGAGAGATCTAAAACCATTTCAGCAGTTTTTTACTTTATTAGCAGGCCGTGTTGGCCAAATTGTGAACTATACTTCGCTCAGCAACGATATAGGGGTTTCAGCTACCACCGTGAAAAACTGGATCGGTGCATTGAAAGCGTCTTTTGTCGTTTTCGAACTACCTCCATTTTTTGAAAACATTCGAAAGCGTGTAATCAAATCGCCGAAAATTTATTTCAGTGATCCAGGCTTGGCTGCGTATATGCTGGGCATTGAGACACCGGATCAGGTATCGCGCGATCCACTGCGCGGTGGTCTATATGAAAACCTTATGATTCAGGAAGTGCTTAAAACGCGTCTGAATAATGGAAAACATCCGGAGTTGTTTTTTTACAGGGATACGCATGGAAACGAGGTAGATTTGGTTATCAAAAAAGGAAGAAAACTGATTCCGGTTGAAATCAAATCCGGCGCTACCTTCACTCCTGATTTTTTAAAGGGCATTGAGCGTTTCCGGAAAGTTGCAGGTGATCGTTGCGCAGAAGGTTATGTCCTATATAACGGACAAGAACAATATACGCTAAAGCGAACTCGGATATTCAATCCACTTAAGCATGGAGGATTGGAAGCACTATAAAGGAAGGGAGAATGCCATGTTGAGCCGAATTGGTTATTGATTTACAAGATAATCGATTCCGAAATCATCTTTGAAAGAACAGGTACTCATTCTGATTTGTTTGAATAAAAGACATGGAGGAATCCTATAAAGGTTGCCTGTTAAGAATAGTATGTAAATAATTAACAATTGAGATGCGACCCTAGTGTCTTTTCTGGCGAATTATCATAACTCTATAATACGAGTCCAATCGTATCGGCAGATTAAGAAAAAGGAGTTGAAGAAATGCAGAACGTGAAGTGGGAAATTAAAGACGATAAACTGATTATTGAGATAGATTTGACAATGGAGTTCGGGCTCTCGAAATCTGGCAAAACGATAACCATTGCCAGTACGCGGGGAAACCAAAAGATTGAGGGTACCGATGCTGTAATCGGTTTGAACGTTTACAAATATCCAGACAACGTATAACATACCGATCCTAAACAGATGCCTTGGCTTCGATTAACCAATCTCATTCATAAGCGTCTCATGGACTTCTTTGTCCTGAATTCCTAAATATCGCATCGTAACCGCCGGGCTCGAATGATTGTACCGCTTGCATATGATTTCAAACCCGACGCCGTACCTTGTCCTCTGCATATACCCCCAGGTCTTTCTTAATGTGTGAGCACCAAAATTTCCCTCAAGGTTGATCGCCCTGGTCCATTTCTTGATCATATTGTTAACCGCCTGGATGGTGATCGCCTTGTTCCCCTTTCTGCTGGCAAACAGATAGTCGCTGTTTCCCGGCTGAACCTTTTCCAGATAATTTTTAAGGGACTTTTGAACCGCCTTGTTGACCACAAGTATATTGTCTTTCCCGGTCTTTGATTCTTTTATCTTTAACGTGTCTCCGATTTTTAGGTTTCGTACGGCTTTTACTTTCAGTTTGAGCAGGTCTCCAACTCGCAGGCCGTTGTTGATCCCCATGGTGAACAGCAGGTGGTTTCTGGGCGAATCGTTCAGCAGTTTTGATATGGACTTTATGTCCGCGATCCTTCTGATCGGTTCTACTGTTATATTGTCGCCTTTCTTTGGGTGGTGGTGCTGGTTTGATTTTTTCA
>JACKQG010006875.1_pt1 | contig 11741 bp, 11 predicted proteins | sample 8237621 | NCBI WGS metagenome assembly JACKQG01 (sample SAMN15677084, study PRJNA649215) | marine metagenome | biome: marine; feature: Black Sea; material: saline water; isolation source: suspended particulate matter (SPM) from the Black Sea western gyre | collected 2013-06-09/2013-06-10 | depth... | reverse complement strand
TCCTTGGCTACGGTTTTCGGCACAGGTCTATTCTACTTGAGCACGCGCTTTCTTTGGGCCGACTCGGTGAGTGCCATCCTGGTGGCCATTCTCGTGGGGAAGGCCGCCTGGGATATTATCAAAGATGCCGCTCGCGACCTGGTGGACACCGCTCCCAATGAAGAGAGGATCGCCAAGTATCGAGAATGTGCCCTGCAGATTGACGGTATTGTCGGCGTGACGCGTCTGCGTGGTCGGTACTATTCGCGTCGCGTAGCCCTGGATCTGGATATCCAGGTGGCGGGAACCCTCAGCGTCGACACGGGGCACGATCTGGCTCAAAGGGTCCGTGATCGTCTAATGCATGAATTTCCAGCGGTTTACGACGTCGTTGTCCACGTGGATCCGGCCTCGGAAGCTTTATGACGCCTTTCCTGGTGATTTTCAGTTAAATTTGCTAGAATTATATCCCCAGCAATCCACCCATTCTCGGCTGGAGGCCGTTTTTGTGTGGCAGTCCGTTCATGCTCGGGAGGATTCAATGCGCAGATCTCTCTTCGCGCTCCTGCTCGCGCTCCCCGCTATCTCTATGGCGGCGCCGACGCAGGAGTGGACAGCGACCTACGACGCGGGCGGCAACTATGTCGACGCCGCCACCCAAGCGCTCACGGATCCCGCGGGCAATCTCGTATTGGGTGGAACAAGCCATGACGGAGCAGGCGGCGCGGACATCAACGTGACGCTCTATGATCGCGCCGACGGATCGGTGATCTGGGAAGCTCGCATGCAAGCATACGACCACACTTCCGACATGGCCATCGACGGACTGGCCTGGGACAACGCAGGAGATATCCTCATGGCCGGGCGTCTGCTCGGTTGCGGGACTGGCTGAGACCACGGAGACGACGTCGCTGTCATGAAAGTCAGCGGCGCGACCGGAGAGGTTCTCTGGTCTGAGTTTTGGGGTCCTTCAGATGTTTGGAATGAATCTGCCTTCACCATGGATGTGGATTCCGAGGGCAATCTTCTTGTCGGTGGACGTCGCTATATCGAAATCAATGGCGACGACTTCCTCGTTCTCAAGTTCGATGGCAGCGATGGCAGCGTCCTTTGGGAGTACACGAGAGATGGCTCACCTAGTTTAAACGATCGCGTCTGGGATGTGGTCTGCGACAGCAACGACGACGTCATCGCAACCGGGGTGGCCTATGACAACGATGGCGAAGCCCTTTTCGTTACCTTCAAGCTGGATTCCGACGGCAACTTCCAGTGGGTTCGCGAGGATCCGGGCGCGGTGCAGAACACCACACTCGCCGGCTGGTTGGACGTGGACGCCGAAAACAACGTGGTAATGGTCAATCGCACCTGGGTCAGCGGCGAGGGCTACAATGTGATCATGCGCAAGTATGGGGCGGCCGGCGGCTCGACCTTGTGGAGTTCCGAATACAACGGCGTTGCCAACGGCACCGACGATCCTCGTCACATGTGCCTGGATTCCGACGACAATGTTCTGATTACCGGAGTGTCCAGCGGCGACTACATGACGCTCAAGTGCGACGGCAGCGACGGATCCATCATTTGGAACGCGGACTATGATGGGCCTCCGGGCTGGTACGACATGGCCAATTACGTCTGCGAAGGACCGGGCGGCGAAATTCTCGTTACAGGTTTCAGCGACGGTGGAACCACAGGCTGGGACGTGCTCATTCAGGCCATCGACAGTGAATTGGGCAAGGACCTTTGGACAGTGCGCCACAATGGTTCCGATGATCTCACCGACGAAGGTAGCATGCTGGCCATTTCCGATCAGGGAGATATTTACGTGGTGGGCTATAGCTACTTTTTCGCCACCGATCAGGATCAGCTGGCCATTCGTTATGCTCCCGACAGCACCGATATCCCCGCGGACATCGCGGGAACCAGTCGCTTGAGCGCATGGCCGAATCCTTTCAGCGCCAGCACAACTCTGCGCTTTGCGCTTGAGCAGGACCAGGCTCTGGAAGTCGGTATCTTCGACGTCACTGGCCGCAGAGTTCATACCCTGGCCAAGGGACTGTTCTCCGCCGGTGATCGCGAATTGCTTTGGGATGGTCGCGATGGCGACGGCCGTCAGCTTCCTGTGGGTGTTTACTTCGCAAGATTTTCAAGTGCGAAGGGCGAGTCGGACGCTACAAAGCTTTTGATGCTCAAGTAGCAATCCGGTACTTCGAATTCAAAGCAAGGGCATGGGAGAGGACTTCGGTCCTCTCCTTTTTTATGGGCCAGCTGTTGCGGGGGGCTGGGTGACCCGAGGCTGCGGTTTCGCCGGATCGTCGGCCTGATCTGCCTGTCCCATGAGCACAGCAAGCAGTATGAGTCCGCCAAGGGTGATGGGCGTCGGCAATACTCCAATCCAAAAAGCACCTATGCCGATGCGCCTCCGACGCCGCAATGCCAGCACCAGTGAAGCGAGGGCGAGCACTAGGGCGAGTAGGAAAAAGAACATCACGGTGATTCCCCCGATCCCTGCGGCCGCGAGTCCATCCTGGCCACGGACTGCCCATCGCGGAATGATAAAGGTGGCGATCACGCTGAGAGTGTAGAGGCCGCTGAGAATCCAGATAGGCCGCGAATCTTTCATGTTGCCTCCTCTCTTATACTTTCGCAGTGAATTCCTCTATGGGCAAGATGGAATCACCTATGGTCCTTGATTCATAATCGATTTGAGAGTGATTGACCCCTCCATCCGCCAAGCACTAGAATCGCTTCTCAGGGCTCCAGGAAGGGCGGTGTGGACATGGATCAAGATCCATCGAGGCAACAGGAGCATGAGGCCGGAGATTATTATCCCCGGATCGCCTTCCTGTCCAGCCGACCGCGACATGGCGGATCTCAAGCAATTTTACTGCGACTGTTGCAAGGACACAGGGCGCGAGGTGCTTGGGGACATGGTTTAGCGCCCGGCGAATTCGACCTTCTAAGCCGAGCCCGGCGCGAAGGGAATCCAGCGAGCGCTGTGAAACTCCACGCTTCTCTCCTTGCCTATGGGGGGGCACTCATGCGCCTGCCTCCTTGGCAGCTTGCTCTCCGCATCCTGCGAAGTGCCCCTGGCTATTCTTTTCGGCTATGGCGCTTCCTCCGCATACATAGGGTCGATCTGATCTACGCGGCCGAGAGCCGAGCGGCCTTGTTGGCCTTGGCGGCGGCCAAGCTGGCCGGAGTGCCCATCCTCCTGCATTACCAGGGTGGCGACAGTCGCGAGAATCTCCGCCTAGCGAAGTTGGCCATGCGCCACGCCATTCGAATCGTCACGGTAAGTGAGGCTGTTCGAGACGATCTTCACATACAGCTTCCCACTTTGCCTCGCGAGAAAACCGTCACCGTTCACAACGGCTTACCGGATCTCCCCGCTTGGCCGATTAATTTCCATACAGAGAATTTGGTGTTGCTCTTCGTGGGTCGGCTCAGTCCCCAAAAGGGTGTTCATCATCTGCTCGAAGCTTTGGCATTGTTGTCCCCGAAACTCATCACCCGTGTCACCTTACGAGTGGTCGGAGAGGATCCCGAAGGCAGCTATCTCAGCTTGTTGAAGCAAAGGGCCGTGGATCTGGGGATTGAGAAAAGGATCCACTTCCTGGGCTTTCGTGATGATGTCCACAATCAGATGGGCGAAGCCGATCTCGTTCTCTGTCCTTCCGTGGAAAGGGAGCGGATCGTACTAGGAGGAATAGCCGTACAGGTTACTAGCAAGGAGGGATTCTGCTTGGTCGCCGCAGAAGCTATGCGAGCGGGGCGGCCGGTGATCGCGAGCCGTAGTTTCGGACTCAAGGAAGTTGTCGATGATGGCCGAACTGGAATTTTGGTGCCGCCTGGAAACCCCGACGCTCTCGCCAGAGCCATCGCATTGCTTGCGGACAATAGATCGAAGCGCATCGACATGGGTCGTGAAGGACGAAAACGATTCGAGCAATACTTCACCGATTCGCGGATGCAAGATGCCTTTAGAAGGGAGTTTGCTGCGGCGACGGGAAGAGAACAAGGAGTTGAGCTAAAGTCGAAGTCCGCGACAGCCAGTTAGGGCGGGGTTCGGCCCTGTTGGTAGACAAGTTTGCTATGAAAAAGGACGCGCCCAGTGGACGCGTCCTTCTTGCAGAGTGCTCGTAATGGGTTTTCCTACTTCAGCAGCGTAACCTTGGTGGTGGTCACGGGCCTTCCATCGAGGAGCAACTGGGCCAGGTAGATTCCGCTGGTCAGATTTGATCCGTCGAACTCTAGCTGATGTGCTCCTTGGTCCATCTTTTCGGTCATGGGGCGAGCCACTTCCGCACCCGTGGCGTCGAAGATTCTCAGTTCAGCCAGTCCGCTATGGGGCAGGTTGAAGTTGAAGGTGGTCTTCGGATTGAAGGGATTGGGATGCACCTTTAGGCTGGCTGCGAAAACCGGCGTTTCTTCGGCGTCGGTGATATCTCCGATGGCCACCACTTCGAGATCATCGATGAGAGCTTCTACCAGGCTCCCCGATCCCGTGTCCTCGGCGATGAATCGAAGCTGCATCTGGGAGGTCAAAGTGATGATGCTGCCCAGATCGTCGAATTCGGCCTTCACCCAAGGGTAAGCGCTGTCGGTTACGAGTTCGAGGGTCTGCCAACTTGCGCCGCCGTTGTTCGAAATCTCCACCAAAAAGTCATCGTCGTGGTTGGTCTCGTCGGTGTACCAGCGCCAGTAGGAAAGACCCGCCCAGTTAACGTCACCCAGGTCGAAGATTGGCGAGACCAGTGTGGTCTTTCCGCCGTCCACATCGTTGGTTCCCGCAGTATCGCCGGGATTTGCATTGCCGGTGACGAAGCAAAGTGTACCGGGATCGGAATGATCGTCCTCCGGCTGGTAGCTGGTGCCGACTGGATCCGCTCTAATCCAAACTCCAGTGGTCGCGTCGTCGCCGGGCGCTCCGAGCTGCCAGCCCTGATCCGCTTCACCATCTTCCATAAACACGAAGCTGACGCCGGTTCGGAAGCTGTGCAGGTCGGCGGGGGCTCCATCGGGACTCGTGGTCGTGAAGCCCAGCTGGTCGGCGGCGCTGAGATAGTACTCAATCAGGGAGCCGGGGGACACCGAAGGGATCGTGGCGCCGAACTCATCGGGCTGACCCGTGGCCGCAAGTGTGAGCGAGTTGAAGCTGCCGCCGTTCACGCGGTAGTTCAATTCCAGTGCCGAAAGGTCCAAGGGCTCGGCCGACACGATCTGCGCCGTCAGGGCGAATGGGCCGCTGTCCGCGCTGTTCCCCTGAGGGTCGTGGGCGATAGCTACATGGAAGGGGCGTCCCATGACACCCATAACCGCCGTAGCCGCCCTCACATTTTTGAGCATGAAGGGGAAGTTGTTGGCGCTGGTGCCCACAACATCATTGGCTGTGTGCAGGTAGGGCGAGTAGTTTCCGCTGTCTTCGAAGAAGAAGATGGCGCGGAAACCGTGGGACCAGAATGCCGCGTGATCGCTGCTGCCACCGGTCAGATACCCGTCCACGACAGTGAGCTCGGGCACATAGGCGTCGATAACATCGTAGGCCAGGGCTGTCATGGGCTCGCTGGAAGCATTGTCGATAATGTCCAGATCTTCAGCGTCACCTGAGGCTTTGTAGCAGATCATATCGAGATTGAGCATTCCGACAATGTTCATGCCCGCATCGGCGGCGTCTCCGGCCCAAGCATCCGCGCCTACAAGACCTTCTTCTTCCCCGCTGAAGCAGATGAAGATGATGGTACGCTCGAACTCGATGTCTGCGAGAACGCGAGCCGCTTCAAGCACGGCTACCGAGCCGGTGGCATTGTCGTCGGCACCGGGGGCGTTGTTGTTGCCGTCATAACTGATGGTGTCATAGTGAGCGCCCATGACCACGACTTCGTCCGGGAAGACAGTTCCAGGCTTCACACAGACCACGTTGTCGTTCCAGCTATTGTAGTCGTGAAGCGTGACGTCGGTGTAGCCATATGACAGGAAGGTATCGCGAATCCAAAGGCTGGCCAGATAGCCGCCGTTGTATTCGGAATGGCGCGTGCCGTAATCCTGCAGATGCTGAACCTGAGTCTGTAGGGGCGCCTGGCTGATGTCGGCCAGGGCCGCAACGATGGAGGCATCAACTTCCACTTCGCGGCTGCCGTTTCTGTCATCCACCCAAGGATTGCGCGGAAAGCTCATGGGCTGGCGAGCGATGTGCTCAATGCCCGGCACCATCTTGGGCTGGTCCACAAGCAGCATGGCCGATACCGACATGACGCGATAGTCTTCGCCGCGGTACAGTGTTAGCGCGGAGGGGTGCGGCTCAAGGTGCGCGTACTCGGCTCCACGTTCATGATTGTAGGCCACGAAGTACTCGCGGCTCTTATCGTCCTTGCTCACCAGCACTTCCACCACGACACCGGTATTGATCAAGTGATCAAGCTCGTGATCGTCGATAAAGGCCAGAAAGCCGTCAGGTACTTCAGCCACAAGATAGAGGCCTTCGTCCTGAAGGGCGGGGCCGTCTTCATCGCCGGCCTTGACCAGCGCGAAGGCATCGCCAACGCCGTGAGTATAGTGAGCCATCACTGCCATGGGTGCGAGCAGGAGTAGGCATAGACCGAGTGACAGGGTCAGACGCATGGGGATCTCCCTGGGGTTGAGTTGCGCCGAGTAATAGTAACGAATTGCCCGCCAATTATAGCATCTTTGTCTGAATTGACACAAACATCTTCAACTACCTGAGTAGCACCATCTTCTGCTGGAAACTGCTCTCAGGCGTTCGTAAATGCGCCAAGTAGATGCCAGAGGGCAATTCGCGATCTTCGCTGTCGCGGCCCTCGAAATCCAAGCGATGGTCGCCGGAGGGAAACTCGCCCTGAGCCAAAACCCTTAACTCTCGACCTCGGGCATCGTGAATGCTAAGTCGGATGGGAGTGTTCTCGGTCAAGGAGAAGCGGATTTCGGTGCGAGGGTTGAAGGGATTCGGGAAATTAGAATGCAAGACCGCGAATGCTGGAAGGTCTTCGGGTGCGCCGGTGGGCTCGTCGAGCTGCAATGCCACGGTATGCCAATTCTCCGCGGGCATGGACACTTCCACGTAGTAAATCTTCACGCCGTCCCGCTCGTCAACCTGCACGATGGTCCCATCATTGAGTTGGGGGTTTACCCCGTCGGCGGGCATCACGAATTTGAGCAGGCAGTTTTCGAATGGGATGGGATGTAGGTTCGAAACCAGAGCCACCACGGTGTACTGGGAGCCATTGTTGTAGGGCGAGTAGGATACCAGCACTTCATCGCCGGTCTCGCCCGCGCTGACTGTGGCCTGGGGAATTAGAGTGTCGCCCGACACGCGAATGATGCGATAGGAGCGATCACCGTTGGCGGTTTCGGCCGTAGCCAGATTGAAGGGATGGGAATTGATATCGCCATCATCACGGTGAATGTGACCCCAAAGAGCCATGTCTACGTCTAGGTATGAGAGGTTGATCTGGTAGTCGAAATCCTTGTGATAGAAAAGCACGCGAGTTTCACGATCGGTGGCAGCCAGATCGGCGTTCAGCCAGTTCAACTGGCCTGCGGTGAAGCTGTCGCTGCCGTAGTACTGATAGCGCCAGTCATCGTAGTTGATATAGGATTCCAGTGCTGTGAAGTGAAGCGGACCATAGTCGAAGGAGTAGTTCTGTGTGCGCTCGGGTGCACCCGTGGGCGGGTCGTCGAGGCGGTCCCAGCCGAAGAATCGCCACCAGTTGCGGCGGGAGGTTCCATCGGAGGGCGGAGTAGAATCCCAACCGCCCAGATCGTGGTTGCCGGCGGTGAGATAGAGTGGCACTTCCAATTCGCTCAGTAACTGCTGCGCGCGCGAGTACTGGCGCCACTCCATGTAGTCTTCCAGTTCGCCCTCGTTCACGAGATCGCCGGTGAGCAATACGAATTCGGGATTTAGGAAGTTGATGTCTTTGATCACCTCACGAAGATCCACGGTCTCGGTGCTGTCGCTGGGCTGACTGCCGCTGTCGGAAAACCGCTGGTCGGGCACGTGGGTGTCGGTGATGTGCACGAAGTACCAGTCGTCACGGCGCACCGGAAGAATCCGCACGGCGTTGACGCTGCTGTCCTCGATGATGCCGCCCCAGTCCGTTCGAACCTTAAGGTCATAGAGTTCGAAAACCGGCGGCGTGGGAACGATCACATCCAGGTTCCACCAAAGGGTCGTGGCGTCGTAGACGGCGGATTCGATGGTCAGAGCCAGGGAGTGGGATTCGAAGTTCAATTCCGCTTCCCATCCCGTGGCACCTGCTCCGGTCTGGCATTGAATTTCCAGGGTTTCGCCGGGAAGCACGATGGCGGGAATGTTGAGCAGCGGTTTCTGGATAAGCGTGAGCGTATCACCCAATTCGAAGCCGAACGCTGGTGACGCGACCAGAATAAGTGCCGCCATTGTCGGTATCAGGATTTTACGAAACGCCATGGGGAAGCTCCAATCTACTGAGGAAGCGCTAAATTATAGCATTTTTCAGACGATACGAAAGCTGTGCGAGAAAATGAGTCCAGCAGGGGGAATCTCGGGGAAGGATAGGGCCTCATTGGGAAGAAAGCTCGGGAGGGGAGTTCCGGACCCACAGTTCCTCAGTTTTCACCTTGGCGCAGGACTTGGAAGGCACTATTTTCAAACCGCTTGGAATCAAATTTCATTTCGGTCCTATGCTGGGAATGCCAAACATGAAAATTAGCATACATCGAAACTGGCTCGCCTTCGCGATCTGTCTTTTCGCGTTTTCCGCTTCGGCCGCCCCGAGCATTCAATTGGATCCCACCGTTTTGGATCTGGGGAAGATGCAGCAGAATCAGGTGCTGGAGCGCGACGTTGTGGTACACAATACCGGCGACGAGGCTTTGGAAATCTACGAGCTCAGTACCTCGTGTCCTTGCACCTTTCCCGAGATCATCGATGAAGTTATCGAGCCCGGAGAAATGGGGCTGATTCACGTGACCTTCCAAAGCAAAACCTACCAGGGTGATGTCCACAAGGTCATCGAGGTCTATAGCAACGTTCCCGACGAATCCTATAGGGAAATCGGCATTCGCGTTTACGTGGAAGCGCCGATCTTCGTACATCCCGATGATCGGAAGATTGACTTCGGCGATGTGAGCAACGGCAGCACGCCCACAAACTATGCGAGCTTTCTGAGCGGCGAGGAAGAACTCACAATTGATGTGCTGAAAATCAACGAAGCGCTTTTTGAATGTGAAGTGTTGGCAGCAGAAGATGGCGACGAGTCTGCCAAGCGTCTGGCCGTGACGCTCAAGGCCGGTGCGCAGGCCGGCCCCTTCCGCGAAATCATTCGCGTGGGCAGCAATGCCGTAGGTGCCTCGGAAATCGATCTGGAAATTTTCGGCCGGGTTGAATCGGAGCTCATGGCCGATCCAGATCGAGTCAATTTCCGTATGGTCGCTCCCGGTTCCGAGTTGAGCCACGAGTTGGTCATCCGTAGTGCCGGGCAGGCTTTTACGGTTACCGCCGCCAGCATCGATCTTGCCGGACTGAATGTCGAGATCCTCGAGGCCGGCCCCGGCAATGAGGCCAAGCTGCGGGTCATCGGCAATGCCCTTGGAAAAGACAGTGAAGCCGCCACAAAATCTCGTGGACGCTTGAAGGGAAAACTGAAAATCAGTACCGACCATCCTTCCCAAGGGGAATTGGAAGTTGTCGTGCTCTACATGCTTAGAATCTGAGGATGAAGATGGGTGAGCGGGCCATGAAACGATCCTTTTTCAGCCGTGTAGTGGGGGAAACCCTGCTGCTCGCAGTCCTGACATTGGTGGCGATGGGCCTGTCTTGGCTGGTGCGCACACCGCGCTTTCCTCTCGTGGCCGAGATCAGCGATTACGAGATGGATCTGGACTATCCCGTGTTCGCCGCCCACGACTGCGTGGCTTTCTACGAGGCTGGCACACACCTTTTCATCGACACGCGCAATCTTGCCTCGCCGGCGCCCTACATTCCCGGCGCATTTTCAATAAGTCTGGACTCTTTCGATGAAGACCTTCGCCAAGTCTTTGACTTCATCTATCCCGAGGATGCACTGCTGCTGTATGGGGACGGACGCCTTCAGGCAACCGCTGCCGTGGCCGCGCGTTTCGAAGAACGCGGTTACAAAGTGGAAGGAATCATGCGCGGGGGCATCGAAGCCTGGCACAAGGCGGGCGGAGAATTGAGCGGGGAGGTGTCGCCATGAACGGTCGCGATCGCACTTACTGGGTGCTGGCACTTCTCATCCGCCTTGTCATCGGAGTCACCTTCATCGTGGCCTCATATCACAAGATTCTCCATCCTGATGCCTTCGCACAGTCGGTCTACTACTATCACATGGTGCCGGCATCCCTGCTCCACATCTTCGCCCTCTACCTGCCCTGGTTGGAATTGGTGGCTGGGATTTCCCTCATCATCGGATGCAAAGCCAAAGGCGCGGCCATTCTCACGGCTCTTATGACCTTGGCATTTATCGTAGGATTATCGACGTCCCTAGCACGCAATCTCGACATTTCCTGCGGATGCTTCGGCACCGATGAAGGTCATTCCGTGGGCATGAGCCTTCTGATCCGCGACATCATTATGTTCGGGGCTTTAGGTTTCTTCCTCTGGATCGAACGGCGCAAGGAACTCCTCCGAGCCTGAGTCCTCTACTCCCAGGACAAGTCACCGTACATGGCCGGCGGAGCAAGTGTTTGCGGAAATCGACTCTGCATTGCACGCCGGGTTTCGTAGCAAAGATGACAGGCGTCGGCATATTCCTTCTGCATTTCGAAGCTGAGGTCCCGGGCCAATTCGGCAGGGCCACCTCTTAGAAGTGCGCCCAGTACGGGATCTTCAGCAGGTCGATAGTCTTCGCAAATTTTTGCCAAGGGCTTTTCCGTTACGTTCCCGACACTGAGTCCTTGGCAGACGTGAAGATTTCCCAACGCATCCACGTGAAGGCGTCCTGGATCCTTAAGATTCTCATGAGGGCAATTTCTGAATTCGGTCCAAGGTCGCTTGGGCGCCGCGGGGGCAAGGGTTTCCACGGCGCGGCCGCGATACATCACAGCTGATTCGCCTTCGGGCAACATGCCCTTTCGGCCTTCCGCCTCATTGGGATCTGCAATGCTGATCTTCGCCAGGGGAATGTCCAAGAGCCTTGCAGCCTCTTCAGCATGAGAAATGCGAGTGCGATCCTTTTGGCCTAGGTGAAAGTGGTCACTGCTGATGGATAGGTCGGCCAATGCATCCGCAAAAGGCGAGAGCCAAGCCAGAGCATCTTCCAGAGTCGTCGCCCAATAGGCGTTACTCACCACACCCACGGAAAATCCCATCTCACTGGCGAGCTTCACAGAGTTAACGAGAACGGGATGAAAGAGAAATGGTTCGCCACCCTCGAAATAGACCGACTCCACCCCGCCCATTTCCCGGGCCTCTTCCAGGAGATCACGAATCTGGGCAAAACTCATGGTGCCCCTTTGACGGGGGCTGCCCCACGCGAAACAGTGATCGCACTCATGGGTGCATTGGTAACTGATCAGGAAATGAAGTCCGGAGAGTTTCATCACTCGTCCCTTCCCGCCTGGAATCGTTGGTGCTGCTCGGTCAGGTAGGCATCCCCCGGTGCGAGTTCCAAGGCTCGCTCGATTACTAGGATGGCTTTCTCCGAATCCCCCAGGCGAAAGTGAACTTCGGCGAGGGTGTCGAGGATGTTGCTGTCTTCCGGCTCGAGTTCAGTGGCTCGCGTGGCCCCCTCCATGCGTTCCTT
>JACKQG010006874.1_pt1 | contig 11743 bp, 8 predicted proteins | sample 8237621 | NCBI WGS metagenome assembly JACKQG01 (sample SAMN15677084, study PRJNA649215) | marine metagenome | biome: marine; feature: Black Sea; material: saline water; isolation source: suspended particulate matter (SPM) from the Black Sea western gyre | collected 2013-06-09/2013-06-10 | depth... | reverse complement strand
GTTTTTTGAGAATAATTATGGAGTAAGAATAAGCAATGCTGATTATGCTAAAATGGTTGAAACGGCTATTGCAAATGATTATGATACTTTTGAAGCCATTAATAGTGAGTTTATATCAAATACATTCCCAAATGCTAAGAAACAAGAGACTCCTGCTGAAAAAAGAAGGCTTAATACTTTTTTAAGAGAATTTCATCAAAGACAGGGTAGTAAAATTCCTCAAAGAAGTAAGGAAAATCCAAATGGTAAATATTCTATAGAGGTAGAAATTACAAAAGGTGGGACTGTAAGACATGTAGGTAGAAAAGGAAGCACAAGATTAAAGTATCATAATGAATTGCTTGATAGTGATATTAAAGAAGAAGACTATGATTTGTCTCTTGCGAAAGAGATTGTTACTGGTATGGGGATTAGAGAGTATGAGTTTTCAGACTTTGTTCATGAAGAGGGCGTAGCAGATACTCAATTTTTATCTATTGAAGATATAGGTGTAGGCATCAATGGTAAAAATGGCAAATTTTGGGTTGAAAGCACTGAAGATGTTAACTCCAAAGTAATAGCAGCCATTGAGAATAGAGATAAAAATATTGTTTTTGTAGCATCAAAATCTGGCGACCATTCTTCTGTTTTGTTTACTACCCTGACTGAAGATATAAAAGATATGACTCTTTTAGATATTGTAAGTTATTTTGAGAAAGAAATATCTTTGGGGAACATGACACATAAAATAGTTAATACTATAACTGAAAAAGTAAATAAAGGAAGTCTTCATTTCTTGCAAAGAGAAGTTGCAAAGCATGAGTGGTGGAAAAATGTAAAATATCCACAATATCTTCTTGGGACACACATAGGAACAGAATCTCATCAAGATATGAATATATTAGACCAATATAATCGCCTTAGTCTTGATTTTACCTCAACATTTACACTTAGAGGGCTTGGTGAATCAAGCATAATGACTGTTGATACAAATACATCTGTTATATTAGACAAAAATGGAAATAAGGTGATGGATTTATTAGAAGTTGATGGTTGGCTTTTGTCTTCAGGAAGGTGGTTTTCTAAAGTTGGGGATTTATTAGGATATAACAATTTATCTACTATAAAAGGTGCTATAAGAGGAAGGGTTGATAACGGAAATAACAATGTTGATTATATAGGTGTTAAAAGTATGCAGATGAGAGCATTCACAGGTATGCAAATAGCAAATAAAGATGGGAATGTTATTGCTAAATATGTTGGCAATGGCAAAGATGGGCATTGGATTGACCCGAATGATAATAATAAAGTATTTGACCATCTATCGCCTACCGATACAAGTAAAATGACCAACGGGAAATATTCTGAATTTAATAAAGTGCATTCTCTTCCCGATGGGCATCAAAAAATTACTTTTTTACCAAAAGAAAAAGATTCTGTGGCATACCCAGTTACGCATGGTGAACTTTTAATGGATAAAGAATTACTTGATTCAAAAGAAGGGAAAGCTCTTCATAAGGAATTATCATCTTTTTATAAATCTATATCAGATGATTATTTAGAACGATTAAAATCTTTCCTTACAGACCCAATGTCTTTGAAAAAAGAACTTGAAAAGTCAATAGATGAAAACGATATATTGCCAGAATTACAGAAAATAGTTAAAGCTTCAAAGAATGGTAAGGGATTATTACATTCTGCTGTTTCTAAAATGTGGATAGAAAATATATTATCTAAGTTTATAAGAGGTGGATTTTTTAAGGCAAAAGATATTGAAAGAGGCGTAAGTACTTCTCTTTTTTATAAACCATTATATAATCCAGCATTTGGCTCTCTTGAATTTAAAGAAGATGATTTTGCAGTAAGTGCAGAAAATAAAGTTATAAGAAATGTTGTAGAGGCGGCTTTTTTAGAATCAAATGATAAAGAAGCTTATAAAAATCTTTCTTTTTTTGATAAGATAGGGAAATTAAACGATTGGCTTGCTGAAAAAGATGGTGATAATTATAAAAATAATGTAAAAGTTTTATTATCAAGACAACCTATTAATAAAGTTACTGGCGTTGTTTTGAGGAATGTAAGGCATTTAAAACCTAATTCTCATGGTCAAGTTATGTTCCTTAGTCATAGGGATGTTATTGAGGTATTTGATGGCGATTGGGATGGCGACAAGGGAATGATTGTTTCCCTTGATAAACATAAAAAGCTATTAAAAGCTTATGATGATTTCCAAAAAAGTGATGCTTTTAAATCCAAGAATAAAGTTGTTGATTTATTATTGTGGGGTAAGCAGTTTGTCGAAACAAGGCTTTATGTTCAAAAAGATGTTAATAATGCTGTAGACACCATAGCGAACAGTAGAAATAAGATTGGAATGATTCAAAATGCAAGAATCACTTTACTTTCAATGTCATATAAGAACTTTAAAATAGAGTTTAAAGATGGAAGTGTTGTAGTTCCATTCGAACAGTCAGATAGAGTTATAATGGATTATAAATCACTTGATGTAGACAATATGACTCCTGAAATGTTTGAGCAAGCAAAGAATAATGGAGATAAATTTATAGCTTTGAGTGATAAGAAAAGACAAATAAAAACATTTAAAGAACTTAAGGAATCAAAATTTAAAGTATTCTTAGAAACGACAAAGGGACATGAAATGTCTATTTTATTACAGATGGCTGTAGATGATACTAAATTTGGGTTGTTAGGGGCTATAAAATTAGATAATAATTTTCTTATAAAAAGAATGTTTAAGCTTGAAAATGGGAATACAATAACTCAAAAACATATTAAAGCTCTTGCCTCTGTTAAAAGTCAATTTAATTTCAGTCCTTATAGGCAAGGAATTGATAAAATTACACAAGATAAATTTGACCTTGCTGGTATATTTGAAATGTCTGAGAATCTTTCTTTGTTTGGAGAGGCTGAATATAGAAAATTTATGCTTGATAGTATTCAAAATGATTCTATTGATTTAAAAAATCCAGATGCTAACTTATTGCCGACTAATATTGAATATGATTTTGATAAGAAAACTCCACAAGAAAACATTTTATTGTCATTAAGTAATTTTAGAGATGAAATGTTTGCAACAAATAATTCTCTTAGTAAGAGTATACCATTTACATATAATAGTATTGTTGGTAGAGCTTCTCACTGGACAGCGAATGCAAAACTTATAAAAGCAATAACAAATACTGACTTTTGGAAAAAAGCAGTTGTAAAATATTCAAATAAAGATAAAAAAATAGCAGAAGCATTTGCAGAGGGCTTTGCAGAAGGTTTTTATCCTATAGTTAAAAAGGATAGGGAAATAAAAGACATAAAAGAGCTTAAATATTCAGCCGATTATAATGAAGATATAAATTCTTTGATAGATAAATTTTTAAATGGTGGATTTGTAACCGAAAGAGGGTATGATATAATTGGTTGGAAAAACATGACTGAACATCAAAAGATTTTAAGCACTATTATTGCATTAACTGGTACAAGGGTTGGAGACAATACTAAAGGATTTAATAAAAATATTAAAGCTTTTTTAAGTTATGAACTACAATTCCCTATAGCAATGTTGCATCAAAAAACTTATATTAAGTATCTTGAATTATGGCATGACGCTGTGGTTAGTGGTGAAATGAATAGTAAAACAATTCCTAAATCTGGTGAAAGGAAGAGAGAGGTTATGTCCTTAAGCAATCTTTTCCTCGAAGCTGAGGCTTATAAAGATAAAATAATACAGGAGAAGGCTTGTGGCTAATAAATGTGATACAGAGCTTATAAAGCTTAAAGAAGATTCAAATGTAGTTGAAAGACTCTTTCAGTTAGAACTTGAAGATTCTCTTGGTAAGCTTATAGGTTTTCCTCAAGATGGTAATCCTCAATATAAAAAACATAAATTATTATATGATTCAATGTTTGATTATATAACTGAAAGTGGAAGAATATCTCATTTTTCATTAGACCCTCACGAAGCAGTTAAACAGTGGGGACAATACTTTTCTGATAAATATTTAGAAGAGATTACTTCTTCTTCTGTTTTCAATTCTCCAAGAAAGGTTGGTGCTTTATATAATAAATTTCAAAGAGTAGTTAAAGAAAGAAAAAAGAGAATTAAAAAAAATAAAAAAAGAGGGAATATGTCGCCAACTTCTGTTGCTTTATTGCCACCATCAATCTTAGCAATGAAAGAAGATAGGTTTGGATTTATTTCAAGGTTAGTTGACAAGACTAAATCATTATCTGATAACATTAGACAGTCTTATGTTGCATATGATACAAAACTAAAAGATTCGCTTCTTGCTTATGCCAGGAATATAGATAGAATATATCCGAATGTAGATAATGCAAAAGTTATGAATGGTATATATGGACTTACAGATAAAGAAGCCAACCCTATAATAATTAGAGATGTTAAAAAAAATAAAAATGGTGAGAATGTATTTTTTATAGAATATGAAAATGATAATGATTTAATAGACTATAATGATAGGGAAAGAGTCTGGATAAGTCAAAAGAAATTGGGTATTTCAAAAGATGCTTATGATGAAGCATTTAAAAGAAAATATATAGATGAATTTTTTAATGATTTATTACATGGGCAAACTAGACAAATTAAGTGGAAAACAAGAAAGGATTTATTAAAAAATAAAAAACACAGTCTTACTTATGAACATATTATGGCAAGAGAACAAGTAAGGAAAAAAACTGATGATGTAAGAGATGATTCTCCAGAAGTACAGAATTTGATGTTAGAAATAGAAGGAGAAGAATACAGGGTTAAATATACAATGATAAAAGAAATTGATTTTGATGGAGAAGAGGTATATAACGCATATATAACAGCCATACAGGACGCTACTGGCGAGTGGCATAATAAAGATTATTTACTTGAAACTCTTGTCCTAGAAAATTTAAAAGATGGTTTTTATAGAGCTTTAAAATCAGAAACAAGAACAGATTATCAACAAATAATGGATTCTGAAAAATTAAGTAAAATAGATAAAATGAACAAAAAAGCTAAAACTAAAGAACTAGAATCTTTTTTTAGTAATGAAGACCATATTGTTGAGAGCGCTTATAATATTTATACTGATTTTGAGTATATGAATCAACCTGATGAATTGATGATAAAAGCATCGTCTTCAAGGAAAGGTAAGGCAGAGCCAAAAAATATATGGGAAATGTTAAAAGACCATAGAGATACTTTTAAAGATATTGGAGACGATATTCAAGCATTTGTTAAGAAGAATTTAATGAAAAGAAGGAAATTAGAAGCAACTGTTAAGGGAAGACTGTTATCAAAAGGCATGAGCGAAGAGGAGGCAAAAGAGTGGATGGATGAACATATTTATTCTGTTGCTGATACAGACACTGCTGCTTGGGAATATGAAGGAAAAATTTATACAAAAGATGGTCAATTTTCTCTTTTAAAAGATAATTATGGCCCTATGTTATGGTCTAAAAAAGAATATAACAGAATGACAGATAAAAGACAAAGGCGAATAGAACAAGAATTAGAAGAGGGTTCTTTATCTGATACTGAAGTTTTATCTTTAGAAAAACAACTTAAAGATATAATTACAATAAGAAGAAATGCAGAAGGGCTTGATGAAGAAAGTTCAAGTGTTTTAATTGATTCTCAAAGTTCTTTATATACCGAAAGAAGAGAAGTCTGGACAAACAATTTAACAAGGAGAAGAGATGGTCGAGTTACAGCAGATTATATGGATAGAACATTTAGAAATCTTCATAAAAATAGTACCATTATAAATCTTCTTGAAAGTATTGATAGTGTATTGAATGTTGAAACTCATATGCCAAACGATATTCTTGATTATATGACAAACAGAGTTAAAACCTCATTTGGTAAAACTGATACAAAAACAAGCGTTCTCACTCCTTTGGGTTGGAAAAAAGTAGATAATATAAAAATTGCTAATGTTCTTAACAAACTCCCTTCTATATTGAGAGGAGGAAGGACTTGGGACGCAAATAGCGCAGAAAAATTATGGTTGACTTGGAATGGTCTTTTAACAATGAATTACTTGGGGGCTGCTGGCGCTGCTGGGAATAGAACTCAATCTGCCAATCTTATTGTAAGGTGGGGGTGGAATAAATGGTGGGACACAAGAAGAAAAATGTCTGAAGATCCTGATTTTTGGGAAAGAGTTTCAGACAATGCTGGCATTACTAATATATTAAGTGTATTTCACGATATGATGCTTGGAGGGGGTGAGTCTGAATTTAGCGACCAGGGGTTTCTTGTTGGTTCTCAATATGCAACTGAAGCTATAATGGGAGCACCAATTCCACTTCCTACTCTTAATTTTAAAAGATGGAGACAGGTTTTAAGAGCCTCTAAAGACAGCTTTGTTAAAAACGGTGATAAATCTATTGACCATATTCTTTTAAAATTGATTAAAAAAGATAAATTAAGAGGCAGTGAAGGAGATATACAATATGCAAGGCAAATTGAAACAATATTAAATATTTCAAATAATACTGGAATGCTTGACGTAAACAAATTAACAGCTAAACAAAAACTTGATTTAAAAGCCAAAAGAGAAGCTTGGTATGATTTATTTACTTTATCTAAAGACCAAAATGAAAAAGACATCGTAGAAGCCAGATTAAAAAATTTACTTGGGAATATAGAACAACATCAGTTAAAGACTATGATAACATTTAAACTTTCTTTTTGGTGGGGAAAAGACCTGGGTAAAGAAATGTTTACATTTACAGAAGGAGAGAGATATATGAGAAAAGAAGCTGCTGTAATGTCTCTTCTTATAGCTGACGATATGGGTACTCTTGGGAAAGGTGAAGATAGATTCTTTAGTCCAATTGCTATTAAAATAGCAAGAGATGCTGTTTATAATACTATGTTTGGTATGTCTACTGAATTTCTTGGAGATGCTTTTACTGGCATTGGAAAAAGCTTTGGTCAATATAAGTCTTATCCTCTATTTCAAACTATAAAAGATTGGAATACAGTAGAAAATTATATAGATTCAAAAAAAGGAAGAAGCAGTCTTTTAGAGTCTCCTACAAGGCTTATAAGTGCATTGTGGGATTCTCATAAAGATGGGGGATATGACCCCTCAAATAAAAAATTAGACCATGAAGCGCTTGCTTTATTAAGACTTATTACAATAAGAGGGACTGCAACTGCTCTCACTTCTATTATGCATGTATTTCCACTTGGGGCTAGGCTTTTAAGGGGAGGGGAAAGAGTTCTTGGGTTTGGCGCTCCTTTAGGGGCTGTGGGGACTATGAGAGCAGTAGAAAATCCAATGTTCGCATTTACTTTCAGACTTGCCTTATGGAGTCTTTTGATGGCAACTGCTGGCAGTGGTTCTGATGAAGAAAAAAAGCTGAAAAACGATTGGTTTACCCGTATAGCATTTTTAACTATACCAGCATTAATTGTAACTTTTATCAGATGGACTTATGGAACGCTTGATAAAATGTATGAAGATTAAAAAAAATAGGCAATAAGGATTTTTCCAAACTGCCTATTTTCCGTGTGTTATCTTTCAAGTCGTTCAATTCTTTCTATTAAATTTTTAATAGCTGAAAGAAATTTCAATAGAGTTTCTTTAATTTTTTTAAGCTCTTTTTTTTCATTTACTGTCATGATTATATCCAATTGAAAAAAGATGATTCTTAAATAGTTTTACCATAAAGGTAATTTCTGAAATTCCAAATGTTGATATTAAACATATTGGGTATATACTTAAATATATCATATATGATTTTCTATTATTTTTTATTATTTTTTTAATTAAACAAAATATATGCTTATTACCTTTATCAAATATCGTAATGCTTTTTAAACTAATATTACTTACTTTTTTATCTTTCATTATCATATCCATATTTACATATTAATATAGCATCTGCAGTTTTTAACGTAGCCTTTAGTCCGCTTATCCCACTTGCGATATCTCTCATTCTTCTTTTTCTTTCTTGTTTGTCTTTAGGTAATTTGCCAAAGGTTTTTTGCCATATAATAGGTGAAACCAATACAGTATCAACATCTAAAGACTCTAATATGCCCTGCCATATACCATAATTCATTCCAAACTTGAAAGCAGAGCTTCTTCCGTCTGTTGGGAATGCATGTACTTTTTCTAAATAAGCTATTACGCTTGATGATTTGTTTGACCATTCTTTTGTTAATTCAACCATTCCTTTTATTGTGTCTGGACAATTATACGCATTATATTTATCAGTATATTCATCATAAATTGCTAATGCTCCTCCTTTACCTGGGTCAATGCCAATAATAATTTTTTTCATATTTTATTTCCAAAATATAAACCTTCTTTTCTTTCTCTTTTCCAAACATTCCCTTGCTTTCCTTTTTGACCATAATATTCTCTAATTGCACATTTTTCACATATATCAAATGTTGCATATTCAGAAGAATATTCATATTTCTTAGTTTTAAAAGTCTGAGAACACATTCTGCATTCCTCGTTTGCTTTCAATAACGGTTTTATTTTGATTTTTAAGTGCAAATATTTCTCTTTTTGCTTCTTCTGATGAACCATAGAATTTACATTTACTTCCATTAAATCCCATTACATAAGTACCAACTTTGCCATATCTTGCTTTATCACATATTATTTCTATTTCATTTTTATCAAATTTTTCATCATTGAAGTTATGTCCATAGAATACAAGAAGAGCTGTTTCTGCTGTTTGTTCAATAGTGCCAGATTCTGCAAAGTCTGCTAAACGAGGACGAGGCTCTAATCTTTTTTCAATTTCTCTATTTAATTGACTAACAAGTATTCCTGCACAATTTTCTTTTTTACACACCCATTTGTATTCAATTAAAATTTCTTCTATTTCAAATCGTCTGTCTCTTTTATTCTTATTGTTTGCTTTTATTAACTGTATATAATCATCGACTACTACATCGGGTTTTTCTCTCTGTATTTCACGCATTGCATCATCCAGAGTCCTTATATCGTCATACATGATAAGATTCTTTAATTTATCTTTAAGTTCAGTAGCCATTAACTCTATTGTTTCCATTCTTCCTTCTTGTATATCGCCAACTCTTAAATCTTCATATTTTAACCCTTTACTTTCTATTATCATAAACTTTTTTATCATTTCTACATTAGACATTTCTCTATTAAACACCATAACCTTGTAGCCCTGTTTTAATAAACTATTTACAATATTAATGGTTAGTGTAGTTTTCCCATGACCAGGTCTTCCTCCTATTACAGTAATTTCTTTTCGTGTCATACCACCAGCTATATTATCTAATTGAGGATATCCAAATGGTATAATATTCTTTCCTGTTTTTAATGTATCTATTGTTTCATTAATTACATTGCCTATTTCTTTTTTCCTACTTGGTGCAATTTCTAATAATTCTGAAATTAATTTTGAATGTTCATGTAATAATGTTTCAACTTTTTCATTTTGTTTTTCAAATCCTGTAGTATATAGTTTATGTGCTGATTTTATAGATTCTCTTTTTATATGTTTTTCCCATATGATTTTAGCATAATATTCTGCTTTTGAAACTGATGGTACATTTTCTGGCAGTCCTGTTATATAGTATAAATCTAAATCTGTTGCTTCATTAAGCTTTTTGGCATCTTTTATTCTTTCTCCTACAGTTATAATATCAATAGGCTCTGCTTCTCTGTGCATTTCTGTCATCATTTGCCATATTATTTTATTCTTTTTATAATAGAAAGCATCATCATTTCTTATCCATGCATTACATTTTTCAAATATACTACTGCCTTCTAATAAAATTGAACCTAACACTGCTTCTTCTGCTTCTTTTGATTTTGGATATACTTTTACATCTTGACTCATAATATTTCCATTTGTTGATTGTGGGGAATATAGTTTGTAATAACTAGTTCATTTTTAATATTTCTATTATGTACTTGTCCGCTATATTTAATAGGTATTTTTGTTATTATATATTCTTTGTATAGTTCTTTTATGAAAGTGCGGTCATCATAAGAAACCATAAACTTACCTCCTTCTGTGTCTATTTGTTTAACCATATCAAATAATTCAATATGGTCTTTATTATTAAGATTATGAATATAATAATCACCTCTTTCACCAGCAATGACATAAGGAGGGTCAAAATACCAAAAATCATCTTCTCTTGTAGGATGTCGTTTAAACAACTCTCTATAATCTAAGTTTTCTATCATTGTATTATCAAGTTTTCTTCGTGTTGTTTCCAAACAATCCCACATTTCAATATTCCAATCTGCTTTTTTAGATATAGGAGTATGGTGGCTATTATTAAAAGCATTTTTTATTACATAAAAGTATTTAGAGGCTCTTTTTGCATTAGGTATATTGTCAATGTTCAAGTTATTCTTTAGGTCTTGCTTAAAGCAATCATATAAGTATCTTGATTTTAGCAAAGATTCACATTCCGTTTTAAAATCATCGTATTTGTGGATAACTGTCATGTAAAGATTAATTAAGTCATTATGTTTATCGTTTAATATGTTTATTTCTGCTTTCCCTTTTCTGAAAAACATACTTCCACCGCCCAAAAACACTTCAATATACCGTGTATGAGGAGGAATCATTGGGATTAATTTTTTTCCCAATTCAAATTTCCCTCCCATATAGGGGATTATTACTGGACATTCAAACCATCTTGGGTCAGGCATTTATTTCCTTTCTAAGAATAGGGGAGATTCAGATGAGAAGTAAGTCGGCATGACATTTACTTATCGAGGATAAGAACCTCCCCTATTTCATTATGCTTTAGCCCATTTAGATATATTTGGATATATCTGTGATTCTAATTTATGGGTTGCTTGGTAGTTTCTGTTCATTTTATGAGTTGCTATCCATGTAGCACAATTTAATAAATCCCAATAATTTTGAGGTTTATTTGCTATGAGATAATCAACCATAAACTCTGACATTGTGGAGGGGAATAGCTCAACAAGTCCAAGTATGTGTTTTTCGTTCAATTTCTTTTCTTTAAGAGATGGAAAATCTTCACCTACTTTTCTTGTATGAGTTATTGTTTTTTCTACAGCATAATCAAGATTGTCAAGATTTATATTATTATTATTATGTCTATAGTTTTTGTTTCCAAGAACTACACCAATAACAAGACCGTTAGAACATATTACTCTAAACGCTCCCGCCATTATGTGTACTTGCAAAGAGCCATCATAACTATTTTTTATTATTATTTCAGGATTCATGTAATCATCTTTATCTACTTCTATTTTTACATCAGGAATTATCCATTTCCATGTTGTTTTTTGTCCTTCTCCAAATGATATTGCTTCTTGAAGAACAGCTCCATTGTCTTTTAATATAGGCAATGCTGTTTCTATCAATTCACTATTAGTTACCATTCTGTAGTCATCTGTCATACAACTTAATATGCTGTCATTATCTTCTCGTACTATGAATTTATGTCCTGTATGCTGTTTAAGTTGGCCATCATCTCTTTTAAAGATAGCTGGTATCTCTTTTACTGGAAATAATGTTGATTCTATTGGGATTTGTTGTGTCATTTATACCTCTTGTGTTATTTCACCCTCAGTGAATCCTTTTTGAATTAAATCTGATATATGGTCTAATGAATCTTGGTCTGGGTCTATTCCATCATAAGATATAGTCCAATATCCTTTCTCCTGTGTTGGTTTTTCTGAATAATATATTCCAAACATTAAATAAAGACCAGTCATTAATGCTAATGCTATTATTAACTCTTGTATTGTTCTTTTCATTT
>JACKQG010006873.1_pt1 | contig 11744 bp, 18 predicted proteins | sample 8237621 | NCBI WGS metagenome assembly JACKQG01 (sample SAMN15677084, study PRJNA649215) | marine metagenome | biome: marine; feature: Black Sea; material: saline water; isolation source: suspended particulate matter (SPM) from the Black Sea western gyre | collected 2013-06-09/2013-06-10 | depth... | reverse complement strand
CCTATAAAAACACCCTCCAACAAAAAACCCTGCTTCGGCAGGGTTTTTTGGTTTAATCTTATTTTATAATAAGTGATGTTCAACCATACCCTTTTAATGTTATCTGAAATTCCCTGCTAAAATAATGGGATACTTCATGTTTTGCACCAATAAATAAAATTCCTGTTTTGCCTGGTAAAAGAGTTTTTTCTATTTGTTTAGCAATAAATTGATCTCGTAATTGCAATAATGCATTTGACATTTCTAACGTAATTGTTTTTTTTGATTTTAAATGATCAACTTCTTTTTTCAATAATTCGGGTGATTCAGTACCGATTAGTTCAGCACCCTTATTCACTAAATTTGCTATAATTTTATAATTGGGGCTGCCTAGCTTAAGCATTGAATCAATCATTTCTTTTGCATCCATACCCATAGGGAAACCATCTTGATAAATGAGTAGGTTGTTATAATCTACATCGATACGTTGTAAGTTATTCTTCACTTTTGACCAAAAGTCAGCAATAGCAGCTTTATGCTGTTTCCAACCCGCCAGACCGAAGTTTTTTATGTATGCTTTTTTTAATTGTCCAGCGTGGGATCCAAGCTCTTCTTCAGCGTGGACAATGGGAACAATATATAGGTGTTTCATTCACCCATGATTTCCTTTTCCATTATTACTTCCAATATTCCATTATGATAGTGTTGCTCAAGCGAATCGGCTTTCACTTTTGAATTGAGTAAAAAATCCTCTGAATAATTTTGTCCATTGCTTATATAATGAAGATTCAGTTTGTCGTCTTCAACCTTTACCCCAATATCTTTTTCAAGAACACCATTTAATTCAGCTATTAATGAAATATAACTGCCCTCATCGAATAAGTCCATCAATAGAAAATCTTCCCGGCTTTTCCCCCATTGCTCATCTCCAATTAACCACCAATTGAATAATACTTTTTCACCCGTGACCGGATCAACTTTGGAGCGTTCAAACACCAGCAATGGAAATCCATTCAATTTTTCACTCACTGGGTTAATTTGTTTTCTTATCATGTTTAGCACTGCCATATGGTTTGGAGCACTCGTTTCTGCTGTCAGATCACGGATTGAAGCATGACGTTTATCCCAAATGTGAAGTAAAATTTTTCTACTTTTTTCATCTAACTCACTGACCACATTTTCTACATCTTTTTCTGTTACACACCGTTTTGTGTGGTTGAATATTTCTTTCTGCCATTGATCCGGATTTTTTACCATTATCCACACTCTGGACAAACCACCATTTGATGAATGTTTATAGGCTAGGGAAAGAACATCTACACTTTTTAAAATAAATCCTTTTTTTTCTGTCTCAATGCTTTCTATAGAATCCAAAGATGTTTCAAATATATTACGGGATGGCTGATGCAGAACCAATCTCTGGTTGGTTAAAGACAAATGACCCGGTTTCCAACCGCTGCGGTTATTATTCTTTATGAATCCTTGGTCGGCAAGAATGATTGATTCATTTGGTAGAGCTTGCAGTTCACTTTTTTGCCGGCTTTTCATAGGGACTCGACACCCATGTGAATATCAATATCAACAAATTGAGATCTTCGTTGTAATGCATCTGAAATAAATTTAATCAGTTTTTTCAATTTATCCGTTTTGGATTTAATCATCTCCTGTTCACCACTGGCTAAAGCATCCTGAACCTGTACAATGTTTCTTTCTATATCCTGTATATCGTCTGCACTCATGTTTCCTTCGTGTTCATCTATGACCAACTTTGCAGCTGCAATCATATTTTCTGCCAGGATTCCTGATCTGATTCTTAGTGTTCGAATATCATCTTCTTCAGCATATTTTTCTGCATCTTCTATGCTGGCTTTAATTTGTTCATCAGACATTCGCTGTGTTGATTTCAAAATTATGGATTTTTCAATTTCTGTATGCAGGTCTAATGCCGATGTGGATAAAACACCATTTGTATCCATATGGAATGTCACTTCAATTTGCGGAATGCCTCTTTGGGCCGATGGAATATTATCCAGTGTAAATTCGCCCAAGTAAATATTATCTGTTGTTAAAGATCGCTCTCCTTGAAAGATATGGATATCCACTTGTGTTTGATTATCCACTGCAGTGGTAAAAATCTGGCCGGCGGAAGTTGGGATGGCTGTATTACGTCCAATCAGCTTCGCAAAAATACCGCCTTGAGCTTCAATACCCAAAGAAAGAGGTGTTACGTCTACCAGGGCAATTCCCCGGATTTCTCCCTGTAGGATGCCCGCCTGCACTGCCGCACCGACAGCTACTACCTCGTCTGGATTTATATTCGTATATGGATCACTGCCAAATATTCTTTTAGCCAGATTTTGAACAGCCGGCATACGTGTGGAACCGCCCACCAAGATGACCTTGTCAATGTCTGTAGGCTTCAGCTTCGCATCGTCGAGCGCTTGTTGAGTTGGTTTAATCATCTGCTCCAATAAATCCTTGCTCAACTTTTCAAATGTTTTACGTTTGAGTGTTGTTTTAAAAGCTGTACCATTGTTAACAAAGGGAATTCTAATTTTTGCCATGTGGCTGGTTGACAGGGATTTCTTGGCATGTTCCGCTGCTTCTTTTAAGCGCTGTAAAACCGTCTTATTCTGTGTGACATCCATGCCGTTTTCCGCTTTTATTCTTTCAACAAGATAGTTGACAATTTCTTGATCCCAGTCATCACCACCCAGATGGGTATTACCATTGACTGACTTTACTTCAAAAACACCATCGCCAAGCTCAAGGATAGAAACATCAAAAGTTCCGCCGCCCAAATCCCATACCAATACATGGTGAATATCATCACAATGGAGTCCATAAGCCAAGGCTGCGGCTGTGGGTTCACTGATGATTCGCATAACATTCAACCCTGCTAATTTCCCTGCTTCAATAGTGGCCTGCCGCTGGTTATCATCAAAATAAGCCGGTACAGTGATTACTACTTCAGAGATATTTTCACCGAGATTATTTTCTATATCACCTTTTATTTTACTCAAGATAAAACTTGAAATCTCCTGAGGCATATACTGTTTTTTACCCATGGCAATTTTCTGTTCACTGCCCATAAGCCTTTTAATTGATGATATGGTTTTATCGGGATTAGATACTGCTTGTGCTCTCGCTAATTTCCCTGACAAAAGCCTCCCATTCTGTGTCAATGCAACCACTGATGGTGTTAAATGATCCGCTTCACTGTTTGGAAGCACTTTAACCCTTCGACCTTCTGCAATAGCAGCAACTGAAAAAGTGGTCCCTAAATCTATTCCAATGGCTTTCGGCATTAGACGGGTACTCCCATAGCTTTCCGTTTCATCCTGGCGCTGAGCCAATCGCAATGAGGGCAACCCTCATTGAGTAAATTTTCCACAGGAGCTTCTTCCCCGCAGCTTGGACAGGATTCGGTATTTTTTTCAGTTTGCTTTCCATTCTGGTTAATGACACCTTTAATGGCAGCATACCACTCAGACACACTTTTACCGGAAAAGGAAGCTACGTGTTTAGCGGTGTCCTGTTCATAAATCAAATCCATGATGGGTGTCTTTTGGTTAAAAAGACTGGAATGGCGGTCATCTTCACTGCACCCGGTGATAGAATCGATGGGAATATCGAGTAGGAAATTGGAATCAGTTTGATGTTCCCAGCATAATCTCTGGTTGGTTAAATACAATTTCCCCGGGCGCCAGGTTGTATTCTTAATACTGCCCGGAGCGCTATCAGTACAGAGATGCCACAAATTACCCCGATGAGTTATGTCTTCACTCGCTGATAAATGAGCAGCAATAGTTGCTTCTTGCTCGGGAATCTTTACGCCATTTTTGCTGAAAACCCCATTGGTTGATACCAAAGATGTTATTTCATTCTTCAATACTGATATTTCCGGAGAGCGGAGTCTGTGAACAATACCGTTGTCAAGGAGGATATAGAGAATCTCACATTTGTCGCGAGACGGTGTTGCTTCTGTCCTCACTTTCATACTTTTAATATGATCAAGATGAATTTTCAACAGGATTTCATCGTATGTTTTATGATATAAAATCAAAGCATGATCCATCAAATAGAAATGGCCATACCGCCAAGCTGTATAAATACCTTCTTCGTAAAATTGCGCTCCAATCGTATCCAAAATGACATGTTGTCCTTCAAGTAAATTCTTCTTTAAAGAATTTCTCTGCTCATACTCCCATGCGCGTACACTTTCATCCCATCCTTCCATGAGCCCGTATTTCAGCATAGTTTCCATTCCCGCCAGAGCGGCACGAAGTGTAACACCAATCAGGGGAATCCCGGCGACGGATACAATGACATCGGCATGAAGTACCACTCCTTTATCCAACACACGGTCAAGTAGATCAACCAGGGTTGCATGGCGTTCCCGAATCGGTTCCATGGGCGCGCTTATCCTTCTACAAAACTGTAAGGCGGCCAAGGGCCGGTAAAACGTACAAAGAAACCATTACTTTTTTCTATCTTATCCAATTCGGCAGATAATGTTTTTGTATCGGTGGTCAAACAGGAAAGATTCATAATCATCTGCTTCGGTTCCTGCACTCTTTTCGTTCGTTCAATTTTTACTTCATCAACACAATCACTTATTGAGGAATAATATTGTTTAAAAACGATGTCCGCCTTTTCTTCCAGCTTTCTCTTCAAAAGGTTTTCAAGTTTTTGACGGTTCATATAGGCCAGACCTTCAGACATTTTTTCGATATCCTTTGCCAGACCTTTAATTTCTACATCTTCTCCCATGATTTCATTTGAGACTACTTCCATATCCCAGGAAATCTGGACACCATATTCAGACTTTCCTTTTAATTTTTTTAGTTTTTCAATTAATATATCATGATCATCTTCGATCCACTTCTTGACTTGCCGATCTACCTCCTGGTCATTCTCCCCTTGTATAATTGTATTAAAGCGTAGGGGTAATACTGCTCCAAATTCATCCATCGCACGAACTGTTACTTTTTCGTGGGTCAACACCCACCCGGCGATTTTCTTTTCATCAGCTGAATCATAGGGCTTTGCCTCACAATTATGGATTAAGACAGTAAGATCACCTTGAGAAATGCCATACACTTGCATACCATCAATACCAACAGCGCCAAAATCAATTTGCTGATAGCCTGGTATAATGCAATATAAATACCTTCCTGAACTCATACCGTTTTACCCATCCCTTCTTCCCATTTGACAGGGTTAATCATCTGATCCAGGACATCGTCCACCACATCATCCAGTCCGTCACGGACGGAACGCACAGCTTCAGTAACGCCCTGGTCCACCTTGATTTCTTCAATAACTGCATCCAGATCCTGCAATGCCCGCCCCAGCCTGTCTGTTTCTTCTCCAGTTAGACTGCCGCCCTCCATGCGGCGCAGCGCCTGGATTCGCAGAGCATCACGAATGATCTCTACCAGGGCAATGACCAACCCCAGAACACCGTGTTTTAAATTGTCTTCGTTAATGTCTATGGGCATGGTTTTAAATGTTAACGTGTTTATGTGTTATCGTGTTATGGTTACTCATTTTTTTCCTTGAGAATTTTGATACGCAGAATTCCATTCCTGTAACTTTGGTTCATTGCCCCTTCAGGAACAGATGGTAACACCAGTTCTTTATGGAATTTTGTACCTTTCCGGTGCAGTGTTTCCGCAGTGATGAACAGCTTATCTTTCTCTAGATCCACCTGAATTTTATTTTCATCTGATCCGGGTATTTCACAGACCACCAGCACATGGTCGTCCTCGTCAAACACATCCACTTGCCTAGATGGTTCCGGTGGCGCTTCTCCTTTTGTTCTTGCATATGGTCTACCGCTGATTCGTCTGCCCCGGGCTCCCGGCGGTATACCTCCAGCACGGCGTTTAGAAGGACGACCTGATGGAAATCCTTCTCCGGATAATCCTTCTGACAGACGGCTTTTTAATTCATCATCTATTTCCGCCAGGCGATCTTGAAACTCAGGCATTTTGGATACACTTTTAATCAGCCCGCTCAACCCAAAACTCTTGCCCAGTGTTTCTAAAATATTTCCGGTAGTACTTTCCGTTTCTGTTTCCGTTTCTGTTTCTGTTTCTTTTGAAGATGCTTCATGCTTTGACTGTTTTTCAGCTTCCAAATCTTCAACCTGTTTTTTCAGATCCCGGATTTTTTCTTCGTATTTTTCTTTATCGCTCTTTTTCATAATGAAATCAGTAGTGCCTATTTACCAAGGAACAATTTGCTATAATGTCCTCTCAGGGTATCCACTTCATTGATTGCTTTTTCCAATGATTCTTTTTTATCCGTTAACCGTTTTACAAGTGCTTTCATTTCTGTTTTAATATCTTCCACAGTTGTTTTTTCACCTAACTTTTTTAGTTCTTTCAAGTCGGTTTGAATGTCCTGGAGTTTATCTTGAATATTATCCCTTTTTTCGCCCACATTTTTTTCCATCTCCACAACTGCTTCACCAATTTTTTTCAACTCTCCAAAATCCTCAATCTTACCCAACTGTTCATTGATCTGGGATGGAATATCTTGAACCTGCTCCAGCAACTCGGACATTTCTGATCGTTTTTTCAGCAGTTCCTTCTCCAGAGCTTCAAACTGCTTTTGCTTATTTATTTCCGTCATTGTTTATTCCTTTCATAGCTTGGGGTTGATTCACACTGATTAAGCCTTTTTAGGTTCTTGCTCAAACATCATATTTCCCACTTCATTCAATTTTTCAATTCCCCTGACATCATGTGGAAAAAGTGGAATACGTGTAATATTAAGATTATTGCTATTCATCTTCTTTTCCAATTGGTTGACATACCCAAATTGTTCTTTACTTTTTACCATACAAAAGCCGCAGTTTGTGGGGGGAACTATCATATTTACAATTATACGGCTATTGGGTATACCCAATTTTTTTATTGCTCCTGTTAAATCCTCCGTTTCCAAGAGGCCCATTGCTTCTGGAATGGTAACAGCAACAAATTCACTTATTTCAGGGTTCGTCAGCAAGGATTTCATCTTCACTATTGTATTTTGGGAAGATATAATTTTCCGGGCAATTATTTCCAATTCATCCACCGGAAATTCGCGATGATATTTTAAGATAGCCTTATAGGAAACCCGGAGCCATTCCCGCACCAGTTCGGGAAATTGCAGCAGTTGGAGTAGGTGGCCCGTGGGTGCTGTGTCGAAAACATATATGTCATATTCGTTGTTATTGACTGACTCCATAATGTTTTCCAACGCCAAAACTTCTTCCAATCCCGGCGGGTATGTATCCACAAATTTGCTCATCACATTCCGGTCAAAATCCAATTTCCATTTTCGTGTAGACAGAACATTATTTTCTTTCCACACATTAAATGCTTTTTCGATACTCACTTTATATTCGGTACGAAATTCTTCATAAAGATGAGTACCATTTAATTCCAGAGCAAAGAGATTTTTTATACCTTTAATAGACGTAATATTTTCCCCGATGGGTTGAATAAAACTATCGGAAAGTGAGTGTGCAGGGTCTGTCGAGAAAACTAAAATACGCTTTTCCGGGTATCGCAGCGCTAAAGCTTGGGCCGTTGCTGCAGAAACGGTTGTTTTCCCAACACCGCCCTTCCCCCCGAAAATGAGGAATTGTAAGTCCTTATCCATTAGGGGTTTCATCGTTGCCTTGGGAAACAACTCCTTTACAGTTGAAGCAGATAATTGTCCGTTTTTCCCAATATCTTCTGCATAATCATGAACATATTCTCCTAACATAGCAGCGATATAATTCAGAAGTGTTTTTTCACCGCGGACTTCTTTAGCAAAAACAGGAACATAAATAATATTGTAATCCTTAAACTTGGTTTGAATATCCTCCAATCCAACTTTATGATTTTCTTCGCGGTTTTTGCAAAGGGGACAGTTCCGGTAAATGGAAATACGATTTATCAGGACATTCCTTACAGCGATGCCTTGTTCTTTAAGTGATGTCAGGAGTTTCTCGGTTTCCAGGATACTCATAGGTTCGGGAATACTTACGGGTACAAATTCATTTTGCTCGGGGTTTCTTAAAATATCCAACAGCTGTTCCAAGTCATGAGCCAGTTTATCGATAAATTTCTGGACATTTCCCTTGGGAGGACGCCGTTCACGTATTTTAAACCCCAAGGTAGCTGCACCGGTAGCAATAACCCGATGGCGTTTTGAGGTCATCTTAAAAATGCTGATCCATTCCAACAATTTATCGGGTAATTCCAATAAACGCAGCGTATGTCCTGTGGGTGCCGTGTCCCAGATTACCGTATCAAATTCCCATTTCCTGAAAATACCAAAACGCAGATTTCTGACAATCTCCAATAAGATCATCATTTCTTCCATACCGGGGAGTTTGAACGTGAGAAAATCCCGAATATCAATCTGGTCGCTGGAATAGGCCATACTGGAGAGGTTTTCCAAATAGGGCTTATATTTCTCTTTGAATATTTCCAGTATGCCCTGAGAATCCATTTCCATCGCCCACAAATTGTTTAAGCCAGTGACCGGTGTTATTTTATCATTAACCTGACAATTCAGACTATCAGCCAATGAATGGGCTGGATCACTTGAAACAACCAAAAACCGTTTCTCCGGATGCATGTGCGCCAGGTAAGTGGCGGTGGAACAGGAAGATGTGGTTTTACCCGTACCCCCCTTTCCGCCGAAAATGACTAACCGCAGATTTTCATTGGTTAGAAAACTGGGAAACTGTTCAAGAGCAAACAGGTTTTCCGACGGTTGCTGTATAGTAGCTGACGTATTGGTTGTCTTTTCTAAAGATGCTTCATATTCCATTTTAAAGAGACATTAGTTGGTTTAAGTTAGACTGGTTATTAATGATATTTTCCTTGCAAATCACAACGAGCATCATTCCTTCTTTTCTTTCTGTTCCTGTACATAATCAGCGTAGACATCTCGACCCGGTTTTTCCTGGGTATATTTTGACCACCATTGGTCACCACCAGTAAATCTGGGTGATTTACCCAAAGCTCGCCAGCCACCGCCCGCAATTCGGCATTTTCCATTTCTGAAAAAGTCAATCAGGTCCCTGTGTCCCATGGATTCGAGAATACTCTTTAGGTAGTCGCGCCTAAGCCCCATTCTTTTCATGAGCAAGCCCAGGGTGCATTCACCACCTTCCTTGTCCATGATACTCAGGATTTGTTTTTCATCCGGTGTAGCCATCTAATCCTCCATACCTACAGCTATTTTTTTAGCCGCATTGTTATTATGTTTGTCGGGGTAACGAACCTTTTTTTGCACTATCTTTGGAACCGAGTCTGTTCCCGGCTTCATTTACTTTTTTCAGCTTCTTTTTCAGCTTCCTGTTCTTCAAACTGCTTCAAGTCAAATTCAACACCTGTTACATGCCGGATTGCAGAATCTGCTCCTGTGGATGTCTTGATTAAAGGATAGGCTTTCCTGCGTTTTTCCAGATCAACAAATTCTGTTGAAGTGGAGTGTTTTACTTTTGTTATGCCTGTGGAGTATTTTATACCCATGTTAAGCTCCTCTTTCTTTGGTTAATTCTGCCGCAAACGCTTTTCCCTTGTCTGTAGCTTCATAACCTGTTATGGATGTACCTCTCACGTAACCTTGTTTACGTAGAGCTTTAATCAGGATTGCTGCATATTCTGCAGAAAACCCCAATTCTTTCCCAACCTCTTCCGGATTGGCTAAACCTAATTCTTTGATTATTTCCAAGGCATCCCTTTCACTGGCTACAATGGATTGTTTATTATCATATTTCATTATTTAATAGTCCCAAGTCATCGTCTTGCGTTTCGCTATGTCACTCTTTCCCCTGTTCACGCCCATGCGCTGCCGAAGTGTTGTTTCTGTCCACGGCCCCCGGTTGTAAAGCATGAGCCAATGGCCATTGTGAGGCCCTTGAACTTTCATTTCTACCCGGTAATCTTTTTTCAATTTCATTTCTTCCAGGATGTTTGACGGCAGTATCACTTGTCCTCTATCGTCAACACCAACAAATGCATTTCCCATCACTAATTCCAATGCAGAAAGTTTGGGATGATTCACCGGTTTAAAGAGGACTGCATGGGGATAGCGAGTGGTGCATTTTATCCTTAATGCATGAATGATCAGATCCTCACCTGTTTTAACCTTTAGCAAGCCCAGCACATTGTTCGGCAATGTGATGTGTCCATCTTCATCCACTTTACTAAATGCGCGACATAAAGCCATATTAACCTCTTTTTATAAAAATCTTGGAAAACATTTTCTTCCCCGGCTGCCAGCGATTTTGGTCCTTTGAAATGATTTCGTCATATTCCGCACTATACCAATAAGATATCCACTTCAAGTTCTTTTGAGCTTGCATATAATTGGGATCATTTTCTAAAACGTGTTCAAATGCAATCATTGCTTTTTCTATTTTGCCTTGAGCACAAGATTTGATACCTGTTTCAAAATAATTTTCCTCATTTATTTCTTTTACTGCCATAATCCTTTACTGATTTATAGTTACCACACCAACACCTTTGCATTTAACGCAGGGCAAATTGCTACCCCTCGTTTTGCCCCTGCCGTGGCAGGACCTGCATTTTTCAACCGGTTCCGTTACTGCAACCCAGCCCGTTCCCCGGCACGGTGTACAGGTAATATTTGTATTTCGCCGCTCTTCACCTTTACCTTTACAAGCGGCACACTTAACCACAGGTGGCGTTAGAATAATCTGCTTTTTCCCTTTGCAGGCAGAACAGATACTGCCCATTGGTTTTTCACCCTTGCCTTTGCAGAACCCGCAATCATAGGCTTCATCTCTAAACAGTTCTACACCCTTTCGGGAGGATATCAAGATAGGTTCAAGGGAACCGCCCGGTTGTAATTTGATTGATTCGAAGACCATTCCGCCATTGCTTGGGAGCGCTTCAGCAGGAATTTTACTTTGAAGTTGTCGCGAGGTTTTTTTGCTTATTTGTTTAAACTCTACAGCCATTTTACAATTATCCTTTCTTTCACAAAATTATTATTAATTGGTGATCGCTTTTGCACTGATCCAACCACACCAAGGGCAGCCTTCACTGATCAATTCTTCCACAGGTACACGTTTTTCACACTGTGGGCAATTTTCCTTGGCAATGGTGGCTTCCTTCCATGCTGCTGTCTCCACGTTTGTGCCGCTGGGGAATTCCAGTCCATAACGGGCTGCTGTTTCAAAAGAAGCCAGAGCCGCCCGGATCTTAATTCCCAATAATTCCACGCCCACCACCGAAACGGTAATATCAGCGTTTATGACCAATCCCTTATCCAGGATCCTGTCCACCAGGTCAACCAATGTACCACCGGAGCGTTCTTGTATTACTTCTACAGCCATCGTTAATTAAGCTTTCGGTATAACACCTTTACCTCGGCATGTCCAACAGTACAAATGACTACGGAAATAAAGTCCGGTACCTTCACACGCCGGGCAAGTTTTATTAGATTTTACCGCCAATTGGTTACCTCTTCCGCCACAGGCCACACAGTTGGAAATTGGTGACAAGCCATAAGGATCCCTGCCTTTACCTCCACAAAATGCACAATCAATAACAGTCATATTCTTTAAGGAATTTTTGAGGTCTTTTTCAGAGATCTTTGTCCATGCAGGTCTTCGTGCCATTGGAATCTCCTTTCCTTTCATTTCTTATAATTATTTTCATGATGGATATCTTTAATTTACCGCTACCCCACCTTGACCCTTGCAGGTGGGACATTCAATGGGATGCGGACGCCGTGGATGG
>JACKQG010006872.1_pt1 | contig 11747 bp, 8 predicted proteins | sample 8237621 | NCBI WGS metagenome assembly JACKQG01 (sample SAMN15677084, study PRJNA649215) | marine metagenome | biome: marine; feature: Black Sea; material: saline water; isolation source: suspended particulate matter (SPM) from the Black Sea western gyre | collected 2013-06-09/2013-06-10 | depth... | reverse complement strand
TCGCGATGGGGGTGCAAGCCATCGTGCTATCGCCTGGGCCTTGCACACCCGCCGAGGCGGGGTGCTCTTTGGATATCGTGCGTGAGTTCCACCAGACGATCCCGATATTGGGTGTTTGTCTTGGCCACCAAGCGATTGCGGCCGCCCTGGGCGCCCGGATCGTGCGCGCGGGCGAGCCGATGCATGGCCGTACCAGCGAGGTCTTTCACGACGGCAAAGGGGTCTTTAGGGGCCTATCGAATCCGCTGACCGCTTGCCGATATCATTCCCTGGTCGTGGACGAATCGTCATTACCCGAATGCCTGGAGGTTTCCGCGCAAATGGCGGACGGAACCGTGATGGCCGTGCGGCACCGAGACAAACCGCTCGTGGGCGTGCAATTCCACCCCGAGTCGATCTTGACCGCAGGCGGCTATTCCCTGCTGGCCGGATTTCTGCAACTAGCCGGCCTGAGTGTTCCGGAGACGCTTCCAAATGCCGGCGACGAATCGAATCAAGCCGAAGCTTTGGGCGCTACCACCGAGTTGGGTACTTGACGAAAACGCCCGTCTGCCCTACCACAAGAGGACCGATTTCAAGTCGGCTGGCTATCGTCATCTACGTATTCTAGAAGGAACTGTTTCCGGAGGAGCTAACATGGGCGGGTTCTACGGGGTCGTTTCCAAGAAGGACTGTGTTGCCGATCTGTTCTACGGCACGGACTACCACTCGCATTTCGGCACCGTGCGCGGCGGGATGGCAGTGAAGAACGGCGCGGACATCAAGCGTCTGATCAAGGACATCACAAACGCCCAGTTCCGCAGTAAGTTCGAGGACGATCTCGGCAAGCTCGAAGGGACCGTCGGAATCGGAGTGATCAGCGACTACGACGACCAGCCGTTGATCATCGGATCGCATCTTGGCACCTATGCACTGGTGACCGTCGGACGAATCGACAACATCGAGGAGCTTGCTGCCGAGGCGTACCGCACTCCGGGGGCTCATTTTTCGGAAATGACCGGCAACGCGGTCAGCCCTACCGAGTTGGTGGCGACGTTGATTAACCACGAAGGCAGCTTCGAAGAGGGCATTCGCTACGCCCAGGATGTGATCGAGGGGTCGTGTTCGCTGCTGTTGCTGGCCGACGGTTGCGTCTACGCGGCCCGCGACCGCTTGGGACGAACACCTGTTATCATCGGGCGAAAGAAGGGCTCCTACGCTGCGACCATGGAGACCTGCGCGCTACCGAACCTGGACTACGAAATCGAACGCTATCTGGGGCCGGGCGAGGTTGTGCGGATGACCGCCTCCGGGGCCGAGACGCTGATGCCGCCGGGCGACCAGATGCAGATTTGCTCGTTTCTTTGGGTCTACTACGGATACCCGGCGTCGCACTACGAGGGGATCAACGTGGAGGAGGTGCGTTATCGCTGCGGGGCGGCGCTGGCGAAAGGCGACGATTGCCAGATCGACATGGCGGCGGGCGTTCCCGATTCGGGCACCGGCCATGCCATCGGCTACGCCAATGAAGCTCGCGTCCCCTATGGGCGTCCGTTTGTGAAATACACCCCCACGTGGCCCCGTAGTTTCATGCCGCAGGATCAACGTGTGAGGGATTTGGTGGCGCGGATGAAACTGATTCCCATACGCGAGTTGATCCAAGGACGACGGTTGCTTTTCTGCGAAGACTCGATTGTGCGCGGGACCCAGTTGCAGGACACGATTCGCCGGCTGTTCGACAGTGGGGCGAAAGAGATTCATATGCGGCCTGCATGCCCTCCGCTGATCTACGGATGCAAATTCCTGAACTTCTCGCGTTCGAAGTCCGTGATGGCTTTGGCTGGTCGCAAGGCGATCAAGGAACTCGGTGGCACCGAGGACGACTTTCAAGAGTTTGCGGACGCCTCGACCCATCGGTACGCCGCGATGATCGAGCGCATTCGCCGACGTCTGGGACTGACGACGCTGAAGTATCAGAAGCTGGACGACTTGGTGACTGCGATTGGCTTGCCCAAGGAGAGGCTTTGCACGTACTGCTGGGATGGCGTGGAGTCCTGCGGTACTTGTCCCGCACGACAGTCGAAGGCGGAGGTAGAAGAACCGCTGCCGGTGCAGCCGAAGTGATCTCCGCGACGCGAAACCGAGCGTAGAGTGATCCTCGAAGGAATTGTGACAACGCTGTGCGAAGACGGGCGGCCGAACGTCGCACCGATGGGATCGTTGGTCGACGAAGGGATTACGCAGTTCGTTCTCCGCCCGTACAAGTCGTCAAAGACCTACGCCAATTTGCAGCGCACCGGCCAAGGCGTCTTGCACGTGACGGACGACGTGGACCTATTGGCCCGCGCCGCCGTAAACCGTCTGGACCCTTTGCCCAAGTTGGCGAAGGCCAAGAAGGTTGATGGGGTTGTCATCGCCGACGCGTGCCGCTGGTACGAGTTCAAGGTCACGTCGCTTGACGAACGGGCCGAACGCACGACGATCGCCTGCACCGTCGTGGCCAAGGGTCGCATTCGCGACTTCTTCGGCTTCTGCCGCGCCAAACACGCTGTTGTCGAAGCCGCGATCCTGGCGACGCGTCTGGACTTTCTACCACCAGACCAAATCCGTGATGAATTCCAACGCTTGGCAGCGTTGGTCGGAAAGACCGCCGGCGACCAGGAACGGACGGCTTTCGGACTGCTCGAGAACTACGTGAACGAGCGTCTGAATCGACACCCGACACCCGACACCTGACACCCGTTACCCGTATGCCGACTCAAGGGGACCATCTAGGCAATGGAGGGCGCTGCAAACCCACCGAATACCTCGCGAACGCCCGGCGCAGTGGCTGCGTCTCGCCCGGTCGTGCACGTGACCGCTCCCAGCCGCTTGCACTTTGGACTTCTCGCATTCGGCCGGCGCGAGGGGCGTCAAAACGGCGGCGTTGGCGTTATGGTGGACCATGCGGCAGTGGAACTGAGGATCTGTGCTTCGGAGAAGCTGGAAACGAGCGGCCCATTGGCCGACCGTGCGACGGTGTTCGCCAACCGTTGGGCCGAGTTCTGTAGTATGGACGCCGAACCGCCGTGCCGAATCGAGATCCTCTCGGCGGCGGCGGAACACGTTGGTTTGGGCGTCGGCACGCAACTCGGCTTGTCGGTTGCCGCCGGTTTGAACGCGTTCTTCCATCTCTCCACTTCGTCGCCCGCCGAACTGGCCATAAGCGTGGGGCGTGGGCTCCGGTCGGCCGTGGGTACCTATGGTTTTGCACAGGGAGGTCTGATTGTCGACCGCGGAAAATTGCCGACGGAACGCATCGCGCCGATGGACGTGTGCCTGCCGATGCCGCCCGAGTGGCGATTCGTCCTGATACGTCCGCGCGATGGCAGCGGCTTGTGGGGTGAAGACGAGCAAGACGCGTTCGACCGGTTACCGCCCGTGCCGCGCGAGGTGACAGCCGAACTGATCGACGAGATACGCCAACATATGGTGCCGGCCGCGGCATCGGCCCAGTTTGATATGTTCAGCGACAGCGTCTACCGTTATGGGCGAGTGGCGGGAATGTGTTTTGCCGCCGTGCAGGACGGTCCCTACAACGGCGGCCGATTGTCCGAGTTGGTAGAAATTGTACGCTCGTTGGGCGTCGCCGGTGTCGGGCAAAGCTCGTGGGGCCCCACACTGTTCGCCGTCCTACCGGACGAGATCGAGGCCGGGAAATTCGTGGACCGTATGGCGGAGCGTGTACCTCGCGACGAGGTGGACGTGTATGCTGCTGCCGCCAACGATGGTGGCGCAAGCGTGGAAGTCTCGCGACCAGACCCCGGCTGAACTAAAGCACGATTTCGAGTTTCTTCCAGAAGACTTCTACGTATTTTCCCCCGCCCTTGAAATTGCCTTCGATGACGAGCCATCCGTTTTGGCCGGCCGCGGTCGAGAGGTCTATTTCGACCGACTTCCAGTGCTGTGGATCGGATTGGGCGGTGAACTCGTGCTCGTGGATTGGATTGCCGTTCAGCCGCGCCTCCAGTCGCCATTGCTGATATGGCTCGTTGCCTACCATCAACCGCAGTCGCGGCTTCCCGCCCTTCGGAACGCTTAACTTCCGGGCGAAGATCACGGGTGTGTCGTATTTGCATCGCGTTGCCAAGACGTTTTGCTGCCCTTGCCATTCCGGTTCGATCGCTCGAGGTCGTGTCGTGTCCACGCTGAGAATCTGCCAGCCAGCGAACATCTCGGCCACGGCGTCGTGTGTTTCGGTAGGCACGTGCTTCGTCCAGACGTTCGCTTCGCTTGTTCCCGGCCGATGCGTCTCCGCCTGGCCTTGGGGGACCAATTGGACCACGTCCCGCGTCGCGTCCTGGCGGCCACTGCCATAGAAGGACCACAGGCTGCCTTGGTGCGCGACCATCGGTCCCAGGCGAGGGTCTTCGTGCTCCAGGTCCTGCAATGCGGTCGAAGCCAAAGGTTCCCCTGTTGCCGGATCGAGCCACGTCAGGTGGGGAGTGCGGACCTTTTGGTCTTCCTCTTTTCGTTTTCGATGCGAGTAGAGGATCGTCCAATCGTCGCACAGGACCCCTTCAAGCAGATCGGCAACGCGGTGTTTCCACTGTTTCTGGCCAGTCTCGTAGTCCAACGCTAAGAAACCTCCGTCGACCTGCACGATCAAACGGCCGTCTGACAAACCAAGCATTCGCCGGATGTTGGGCACAAGCGTGCTCCATACGAGCCGACCCGTGGTCGGATCGAGCCGTTCGACGGCTCGCACTCCCGGCTGAGCGACGAAAAGCGCGTCGTCGGCAACCAGCGGTCGTTGGAAGTGCTGCGCTACCCACCCTGGCTCCTCCGACGGCGGCAGCACGACGTGCCGGCGAATCCATCGAGTATTGCCGGCAAGATCGCACCATAGCGTCACGCCTGACAAGACAGCGATAACGCCGTCGTCCAACAGCGTCACTTCGCAACAACGTCGGCGCCACCACGCTTCGTTCAATCGAACCAGATCATGCCGCCGGAGAAGACGTCCGCTGTGTCTGTCGACAATGGCCAGCCCCAAGAGGCTCTCTCGTTGCTCGTCGCGAGCTACCGTCAACACGGCCAGTTGACCTTGGACGATCACGGGGTCGGATACCACGTGAAGGTTGCCAGGCGTCTGCGCCCGCCATATCGCTTGGCCGCTGTTTCTGTCCATCGAGACCAGTATCGGGCCATCGTCGTACAACATCCGCACCAAGACGGAATCGCCTAACACCACGGGACGCATATTGATCAGGCCCCAGTCCTGGGAACGCAACGGTTTATCGCTCGGTGCTTGACTCCGCCATTTTCGTTGGCCGCCCGTCATGTCATAGGCGGCGACGTGAAACCGGTTGCTGACGAGCATCAAATCACGATCGATGGTGACGGCCAGTTGGCGGTCGGCCCAGTCGATGTCGTATCGTGCCGCATTCGGAATGACTTCCGACTGCGGGTCCTTTCCCACCGGCCCATCCACTCGGCTGCGGACGTGCACTTGGAAGCCGGTTGCGGCGGGCAAACTTTCGTTCGTAGTACCGGCAGCCGATCCACTGGCATTGCCCGGCTGGACCCTCTTCAACTGTTCGGCGATCAAGTTCTCGAACTCGGCGCCGGTAAGCTGCAATTGTCCCAAGCGGACGTCGTCGGCTTGCTTTTCCTCGAGTTGGCTTCCCATCAACGCGGCCGCTAGTTTCCGGCGAGAGACAAGTTCACGACGCATCGCGACGCCACTGTGCTGCTCGGCCTGGCGATACTGGGACGCAGCCTGGGCGAACCAGCCATTGGACAAAGCACGATCGCCCAGCCAGAAATGAGCTTCGGCAGCCGGCTCCGATCCGGCGAATTGGGAAGTCGCCAATTCGATCACCGCCGCATTGTCCTCTTGGATTGCCTGCCGGACTCGCAGCCGCGCCGTCTCGGCGAAATCCTCGTTGATGGTGCGGGCCAGTTCGGGATGGGCGTCGAGCATCAGGCGAATGGCTGTAGGCAGCGAGACCAGTAAACTGCGATCGATGGTATGAGGGGCGACCCCGTGCAGCATATCCGCGTCCAGATTCATGACGATCCGAGCTGCGTCTTCCGAAGCATCACTGTCCAGAATCGCCTGCAGTTCAGCCAACGCGTTGTAGGCATCCTTGCTGATGTCTTCGACGAGCGGATGCTGCCAATCATCCTTGCGCCGTGCGATTCGCGTGTTCGCGGCAGTCCTTGGCAACTCGCGCCGAGCCGTCGTCTCGGCCCACGCTGCCAGCGGCAAACGCTCGACATGTCGGAAGAAACGTAACTGCCGGCACAAATCCAGGGCCTCGGACCACCGCCCAGCATGACATAGATGGATCAATTCGACCCGAACGTTGTCCTCGTCGGCAACTTTTACATCGTACGGCGTCGGCATCGGCACGCTCATCAAGGCCGGTCGAATCCACGAATACGGTCGCTCGCCCTTCTCATTCATTGCGGCGATTCCCAGTTCATGGTATCGCCGGGCCAGATTCATCAGCCGATCGTGGTCGTCCCGGATGTCCAGCAGTAACACGGCTTCGTCGAGCAACGCTCGTTGCCGTTCGAGCGGTAGTCCACGCTCGGCCGCATCGTCCAGCAACAAATCGGTCAATTGCATGTCAAGCAATCGCGGTCCGCCCACCGCCAGAACCCGCAACGCACATGCGCGCCGCCAGTCGTCCAAAGGGACATCCGCGGGCTGCGTCTCGGTCGATTTCGCCAGCCACACGCCCACGTTTGGCGCGTCAATGATGACCGGCGTTTGCTCGACCAGCCCGGCATCAGCCAAGGCAGAAAATTCGGGCAAACGCCGCAGCTCGATCCGTCGCAGGCGGATTTTGCAGTCGTCCTTTTTCGAAATGCAATGCAAACCGATATGGGTCACGCCGCCGGAACGATACGCCAACGGCAGGTCTGCGAGCGCCCAGTTCACGCCATCCGCGCTAATCCACCAACGCAGACTGCCGCTGGCGAAGAACAAGCGAATCCACACGGACTCGGAGGCGAAAGGAACGGGATGTTCGGCGACCGGCCTGAACTCCTGCTCGTGAAGTTCATCCTCCCGCACCGTCACACACAGTCGCCCCGTGCGCCGGTCGCGCACGAAGCGCACGATTTCTCTGGGCTGACCGTCTTGACGGCCAAGGAAGACGCCGGCACCGGGCGTGGCTTCGTCGACCTGCAGAATCACTTCGTGAATACCCGTCTTGGGCATTGGCGCAGCGATCCAACAGCTTTGGTCCGCTCCGTCGGACGACAGTTTCACCGAACCGTCCGGCAGCCTTTCGACCTGGGCGTTCTCCGACAGGTGTTCCGTCCACTGGAGGTCGGCAGGACGATCGGTCTCGAAAGCGATGGGACGGGGCTCACGCCGCGCCGGGAAGTTTTGCGTACGCACAGCCGCAATGCCGTGGAAAGTTGCCTTGCCGTCCAAGTAGACCTCGTCGGGCGGGCCCGCGAGCGGCGCCCGCAACAGCACGACATCGCCGCGGCTCAGAATCACCTCCCCGTCGCGGCATCGAAGCTCGATCGTGCCGCCATGCCGTATATTGGTGCGCCAAGCACGCGTCTGGTCGGTTGCAGCCAGCGCATACGTCTCTGGTTTCGGCTGCCCAGGACGACGCGTCGTCACGTATGCCGCCCACATGTCGCGGCTTTGCGCATAGTAGGCGAGAGTCACGCCGCGGGAACCGTTGAAGAAATGGATTGCCAGCCGATCGTGTCGTGTCAAGGACAGACGCAGCGCCACATCGTCGCGCCACGGCATCTTCAATCGCATGACGCCGTCGAACGATGCAGAAGGTCCCACCTCGGTATGAGTCTCGTGCAAGTGAAAGCGTCGACTCGGGACCTGCGAAAACCACCTTCTCAAATCGTCTTGCTGCGGGCGTTCAATGCGAGGGGCGAAATCGTCGAAGCACGTCTCGTGAAAACCGGGTGCCTGGCCGTCGGCGTCAAACACGGCCTGCCACGGTGTGGTTTCTTCGGGTCCTTCCTTTGAAGGTCCGGCCGGTTGCGAGTGAGATTCATCGCTTTCGGGCTTCTGAGAATTCGCCTCATCGGGCGAATCCTCTATCGGCGTCTTCTCCTCCGTAGCCCCGGTTTCCTGCTCCGATTGCTTGTTCGGCGTTGGCTCGGGTTCTTGGTCCGCCGATGGCGGCGTGTCCTGCGTTTCCGCTTCGCCCGAGACACGGGTGGTTGGGTCTTCTCGGCCCAATCGAAACGACCAGTCGTTTAGAAAGCCCGCTGCCAACAAACCGAGGCCCAAGGCACTAGTCAACGCCACGACGCTCCGCATGCGTGCTGTCCGGCGTCTTTGGCGGGGCTGATCCATCACGATCTGGTCGGCGTTTTTGGGCTAAGGGCTTTCGTTCGCAACGATACGATTGAGTGACATGATAGAGCATTCTACCGAGAATGAAATGCTCCGACGACCGAACCGGCAGTAGAGTTTGGGAGGCCCCTCGTTTAACCCGAAGCCGGAGGCGATGGCGGACAGCGGAATGCACTCTCCACACGTAACGCCCGCCATCGCCTCCGGCTTCGGGTTAAACGAAAGAACCCGCCGCGCGTTGAGCCTGCCGGACACTGACGATCCCCAAGAGTTGATCGCTCGCATGGCAGCCAATCCTCAGATCATCGAAAGGCCCATCGTCGTTTACGGAAGGAAAGCTCGTTTGGGCAGACCACCGGAAGACGTGTTGGGAATCGTTTGAATGCGGCTCTTGCTCACGCTTCGAGCCCGGCAGCCGCGATCTCGCGGACGGCTTCGACAGCAGCCTTGACGTCCTCGTCGGTATTGAATGCTCCCAAGCTGAGACGGACGGTGCCGCCGCCAGCCGCGGTGCCCAATGCCTGATGCATCAACGGCGCGCAGTGAAGGCCGGCTCGGACTTGGATCGAGTACGCGCTATCGAGCATGGTGGCGAAATCTTGTGGATCGTGACCGTCGATCGTGATGCTCACCACGCCGACGCGTTGGTCTAGCTCTTTCGGCCCGTGGACCGTCACGCCGTCAACGGATTCGATGCCTTCCAGCAAGGAGTTTGTCAGGTCTTGGTCGTGGCGGCGTATTTCCTGGAGGCCGCGTTCGGCGAGAAAGGCCGCTCCAGCGCCTAATCCCAGGATCGCCGGCACGTTGTGGTTTCCAGATTCGTACTTGTCGGGCATTGTGGACGGTTGCTGGTCGATCACGCTTTGCGTGCCCGTTCCGCCTTGACGCACTGGCCTGACTTGTTCCTCGATGCCGGGTGCGATGTACAAGAAGCCGATGCCAAGCGGGCCCATCAAGCCTTTGTGTCCGGGACCGGCCAGTAAATCAGCGCCGATCTCTCGGGCGTTGATAGGCACGTGGCCGACGGATTGTGCTGCGTCCACCAGATAGAGCAGTTCGCGTTCCCGCGCCAAGTGGCCTATCTCAGAAACCGGCTGCAGCGCGCCAGTGACATTTGATGCATGGACCAACGCGATCAGCCGGGTGTTTGGCTGAATTGCCGCACGTACATCGTCCGGATCGATGATGCCTTCGGGGCTGCAGCCAACGCGAGTGACCTGGACATTGGCCGTCTCTTCCAGGTATCGAAGAGGGCGCAAGACCGAGTTGTGTTCCACGACGGAAGTGATGACGTGATCGCCCTCTCGCAAAATCCCGTGCATGGCAAGGTTGAGCGAATCGGTACAATTGCACGTGAACACGATGCGCGATGGTTCTTCCGCACCCAACAAGTCCGCCAGTCTTCTGCGAGCGTCGTTGATGAGGCGTTCGACCTCGTTCGCTTCGCGGTAAGCGCTCCGCCCGGCCGGTGCGCCGAGTTCGCGGAGGTAGCGTTCGACAATTGCGTAGACGGATTCCGGCTTTGGCCAACTTGTGGCGGCATTGTCCAGATAGATGCGTTGGTGTGGAGACATGCTTCGGAATTGGGAAAAGACCTGCTCTTGTGATTGGCTCGTTTAACCATTCACGGAATCTGCGTGACTTCCTATTCTTAATCGTAATCTTAATCTAAATCCTAATCCGAGCTACCAATCGCAGGCCACATGCGCTCTGGCAGTTCCTGAATCTCTCAGAAGGGACCAAGATTAAGATTACGAGTAAGATTAAGATTAAGATTAAGACAAGCGTCTATCGAATGCGTGAATGGTTAAACGAGGTTACCCTCCGATTTGATACATTGCTCGCTCGGGACGCGTGAACTGATACGTGTCCGTCCCGTGACCTGTTTTCTTGGCGGCAACACAGTCTCGCGTCAGTTGGGCCAATTCGTCATCGGTGCCGTCACCGCGCATTACAGCGCGAGCGTCCCACTCGACCGTCGAAAACAAACAGTTGCGCAACTGGCCTTCGGCCGTGATTCGCATCCGATTACAGAAGTCGCAAAACGGCTCGGATACCGAGTTGATGAGCCCAATACGGCCGAGGCCATCGGCGAATTGAAAATCCATCGCCGGCTGGCTGGTATCCGGTCGATCTGCCGGGGCCAACGGCCCGAAAACGTCTTCCAGCCGACTGCGGATTTCGTCGCCGGACAAGACCTGTTCGTCCTGCCAGTTCTGCTCGGCATCCAACGGCATGAACTCGATGAAGCGGAGCTCCAAATCCTGCTCGCGAGCGAAGCGGGCAAGCGGAACGATCTCGTGTTCGTTCACTTCCCGAATCGCCACGGCGTTCAGTCGGATCTGCTTGAACCCCTGTCGCTTGGCCGCTTCGATACCCGTTAACACGCGGTCTAGTCCATCACGGCGCGAGATGCGGCGGAACGTCTCCTCGCTTAGTCCATCAAGGCTGATGTTCACTCGGTCGAGGCCGGCTTCCTTTAGCGGCTGCGCGTATCGGTCCAGAAGGATGCCGTTGGTTGTCATCGCCAAGTCTTCGATTCCGGGAATTGCCGACAAAGCCGAGACGAGCTTGGGCAATTCCGCTCGCACCAGCGGTTCGCCGCCGGTGATGCGCAGTTTATTGACACCCATCTGCGCCACAACTCGCACGAATCGTTCGATTTCCTCGAACGTCAGTAGCTCGCGACGTGCCTTGAAGCGGATGTTCTCGTGTGGCATGCAGTAAAAGCAACGGATATTGCAGCGATCCGTCACGCTGATCCGCAGATTCGAGTGCACGCGGCCGTAGGAGTCGGTTATCGGTCCTGAAATAGACATGCTATCGAGAAAGTCAGAGGTTTCAGTGTTCGGGTTTCAGTGTTCAGGAAGATCGTTCAATGTCGGTTCTCTGAAACCTGAACACCGAAACCTGACACCCCCCAGTCAGTTCTTACCGTCCTCCATTCCTGGATGCACCCATTGGCTGGTTCCGTCCGACCAATTCTCTTTCTTCCAAATTGGGACAACCTCTTTCAGTGTGTCAATAAGCCATTTGCCAGCTTCGAATGCGTCCCCACGATGAGGGCTACTGACAGCGATGGCCACGCTTGCCTCGCCCAGATCGAGCCGGCCGACTCGATGCACGATCGCACAGCCGACGATGGGCCATCGCTCGCGCGCCTCGGCTTCAAGCTCCGCCATCTTCTTTTCTGCCATGTCGCCGTAGCACTCATAGTCCAACGAATCCGTCCGCCGATCGCCGGTGAACTCGCGCGTCGTGCCAAGAAACAGAACAACCGCCCCGGCTCTATTTGAGGCGACGTGTTCGAGGACCGTCGCGTTGTCAATCGGATCGTGCGTGATTTGGATCATCAAATCGAGGTGTCGGTGACTTTTGCTCGTTGGAGTTCACGCTTTAGCGTGTCTTCGAAGACACGCTAAAGCGTGAACTCCAA
>JACKQG010005348.1_pt2 | contig 11747 bp, 8 predicted proteins | sample 8237621 | NCBI WGS metagenome assembly JACKQG01 (sample SAMN15677084, study PRJNA649215) | marine metagenome | biome: marine; feature: Black Sea; material: saline water; isolation source: suspended particulate matter (SPM) from the Black Sea western gyre | collected 2013-06-09/2013-06-10 | depth... | reverse complement strand
GGATCTTCGGCCCCATCCGCCGCAGCGGGGCCTGGCAGGTGGCCGACGAGGAGATCTGGCTCTTCATCGGCGACGTGAGGCTGGATATGACCCAGGCGGAGATACCCCCAGGCGAGGCACACATCCGCGTCTTTGCCTTCATCAGCAATGTCCGGCTGCTGGTGCCGCAAGGCGTGGGCGTGTCCGCCTCCTCCATGGGCTTCATCAACGATACCCGCGTGTTGGGCAAGAAGAAGGGTGGTTTCGTGATCCCCTCGCACGTAACCAGCGACGACTACGAGAGCGCCGAGCGCAAGGTGCACGTGGAGACGATCTCCTTCATCGCCGATGTGAGGGCGGTGCAGGCGTAGAACGAGCGCCAAACGGGTAACGGCGAACACCGCCGGACGCGGACAAACGCGGATACCGCGGACGGGTCCATTCGGTGTCGGGCGAAAGTCGCCGGGGACAGTCACGTCCACGGCGAGCTTCTGTGATTCACTAAGACCATACCACTCTACGGACGCAAGAAGGGAAGAAGGTTAATGAACGTTCTGCTGATCTATCCGGAGTTTCCGGATACATTCTGGAGTTTCAAACACGCGCTCAAGTTCATACGCAAGAAGGCCTCCTCGCCACCGCTGGGCCTGTTGACCGTTGCCGCCATGCTGCCGCCAGAATGGCCCAAGCGCCTGGTTGACGTCAATGTGGCGAAGCTTACTGAGGAAGACCTGGCCTGGGCTGACTATGCCTTCATCAGCGGTATGACGGTGCAAAGGGAATCGGCACGTCAAATCATCGCTCGCTGCAAAGAGACAGGCCTCAAGGTTGTCGCCGGAGGACCGCTCTTCGCCAGTGAGCACGAATACTTCGAGGAGGTTGATCATTTCGTGCTCAATGAAGCCGAACTGACCCTGCCCCCCTTTCTGGCGGATCTGGAGCAGGGGTGCGCCAGGCGAGCCTACGCGACATCCGAGTTCCCTGATCTCCGGAAGACTCCGGTTCCTCTGTGGAAGCTGGCGGATCTGAAGCGTTACGCCTCGATGGCCATCCAGTTCTCCCGCGGCTGCCCCTACGACTGCGAGTTCTGCAACGTGACAGCGTTGTTTGGTCACCGGCCACGCACCAAGAGCGCCGAGCAGATCATCGCCGAGTTGGATAGCCTCTACAACCTGGGGTGGCGTGGGGGTGTCTTCTTCGTGGATGACAACTTCATCGGGAACAGAAGGTGTCTCAAGACCGAGCTGCTGCCTGCGCTGATAGAATGGCAGAAACACAAGAAGGGGATACCGTTCAACACCGAGGTCTCCATCAATCTGGCCGACGACGCTGACTTGATGCAGATGATGGTTGAGGCGGGGTTCAACTCGGTCTTTATCGGCATCGAGACGCCGGATGAGGACAGCCTGGCCGAATGCAACAAGAAGCAGAACCAGAACCGTGATCTCATCGAAGACGTGAAACGCCTCCAGCGAGCCGGATTGCAGGTGCAGGGAGGCTTCATCGTCGGTTTTGACAGCGATACACCTTCCATCTTCCAGCGGCAGATTGACTTCATCCAGAAAAGCGGCATTGTGACAGCGATGGTGGGTTTGCTGCAAGCCCCGCCGGGCACGAAGCTCTACGAACGGCTGAAGCGAGAGGGCCGCTTGCTCAGCCGCATGTCGGGGGACAACGTGGATGGCACAACAAACTTCGTTCCCAATATGAACCTTGACACGTTGCGCGAAGGATACAAGAGGATAATGGAGCATATCTACTCCGTCGGGCCTTACTACCAACGTGTCAAGACTTTCTTGCGAGAATACGAGCCGCCCAGAATCAAAGTCCCACTGGACTTCGGCTACATCCTTGAGTACGTCCTGGCCTTCTTCCGTTCCATCTACCACCTGGGCATCGTGGGCAAGGAGCGTGTCCATTACTGGAAGCTCCTGTTCTGGACCCTTCTGCGCCGCCCCAAGTTGCTGCCGCTGGCCGTCACGCTGGCCATTTACGGCTACCATTTCCGCAAAGTCTGCGAATTGCACATCTTATAGAAACTTGGCCGTGCCAACCGAGATGCCCGACAGTTGGGCCAGAGCTGAACGGTCACCATGCGCGAACCGCTGGCAGGAGGCAGGATCGCGCGAGATGCATTGGGAGGAGAAAAACATGAGCGATTGGCAAGATGATGATTGGGCCTCGCTGTTCTTGGTCACCCCCGATTTGCTGATGGGCCGAATCACCAGCGATTGGCGTAAGGAGCAAGAGAACAAGCCCATCAATCTGAACAGCAAGCTTTCGGCGGCGCTGAACAAGTGCCCGTCCCCGTGGATCAACGGCATCTGCAAACAACTGGGATTGGACCCCAAAGCGCTGCGGGCCAAGAAAAAGAAGGGGGACGCCATTCAGGATCACCTCACCGACCTGTCCAAACTGCGCCAGGTGCTGAAACCGCTGCCCGCCGCCAGCCGGCAAGCCCTGAGCTACGTGCTGGAGCAGGGCGGCTGGGTGAAGCTGGGCCAACTGACCCGCCGCTTCGGCACGATGGACGATGTGGGCTGGTTCTGGGGCGAGAACGAGCCGCCCGTCTCCCCGCTCGGCCAGTTGCGGGTGCGGGGGCTGCTCTTCGTGGGCAAAGTGGGCCTCGAAGGCCGCAACTACGGCGTGGCTGTGATACCCAAGGAACTGCGAGAGCCATTGGCTGAGCTGCTGGCCGAGTAAAGGGGGTATCTTTTGAAAAGGGCCGTCAGCGTGAGCCTGGGAAGTTCCACGCGTGACAGGCGAGTCGTCGTCCATTTCCAAGGCGAGCCCATCATTGTCGAGCGTATCGGCACCGATGGCGACGCGCAGAAAGCCCGCCGCCTGTTCGCCGAGCTGGACGGCCAGGTGGATGCCCTGGCTGTGGGCGGCGTGGACCTGTACTTCCGCCTGGGTGGTCGGGAATACCCCATTCACGCCGCGCTGAAGCTGGTGCAGGACGTGCACCGCACGCCTGTGGTTGATGGCCGCGGGCTGAAGCACAACACGCTGGAGCGGCGCGTGTTCGAGCTGGCCGAGCCGGCGCTGGGCGGCGTGCCTCACTTCCGCCGCGCCTTCATCCCGGTGGCTGTGGATCGCCTGGGCCTGGCCCGGGCTGTGGAAGACGTATCCGACGAGGTGGTCTACGGCGACCTCATGGTCGCCCTGGGCATCCCCATCGCCATACGGGGACTGGACCGCTTCTGCAAGGTGGCTCGGCTGCTTTTGCCTATCGTCAGCTACTTCCCCATGAGCCTGCTCTTCTACGGCAGTGGTGGGGAGGAACCTCAGCCCAAGTTCCAGCGCACCTGGGCGCAGGCCGATCTCATCGCCGGTGACTTCCTGTTCATGCGCAAGTATCTGCCCCATGACCTCAGCGGCAAGACGGTGGTCACCAATACCACCACCGAAGCGAACATCGAATTGCTGCGCCAGCGGGGCGTGCGCCTGGTGATCACGACGACGCCTTGCTACGAGGGGCGTACCTTCGGCACCAACATGATGGAGGCCGCCCTGACCGCCTATGCGGGCCAGGGCCGCCCGCTCAGCGATGCTGAGTTGAACGCTCTCATTGACGATCTCGACATCCGGCCCAGCGTGCATAGGCTGAACGAGTAGAACCGCTATGGGAACTCGCGGCGAAGTGCTGGTGGCCATCATGAACAACCCGCTGGACTTGGCCATTGCCCGCGATGAGCATTGGTATCGCATCCCGGTGTACAGCGTGGCCAAACGGCTCGAAGATCGCTGGCCGCCGCGCTGGCTGGCCTTCTACCAGACCAAGGTCTTCGGCGACGAAGCCCACGCCGTGAACTATTACGCCCGCGTGCTGGACGTTCGCCAGGTCTTTCGCTGGCAGCTTTTTCCCAAGGAGCCGCGTGATGCGAAGGGACAACGACGCTACTACCAGTTGATACTGTCGCCATTACAGCAGTTGGCACGGCCCATCGTCAGCCGACGCTGGCGGCGTATCATCTTCATTCCCACCACCTGGCGGAAGTTCGTGAACGCTGTGGAGATCAACGACCTGTACGACGAAAGCCCACTGGAAGACCGGCTGTGGGCCGAATTCAAGCGGCTGGAGATCAGCGCCGAGCGGCAGCGGTACGTGCCGGTGAAAGATCGCTTCTACGCGCTGGATTTTGCCATTTACTGCGGTTCGGGTAAGATTGACGTGGAGACCGATGGCGATACGTGGCACGCCGACCCGGAGCGCATCCCCCTGGACAATCTGCGGGACAATGACCTGGAGACTGTTGGCTGGAGGGTCCTGCGCTTCAACACCTATCACATCCAGGAGGAAATGGCCGAGTATTGCCTGCCCACCGTTGTGGAAAACATCCACCGGCTGGGCGGCGTGGAGGAGGGGAAGCTGGTGCCGCGCCGGATCACTCTGGATGGGCCAGATGGATGGCGGCAATTGACTCTGTTCGAGCATGGCATGCCAGCAGATGCTGCAGAATCTGTTGGCCCGCCGGAAACGAGCGGCGACAAAGATGCGGCAGGAGAGGTTGTGGTACGCTAGTTCAGGCAAGGAGAGACAGAATGGCAGGTGCATACGCATATTCGCCGGGTCGCCGTCTGGACTGGCTGGCCAGGCGATTGGTCAACCTCGATAGGCCCTACCTGATCACAGGTCCCCAGGCAGCCTATGAATACCATCGCTGGCTGACCCCACTGGAGAACCTGGCCACCCTGCAGGTCTATGCGGAAGATGTTCCCGTATGGCGCCAGGTGGATGGGGAAGGATGCCGCGTGTTTGAAGCCTTGCCCACCACGGCTCAGGTGCACGCGGTGCAGGCGGCCATCATCTTGGCCCCGACCCTGGAGCCGAAGAGGTACCGGCGCCGTCGGACTATTGATGAGCTGGCCTTTATTGCTCCTGAGGATCTTTGTCTTGACCTGGTGGAGCGAGCCCGGGGCGAAACCAGCCTGGCCGAGGCCGCCGCCATCCTCATTGCACAGCGAGACTCTCTGGCCTGGGACGTGCTGGTGGACGAGGCCGAGCGGCGCGGGCTGTCTCATCGCCTGGGCGCTCTTTTAGAGGCCATCAATGTCGAGATGGAAACAGGATTCGTCCCTCTGGAGGTCATCGAAGAACTCTATCACCGGGCCGGCGCGGGGCGTTCATTGCCAGAACAGATCGTCTATCCACCGGGGCGACACCAATCGGTCCCGTCCATATACCGACCGATTGCCGAACGCTGGGGCATCCACCTGACGTTGCCGCGCTACGTCATCAGCAAGGTCATCTTTGACCTTCACCTTCAGCCGCAGTGGAGTTGACTTTGTGGAAGAGCATCTGAGGCAAGACAGTGGTCACCAATACCACCACCGAAGCGAACATCGAATTGCTGCGGGAACGGGGCGTGCGCTTGGTGATCACGACGACGCCCTGCTACGAGGGGCGCACGTTCGGCACCAACATGATGGAGGCCGCCCTGACCGCCTATGCGGGCCAGGGCCGCCCGCTCAACGATGCTGAGTTGAACGCTCTCATTGACGAACTCGACATCCGGCCCAGTGTGCATAGGCTGAACGAGTAGAACTGACGCAGTCAACTTTGTCGTCATTAGGAGGCACCAGTGGTGCGCTACGATCCACAGAAGCATCATCGTCGTTCGATTCGGTTGAAGGGATACGATTACACCCAGCCCGGGACCTATTTCGTCACCGTTTGCACCCTGGGACGTGAATGTGTTTTGGATGATCCTGTCGTGACTGGAATCCTCACGGATGTTTGGCGTGCGCTGCCTGGCTGGTTTCCGACCATCGGTTTGGATGAGTTTGTCGTCATGCCCAATCACGTCCATTTCATCGTGTGGATGCACCCGGTGAACGACGTAGGGGCAACCCTTGCGGTTGCCCAGAATGGTGGCGCGGGGGTGGATTGGGCAGGGGCAAGCCCTGCCCCTACGAATGGTGGGCGTGACGTAGGGGCAACCCTTGCGGTTGCCCAGGAAGGCGTGGTGGGGGCAAATTGGGCAGGGGCAAGCCCTGCCCCTACAAGTGGTGGGCGTGACGTAGGGGCAGCCCTTGCGGCTGCCCAAGATGCGCAAATTGCGCCGTGGATCATTCCCGACCCCCAAAAGGCGAATCTAGACCCTACGTTGGGTGATGTGGTGGGGGCGTTTCAATCACTGGTGTTCACGGTGTACTTGGACTGGATCGAGGCCAACGATCCGACGCGGCAGGCTAAGTTCTGGCAGCGGAACTATTACGAGCACATCATCCGCAACGAGCGCGAATTGCAGGCTATCCGTCGCTACATTCGCCAGAATCCGGACAATTGGGTTCTGGATCGCGATAATCCGGACAACATCCGCCATCTCCCTCCGCCTGAGACAGTTGAGGACTATGTGCGTGAGGCGCTGATCGGAGGTGAGCGATGAAACGTTTGCTGGCTTTCGTTCTTGCTTTCATTCTGGCTGCTGTGGCCCAGCGCACGCTGAGCAAAGGCGGTGTCGCTAACGACGCGGCCATCTTCTTCGCCGTGGCCGCGCTGGTCTTCGTCGCCTCGGCGGAGAAGCCGGCGCCCTGGCCCCAACTGCCGTCGCGCCGCCGCTGGCCGCGCGGGACGCTGGCCCTGGCCGCTGTCGCCTTGCTGCTCGGCATCGTCGCCTTCGTCCTCTTCTGGCGCGGCCGCGGCTCACCGACACAATTCACCGGCCCGGCCCTCTGGCTCTGGCTCATCAGCATCCCCCTCTTCCTCGCCGCCGTGTGGTTTGGAGAATTGCGGATTGCGGATTGCGGATTGCGGATTGCGAAATTCGAAATCCGATATTCGAAACGGGAACTCGGCTTATTGCTGCTCATCCTGCTTGCTGCTTTTTTCCTGCGCACCTGGCAACTCGACGCCATCCCCAACGGCTGCCAGTCGGACGAGTGCAACAACGGGCTCGATGCTCTGCAGTGGCTGGCCGGCGCGCCCTACACCCCCTACGCCGAGACCAACGAGGGGCAGGCCACCTTCTTCACCTACTTGCTGGCCCTGTCCTTCAAGCTGTTCGGCGCCACTGTCCCCACCATGCGGCTGGTCTCGGCCATCGGCGGCACGCTGACCGTGCTGGCCTTCTACTTCCTGGCCCGCGACCTCTTCGGGTCGCAGGTGGGTCTGGCCGCCGCCGGGCTGCTGGCCGCCTCGCGCTGGCACCTCACCTTCAGCCGCATCATCTACGAGCTCATCCTGGTGCCGCTGTTCGAGGTGCTGCTGTTCTACTTTCTGCTGCGGGCGCTGCGCCACGGACGGCGGCGCGACTGGGCGCTGGCCGGCGTGGCCCTCAGCGCCGGGCTGAACACCTACACAGCGTTCAGGGTGATTCCGTTCCTCGTTGCAGTGTTTTTGCTATACTGGCTGGTGCACGCGGCGGTGACGGGTGTTGGGACAAGGAGACAAGGAGACAAGGAGACAAGGAAACTGGTCTCCTTGTCTCCCCTTCACCTTGTCCCCTTGTCTCAATGGGAGGGCCTGGCCTGCTTCGCCGGGGCGGCGGCGCTGACCGTGCTGCCGCTGGGCGTGTACGTATTGCAGCACTGGAACGTCTTCCTCAGCCGCACGCGGCACATCTCCGTTTTTCGCGACGTGGAACGAGTCGGCTCCTACGAGCCGCTGTGGAGCAACCTGCGCAAGACGCTTTTCATGTTCAATTGGACGGGCGACGCCGCGGCGCTGAACAACCTGCCCGGCGCGCCACTCTTGGATGTGGTCGTCGGCGTGCTCTTCGTCCTGGGCCTGGCCTACGCCCTGCGCCACCTCCTTCGCCCGCTGCCCTTCCTCTACGTGACCTGGTTCATCGCCGTGGCCAGCGTGGCCGTGCTCTCCGTGGCCCACGAAGCGCCGACCGCCCGCCGGCCCATCGGCCTGGTGCCGCTCGTCTACCTGCTGGCCGCTGTGGTGCTGGACCAGACCTGGCGGGCCGTGCGCCGCGCCGGCTGGCGCGACGCGCCGTCGGAACGGGTCTTCGCCGGCGCCTTGGCGCTGCTGGTTGTCGGCGTGGGCATCGGCAACGCGCGCACCTACTTCCTCAAGCAGGCGCAAGACCCCAGCGTCTTGTTCGCCTACAGCCCCAGCGAGTCCGCCGTCGGCCACTACCTGGCCGAACTGGAGGGCGATCCCTACATCCTCATGACCCCGGGATACCCGCACCACTCGGCGGTGCGCTTCATTGGCCGGCGGCAGGCCACGCCGCTCAACCTGGGGCAGCAGGTACCGCTGCGGGAGGACCTGAGCCGCGACCTGATCTACGTGCTGGAGCCGGTGGACGCGCGGCTGGGTCCCCTCTTCCAGCAGGTCTATCCGGGCGGGACGTGGCAGGTGCACCGCGACAGCGTGGGACGGGCGCTGTTCATTTCCTTCGAGGTGCCGCAGGAGACGCTGACCGCCGCCCGCGGCCTGGCCGGGCGCTACTTCCAGGGACAGGAGACGACCGCGGCCCCGGCACGGGCGCAGCGCGACGAGATCTTTGACTTCGACTGGGCCACCGCGCCGCCGCTGACACCGCCCTTTGCTGCTTCCTGGGAGGGGGCGCTGCTGGTGCCCCGCTACGGCGAGTACCGCTTCGAGCTGACCGCCGCCGGCGGCCGCGCCCGCGTCCTTCTCGATGGCCAGCTTCTGTTGGAAGCGGACGATGGCCGTGCCGAGGTGCAGCGCACGCTGGCCGGCGGCTTCTACGGCTTCGAGGCCGAATTCATTTCGAAGGACACACCGCAGAGCCTGCGGCTGGCCTGGTCAGGCCCCGATTTCGATCTGCGGGCGGTGGGAGCAGGAGCGCTCTACACGCTGCCGGGCGCCACCAACGGTCTGGTGGGTTACTACCACTCCAACCCCAGTTGGAGCGGCACGCCGGCGCTCATCCAGCGTGATCTCTTCATCCTGCCCAACAACCCGCTGCGCGCGCCGTTCAGCATCCTCTGGAAGGGCAAGATCGCCGCCCCCCGCGCCGGGACCTACCGTTTCGGCACCCGCTCCGACGATGGCTCCCTCGTCACCGTGGACGGGCAACTGGTGGTGGACAACGGCGGCGAGCACGGTTCCGAATACCGCGAGGGCAGCATCCAACTCACCGAGGGCTTCCACGACATCGAGGTGCGCTACTTCCAGATGGGCGGCAGCCGGGATATGCAGCTCTGGTGGTCGCCGCCAGGCGGCGGCCAGGAGATCATCCCCAGCCAGTACCTCTTCCCGCTGGAGGAGATACCGGAGGGGTTGGAGCTGCCGGAACTGGTGATACCGCCGCCTGTGCCCACGCCGGAGAGGATTCCCGTGGAGCCGGAGATCGCGCCGGAGCCGGCGCCAGCAGCGCCGCCGCCGGCCGTCGGCCCGGCCGGCGAGTTCCCCGTCCTCGAACTGGACCTGCTCTGGCAGGTCGGGCGTTGCGGGAGCGGCAAAGCGGAGTTCCAGATGCCCCGCGGCGTGGCCGTGGACGCGGCGGGCAACGTTTACGTGGCCGATGCCGATAATCGTCGTGTGGTCAAGCTCAGCGCCGAAGGCGAGCCGCTGCTGTCCTGGGGCAAGGAAGGCGAGGGCGACGGCCAGTTCGTCGAGCCTTTTGACCTGGTGGTGGATGCGCAGGGCAACGTCGTCGTCCTCGACGCCGTGGCCCACCGCCTGCAGCGCTTCACGCCCGAGGGCCAGTTCCTGGTCGCTTTCGGTCGTGATCTGGCCTTCTACCGCCCGCGGGGGCTGGGCATTGACGCCCAGGACAACCTCTACGTCGCCGACACCGGCGGCGTGCGGCTGCTGAAAGTCTCACCTGAGGGCGCTCGTTTGGCGCAGGTCGGCGGGCCGGAGGAACAGATCGGCCCCGGCCAGCCCACCGACGTCGGCGTGTCGCCGTCAGGAGACATCTACCTGGTGGAGGCCATGAGCGGCATCTTGTGGCGGCTGGATGCCGGCGGCGCCGTGCTGGAGCGCTGGCCGGTGGGGCAGGCCAACACGCTGGATAGCCCGCACATCGCCATCGGCCCTGTGGGCAACGTCTACGTCACCGACCCCGAGGGCGGGCGGGTGCTGGTCTTCAGCGCCGACGGCCAGCCGCTGGGTCAGTTCGGCTCCCTGGGCGACGGCCCCGGCCAGTTCCGCAAGCCCGTGGGCATCGCCGTGGGGTCGGATGGCCGCGTGATCGTGAGCGACAGCCACGGCTGCCGTGTGGTGGCCTTTGGGGCACTGGAGTAGGGGACTGAGGGGTCTGACGGGGCTGATGTCCCAATCTACCAATCTACCAATCTACCAATTTACCAACCTACCGACTCTCACAGGAGGACAGGCATTGAAGTTACAGGAATACCAATCGAAGCGCATCTTCGCCCAGTACGGCGTGCCCATTCCCGCCGGCGACGTCGCCGCCACGCCCGCTGAGGCGCGGGCCATCGCCGAGCGGTTGGGCGGGCGCGTCGTCGTCAAGTCGCAGGTGCTGGTGGGCGGCCGCGGCAAGGCCGGTGGCATCAAGCTGGCCGACACGCCGGCAGAAGCCGAGACGGTGGCCCAGCGCATCTTGGGCCTGGAGATCAAGGGCCTGCCCGTGCGCAAGGTGCTGGTGGACGAGGCGGCCAACATCCGGGACGAGCTGTACCTGGGCCTGGTGATTGACCGCGCCCGCCAGCGGGTGGTGATGATGGGCTCCAGCGAAGGGGGCGTGGACATCGAGGAGGTCGCCGCTGCCACGCCGGAGAAGATCATCAAGGTGGCCATTGACCCCTTCATTGGCCTGCGGGACTACCAGACGCGGGAGCTGGCCCTGGGCATGGGGTTGGAGCGGGAGTTGATCCGCCCCTTCGGCCAGATCGCCAAGGGTCTGTATGGCGCCTTCATCGGCAGCGATGCTTCGCTGGCCGAGATCAACCCGCTGGTGATCACGGGCGACGGCCACGGCGGCTATGGCGATCCGCCTTTGCTGGCCGTGGACGGCAAGATGGTGCTGGACGACAATGGCCTCTTCCGTCACGGCGACCTGGCCGAGATGCGCGACGTGGACGAGGAGACGGTGGAGGAGCGGGAAGCGCGGCAGAACGGCCTCAGCTACGTCAAGCTGGACGGCAACATCGGCTGCATGGTCAACGGCGCCGGGCTGGCCATGGCCACCATGGACATCACCAAGCTGTACGGCGGCGCGCCGGCCAACTTCCTGGACATCGGCGGCGGCGCCCAGGCGGACAGGGTGGCCGCGGCGCTGCGCATCATCCTCTCCGATCCCCACGTCAAGGCCGTGCTGTTCAACATCTTTGGCGGCATCACCCGCTGCGACGAGGTGGCCAGGGGCATCCTAGCGGCGCTGGAGCAGGTGGACACCGACGTGCCCATGGTCGCCCGGCTGGTGGGCACCAACGAGGAGGAGGGGCGAGCGATCCTGGCCTCGGCGGAGATGATCACCGCTTCCACTCTGGCGGAGGCAGCGCAGAAGGCGGTGGTTGCGTCGCGGGGCGTCTCGGTGGTTTAGCAAGTGATGTGCCAAGAGATGGGCTGCACATTGGTCGTCCCCGGCCACGATGTGCGAAACGGTCTGGGCCCTTTCAATCCCCGCCCTGGCAGTTTGACAAGGAAGCCCAAAGATGTATAATGGTCGCGGAGACAATATGTCATTGTGACCATAATTGGGAGGGAGCGGTTATGACTGTGTCAACGGTTAGCGTGCGGGAGGCGAAGGCCAGGTTCTCAGAGCTCAGCAACCGCGTGGTCTGGGGGGGCGAGCGCTTCATCATAAAGCGGCACGGCAAGCCATTCGTGGCTCTGGTCGGAGTGGATGATCTGAAGCGGATTGAGGTGCTTGAGG